>Ga0172373_10004298_pt1 | contig 20207 bp, 17 predicted proteins | sample Lak10m_2_FD_114546 | JGI IMG/M metagenome (GOLD analysis project Ga0172373, IMG submission 114546) | Freshwater microbial communities from Kabuno Bay, South-Kivu, Congo - kab_092012_10m | ecosystem: Environmental > Aquatic > Freshwater > Lake | place: Democratic Republic of the Congo...
CAGGGCAATCGCATGAACGTCAGCCGAGTCCGAGCAATTGAGCGCGATAGGCATCGGAGGTTGCGGCGATGAGGCGACGCACCTTGAGACCCCCCTTGCGCTTGACGGGGGCGAGGCGGATGAGATTCAAGGCGAAATGGCGCAGCACGGCGAAGTTGTGGGCGGCATCGCCTGTTCGCGCGCGCATCTGGTCATCGCCAAAGGCCACGTCCATGCACCAGTGCAGGCTGTTCTCCACCCGCCAATGTGCGCGCACAGCCCGATTCAGTCGCGCGGCGTCGGCCGGCAGGCTGGTAATGTAGAAGCGATGCTCCAGCGAGGTCTTGCCCTTGATCGTGCGCTCGGAAGCAATCACGGCAAACGACTTCAGGTCCGGCCACCGTTCCGGAGCATGCAGACAGTCGATCTGATCGAAGACATAACAACGGCGGACTTCCAGCCGGCCGTGATCCTTCTCCACGACCTCGGCGACGTGATGGGGCGTCCGATCTGGCGCGGCCTGAAACGCGCTGAAGAAGTCTTGCATCGAATCGGCCAAGGTAGGCTGGTTGTCCTTGACCGACAAAATATAGTCAGCCCCCCGATCCCGAATGGCCTGGGCGATGTTCGGCTGGGTGCCCATGGCGTCGATGGTGACGATGCAGCCTTCCAGCGCCAGGGTGGCCAGCAGTTCGGGAATCGCCGTCTTCTCGTTCGATTTCTCCGCGGTCGCTCGCTGCCCCAGCACCAGACCCGCTCCGGCGGCAAAGGCACTCACCAGGTGCAGCGGCGTGGCATCCACCTTGCTCGAGCGCCGACTGGTCTTGCCGTCGATGGCGACGACTTCTTCGCTGTCCAGGGCCGGTACGACACTCCTCACCCAGCGTCGAAAGGCGGCCCCGAATTCATCGGCATCAATCGTGGCGAAGACGCGACCAAAGGTGTCGTGCGAGGGGATGCCATGCTCCAGCTTCAAATAGCGCCGAAACCAGTCCAGTTTCTCCTCGGCCCAGACTTCGATTTCGACAAAGTCATCAGCACCCGCCAACACCCCGCAGACCGCGACCATCAGCAGTTCCACCAGATCGTGATCCACTTTCGCCGCCTGTCTCGGGTCGCGAACGCCTACAAAAACATCTGCCAGCCGCAGCTTGCCTTCCGTCTCCATGGGGCACCCCAAAAAGACAGAAAACTACACAAATCAACCTGCTGTGAACAGCCCCCTCGCAATTCCTTGATCGTGAACAACTATTTCGGCAGTCCACGACGTTGGCATTCATGCGATTGCCCTGGCCTCTATGCGGCAGCATCGATGTTCCGTGAAGACGGCTGGCGCGACTTTTCGCCATCGCGGGTCGGCCAGCTCTTCCTCAAGCTTTCGCAACAGCGCGGCCCGCTGGAATGGGACCTCGCCTATACCCATGCCGATACCGACCTGATCGGCAACGGCCTGCTGCCCGACTCGATGCTGCGCGCACGACGCGAGGCCATCTTCACCAAGCCCGACAACACGCGCAACCGGCTGCACCTGCTGAGCTTCGGCGCCAGCTACTGGCTCGACGACAAGGCGCGCCTCACGGGCACGCTTTACCATCGCAGCAACCGCGTCAGAACCCTGAACGGCGATGCCAACGACGCCTTCGAAGAAAGTTGCAACGACGGTGCGGAGTTTCCAAGTGCAGCATGCCCTGGATTGGTTAGCACAGATGGAAGCAACACCGACACCGCGGCCAGCAATCGCACGGCCACCGAACAGCGCGGCTGGGGCGGCGCCTTGCAGTGGTCGCGGATCGACGACGACAACCACGTGGCCTTCGGCATCACCGGCGATTTCAGCCGCTCGACCTTCCAGCAGACCACCGAACTGGGTGTATTCGACGGCCAGCGCGGCGTCATATCGGGCGGTGCCGGCGCGGTCCTGAACAACCGCCTCGACGGAACATCGACCAGCTGGAGCCTGTTCGCCAACGACACCTGGAAGCCCCGCGCGGACCTGGCGATCACGACTTCGCTGCGCCTCAACCAGACCCGCGTCACCACCCGGGACCAACTCCGGGCAGTCGCACCCAACCTCGACGGCGACCAGCTCTACACCAAGCTCGATCCAGCAATCGGCGCCAACTGGACGGTGACGCCTGGATTCTCCGTGTTTGCCAACCTGGCCCAGGGCAACCGCGCGCCGAGCCCGATTGAGCTGGGTTGCGCGGATCGCGCCAACCCCTGCTCGCTGCCCAACGCCATGCAGGCCGATCCCTTCCTTGAGCAGGTAGTGACACAGACCTTCGAGGCCGGTGCGCGCGGCAAGGCCGGGGGCCTGCGCTGGAATGCGACCATGTTCCGCGCCGACAATCGCGATGACATCCTCTTCGTCGGCACGTCGACCAGCCAGGGCTACTTCACCAATTTCGGCCGCACGCGTCGCGCCGGGATCGAACTGGGCGCCGCCGCTGACATCGGGTCCGTTTCCCTGCGCGCCGACTACGGCTACGTCAAGGCCACCTATCGCTCGGCGGCCTGCCTGCTGGCTGAAAACAACAGTACGCGAGGTCAAACGGCCGAATGCACCGGCGGCGGCCAGGACGACGAAATCCTGGTCCAGGCCGGCAATCGCATCCCCGGGATACCCCTGCACAGCCTCAAGCTCGGCGCCGACTGGCGAGCCAACTCCGACTGGGCCGTGTCGGCCGACGTGGTTGCCTATTCGAGCCAGTACCTGCGCGGCAACGAAAACAACGCGCATCAGTCCGGCACCTATTCCGACATCCTGGGCGGCGGACCGCGCACATTCCTCGGTGCCGGCACGGCAGCCGGCTATGCCGTGCTAAACCTTGCGGCAAGGGTCAGGCTCGACCAGCGCTGGCAGCTTTCCGCGCGCCTCAACAATGCCTTCGACAGGCGCTACGCAACGGCCGGCGCCCTGGCCGAAAATCCTTTCACCGCGGCTGGTGCATTCCAGACCAACTCGGACGACTGGACGCGAGAAAGCTTCCTCGCTCCGGGTGCGCCGCGGAGTATATTTGTCGCAATCAATCTCAGCCTGAACTGACCCATTCAAGGAGACCGGATGAAGCCTCGCCACCTCGCTGCCCTGCTATCGATGTTCGCCACAGTCGCCTGCGCCGAGGGTTATGCCATCGACGCGCGCCACACCTTTCCGATGTTCGAAGTGAGCCACTACGGCTTCTCGCTGCAGCGCGGGCGCTTCAACAAGGTCGCAGGAAAACTCGATCTCGATCCCGCGGCGAAGAAAGGCTCGGTCGAGGTCACGATCGACACGGCATCCGTGGACATGGGCTTCGAGGACTGGAACAAGCACATGCGCGGCGAGCGCTTCTTCCAGACCGACAAATTTCCGCAAGCCCGCTTCGTCGCCCGCGACTTCGCCTTCGACGCGGACAAGCCCGCGCCGGTCACCGGCGAACTGACCCTGCTCGGCGTCACCCGCAATGTGGTGCTCAAGGTTTCGCAATGGCGCTGCGCCAAGCATCCGATCCTGCCGCGCCAGTTGTGTGGCGCGGATCTGGACACCACGATCAAGCGTTCCGATTTCGGCATGAGCGCCAACCTTCCCGGCATCGGCGACGAGGTCAGGATCACAATTTCGGTCGAAGCCCTCAAGGATTCCTGATGAAACTCATTGCGCCCCGCCCTGCCCGCCTGCTGCTGGCCGTATCCGCCCTCTGCCTCGCGCTTCCGGTCAGTGCCGCCGCAGGATTTGCCTACGTCAGCAACCAGAAGGGCAATGTCACGACCATTGACCTCGCCACCTTCGAAACGGTCGGCGAAATCGATATAGGCGGTGCGTCGCCACGCGGCATAGGCGTCACCGCCGACGGCAAACTGCTGGTGGTCGCGACGCGCGAAAAGGGTGATCTCGCGGTAGTCGACCTGCAAACGCGCAAGCTGGTGAGGCGCATTCCGATCGGCAAGAACCCCGAGTTCGTCCGTGTCCGCGGCGACCAGGCCTTCGTCTCCTTCGAGCCTGCCTCGGCAGGGGGACCGCCGCCGAAACCCGGCTCGAAGGAAGCCGTGGAACTGAAGCAAAAACGCGCCGACGACAAGGAAGAGCCGGCGCGCATCGCGATCGTCGATCTCAAGGCCGGCACGAAAGTCGGCGAGATCACCGGCGGCATGGAAACCGAAGGCATCGAATTCTCCGCCGACGGCAACAGGATCATCGTCACCAATGAAGACGACAACAACCTCACGGTGCACGACATTGCCAGCGGCAAGCTGCTCAAGACCATCGACACCGAGCCCTACGGCGTGCGTCCGCGCGGCATCAAGATGGCGCCCGACGGCAAGTCCTACGTCGCCACCATCGAGTTCGGCAACAGGATGGTGCTGCTCGACGCGGAATTCAACCTGGTCAAGGTGGTGGCCACCGGCGATACGCCCTATGGCGTGGCCTTTGGCCGCGACGGCAAGCGCCTGTATGTCGCCCTGGCCCGGGGCAAGACCCTGCAGGTATTCGATGGCGCGAGCCTCGCTTTCGTCACCGAGTATTCGATCGGCGATCGTTGCTGGCACTTCACCTTCACGCCCGACGACAAGCACATCCTGCTCGCTTGCGGCCGCTCCAACGAAGTCGTGGTGCTCGATGCCGCCAGCGGCAAGATCGTCAAGCGCATTGCCGACAAGCAGATGCCCTGGGGCATAGTCACCTATCCGAAAGCCTTCGGCAGCCTGGATGCGCCTTGAGGCGGGCCGAGACCCGGTGAGATAGAAAAGTCGGCGCTGGCGACACGGCAGTTCGAATCCGCTTTACGGCTTCGCGGCGCTGCCGGCGGGATCAGGCACATACACGAGGGAACCATCGGCCATGCGGTAGGCGACGCCGGCACGCACGCCCTTGCCGCTGCCGACCATGCCGGCCCCTTGGTAGCGCTCGATCTTCGCGCCATCTTTGGTAACGATCTCCATGTCCGGCTTGCCGGCATTGCGGATCAGGGTCAGCGTGTCGCTGGTGAAGGGATTCAGCGGATTGTTGGCGATCGCCAGCATCAGTGCCGCGATCACCACGAGGAACACATCGATCAGATTGACCAGCGACAGGATCGGATCGTCGCCATCGCCGTCGTCATCCAGGCGCAGCCTCATGCCCCGCCACCCATGTCGCGCTCGGCCTGCAACAGCTCGACGGCATACCAGCGCTTGCGCACGTTGGCAATCCAGTAGGTCAGCGCCGAGGCGATCAGCGCCAGGATCACCGCCGAGAACGCCACCATCAGGCTGCGCGAGACATCCATCAACTGCCCGTCACCGAGCGCCTTTAGCGCCGGGCCCATGGGGATCATGGTTGCCACCAGGCCCAGCATCGGCGTGACGCGGGTCACGATGCGAATGAATTCGAGTCGCGTCACGGCCTCGGCCTCGAGCTCGGCCAGGGACAGGTCGGGCATGCGTCGCCGCGCGTCGAGCAGTTCGAAGGCGGCCGGCACCTGCTTCTGGCGCTGCCGCCACTGCCAGGCGAAGGCGCCCAGCGCATAGAACGCATAAAGGAACAGAAAGGCGATGGCAAGCAGCACCGGCACCAGGAACAGCTGGCTGATGCCGAACATCAGGGTTTCCAGCAGGGTGCCGAAGTTCACCGCCGCGCCCGCCGCCTCCGCCGCCATCAGGTGCCCGCCGCATGCGGCAGATGGACGCGAACGCGAACCCCCTGCGCGGGACGCTGGAAGACCACACCAGCAACGAAGGCCGCAAACAGCAACCAGGCCAGGCTGCCGAGCCCGCCCGCGGGAACCACCGGCGCAGTTGTCGCCGGATTGAGCTGCAGGCCCTCGATCGTCGGGTCGGTTGACGCTGCGGCAGGTTGCGGCAGAACCAGATCGGGCATCGGATCGGAGCGCGGCGCCAGGGCTACGGCACGCGGCGGGACCTGCCGCGCGGAGCGGTCACCGGCAATTCCGACGTCCATGCCTTGCTCCGAAAGCATAGGCGCCAGTGCCGCCGCCGTCGGCGTTCCGGCGCCCATGCCGCGACTGTCCCGGGCGCCGGTGTGGTAGCCGGTGCGCAGGAATTCGGCGGCTTCCTCGCTGCCTTCCGCCGCCGCCTGGCGGAACCATTTCATGGCTTCGTCGGGATCCCGCGCGACGCCGCGCCCCTCGAACAGCACCGTGGCGTAATGCATGCGGCCCAGCGGACCGTAGGCCGGATCGCTGCTCATCGCCGCCTGGCGCAGCAGGTCGGCCGCCACCTTCAGGTCGCGCTCTGTGCCGTTGCCGTTTTCGACCTGCAGCGCCTTCCAGATCATCGCCCCGACATAGCCGGCGGCGATGCATTTGTCGAATATCTTGTTGGCATTGTCATGGTCGCCGCACTTTGCCAGCAGGTAACCCTTGCTGCAGGTGGTCACGCTCGCCGGCTGGTCGACCGCCGCTTGCAACGTCATGTCGCCGACCTGGTTCTCGAGGTCGGTCGGATCGCCCGGGATCACCGTGCCGCCGCAGAAGCTGACGCCGGCAAGGCTGGTTGCCCCGGCGGTGGGAATCGCAAACGTGGCGACCGCGATCAAGCCTGCCATCAAGCGCCTCAACATGAAAACTCCTTCGTGGGTACCCGCAGAATCATACTGCGGCAAACGATCCGGGGCCGGCGCGGGGGGCCATGTCACTCAATCTTCAGGATCGGCAGCCAGTGGCTGCGCGGGTCACCCGGCGTCAGGTCCAGCGCGCGGATCGGCCTCTGGCGACCCTCGACCGGCACGCTGTCGGGAGTGATGAAGGGATCCATGTCGACATCGTGCAACTGGCCGACGATGCCGTTTTCGGTCAGCGTCATGCGGTAGTACAGCCCGTTGAAAGGATCGATGTGCAGGGATTTCGGCGCCGTGCGCATGAACAGCAATGCGTATTCCATCGGCACGAGATCGCCGGCACTGATGACCTGGGCTTCGCGTTCGACCGGAAAATGGCACAGGCGCTGGCGCGGCCCGGTCAGGCAGCGAAACGGGCGCATGGCGAGAAAATATTCCTCCAGCGTTTCCTCCATCGTCACCTTGAAGCGGGTTTGCCCCCCGCCGGCCGGCGTAAATACCACCGTCCCGATGCGCTGCCGCTCGCCATCTGCGTTGCTCAGCCATATGCCGCGGCTCCCCGACAGTTCTGCGGCAAAGCTCGCCAGCGACGGAAGGAACGCGCACAACAGGACCCACAAGTATCGAAGTTTCATGGCGCGTCCATCCTGCCGAACCCGGCGAAAGAAAAAAGACCGGCCGCAACTTGCGTTGCGCCGGCCTTCAAATGAAGCGATCCGCATTCTCGGACGGATCACGTCAGGAGGAGATCCCCCGCCCTTACTTGCCGCTCTTGTGCAGCTTGAACACCCACATCGAACCGCCCTGGTTCAGGTAGTTGACCTTCTTGGCCACGTCGCCACCCCACAGCGGAACCGCACCACCCCAACCGGACGCGACACCGATGTACTGCTCGCCGTCCTGCTCCCAGCTGATCGGAGGCGCGACCACGCCGGAGCCGGTCTGGAACGACCAGACTTCCTTGCCCGTCTTGGCATCCGCCGCCTTCAGGTAGCCTTCCGGGGTACCCCAGAACACCAGTCCGCCCTTGGTCGTCATCACGCCACCCCAAAGCGGAGCGTTGTTCTTGACTTCCCAGACGATCTTGCCGGTGGCGGGATCGATGGCACGCATGGCACCGATGTAGTCGCCACCGATGTCCTTGGAATCGAGCGTCTTGATCGTGAAGCCGGCGCCGAGGTAGGCCGCGCCCTTCTTGTAGGTGACCGGCTCGTTCCAGATCTCCATGCCCCATTCGTTTGCGGGCACATAGAAGTAGCCGGTATCCGGGCTGTAAGCCATCGGCATCTGGTTCTTGCCACCAAGGAAGGATGGCGCGGAGAACACGGAGGTGCCCTTCTTGCCATCGGCGCTCTTGGCCGGGTCGCCGGGACGGTTGGCCGGGTCGAACTTCGGACGACCGTTCTCATCCAGGCCGGTGGCCCAGGTGATCTTCTTGACGAAGGGGAAGCCCTTCTGGAATTTGCCGCTCTTGGCGTCGAGCACGTAGAAGAAGCCGTTGCGATCCGCCTTGCCGCCGAGGTGCTTGCCGTCCTTGCTCTTGAAGGTGACGAATTCATTCACCCCGTCGTAGTCCCAGCCGTCGTTCGGCGTGCCCTGGAAGTGCCAGACGATCTTGCCGGTGGCGACGTCGATGGCCACGGTCGAGCAGGAGTAGAGGTTATCGCCGGGACGCAGCGCGCTGTTCCACGGTGCCGGGTTGCCGGTGCCGAAGTAGGCCAGGCCGGTCTCGGGATCGTAGGTACCGCCGAGCCAGGTGGCGGCGCCGCCGGTCTTCCACAGGTCACCGGGCCAGGTGGCGTTGGTGGTGCCGGAAATGCCGTTTTCCTTGCCATCCTTCATGCCCATGTGGCCTTCGACCGTCGGGCGCACCCAGACCATCTTGCCGGTCTTGGCATCGCGCGCTTCGACGCGGCCAATGACGCCGAACTCGCCGCCGGAAACGCCGGTGAGGACCAGACCTTTGGCGATGATCGGAGCCGCCGTGGCGGAATAGCCGGCAGAATACTCGTCGATTTTTTCCTTCCACACGACCTTGCCGGAACCCTGGTCAAGGGCGACCAGCTGGGCATCCAGCGTGGCGAAGATCACCAGGTTGTCGTACAGGGCGGCGCCGCGATTGACCACGTCGCAGCAGGGCATGATGCCGTCGGGCAGGCGATGTTCGTACTGCCAGAGCTTCTTGCCGGTCTTGGCATCGAGGGCGAACAGGCGAGAGTAAGAACCCGTCACGAACATCCTGCCGTTGTGGATCACCGGCTGCGATTCCTGGCCGCGCTGCTTTTCGCCGCCGAAGGAGAAGGACCAGACCGGCACCAGATCCTTGACGTTCTTGGTATTGATCTTGGCCAGCGGGCTGTAGCGCTGCCCCTGGGTGCCGAGGCCCCAGGACAACACGTCGCCGGTCGACTTGGCGTCGTTCTCGATGTCCTTGTCAGTGACGGCGGCAACGGCTGGTGCGCCAGCCAGCGAAAACAGGGCGCCTGCAACCAGCACCGATGTCAGGGTACGTTTCATCAAATCCACCTCCTGGAATTTATGGTTCATCGAACATGCCCTCGCATGTCCGTGCGGAACCTCTTAGCAAGCACGATGCCAGCGGAAAGCAACTCATGAAAAGCCGCAATCCTGCATTTTTTGGACTCTCCCGGAAAATGCTGCGTCGCACCGTGGTTCAAATGCGTGCAGGTGTTCCAGAATGCGACAAGCCCTGTTCTGCCGCAACTGTCCGGGCCACGCCGGAACCAAGCAGGGAAGGCCTCGCTGGCGTTGGACGGAAAAGCAAATGGAAGACCCCCTTCCGCTTCGCTCGACTATCGATCGTCGCTCCGAACCAGGCATTTCACGCTAACGCAAACGCCTCAATGTCTCGCTTTCATAGCGGCGATAAAGATGCGCCACGGAGCGCGCGAATTCTTCTCGGGCGAGCGGTATCGCGGCGAACTCGGCGGGTATGGCGAGGCCGAACAACTCGCTCATTTCGTCGCCGCGTTCCGCCGCCCGGCGCAGGGCGTCTTCGAGCCAGACCAGGTAGCGGCGGGTCTGCTCGATGGCGCGGCCGTCACCGACTGGGTCGCCATGACCCGGCACCAGCAGCCGGTAGGGCACGGCCGCAAGCCGGTCCAGCGCGGCAAGCCATTGCGCGATGCTCGCGTGGGGCGTGGTCGGCGCGCGCTGGTAAAAGACCAGGTCGCCGGCAAACAGGACGCCGGTGCTGCGATCGAGGACCACCAGGTCGCCTGCGGTATGGCCCGACAGCGAGATCAACTCCAGTTCGTGGCCGCCGATCGACTGCACCCCAGGCCGCAGCGCTTCGCCGGCAGGCACTGGCTCCGTACCTTTTATCCAGTCGCCGGAAAGGCGATAGACGTTGTCGGTGAAGGCGCCGCCCTCCTCCTTCTGTCCGGCGATGGTAGCCGCCAATGCGGAGGTCGGTATCCCGGCGAACGCCTGGTTGCCAAGAAAATGATCGGGATGGTGGTGGGTGTTGAACACCCTGATCACGGGCTTTTCCGTGACCCGGGCGATCGCCCTGCGCATCTGTTGCGCGTAGCGGCGCGAGGGGCCGCTGTCGATCACCACCACGCCTGCGGTGGTGACGATGAAGGCCGTATTGACGATGTTGCCGCCGTTGCTGCGATTGAAATCCTCGGTCTTGCCGATCAGGACCCAGGTGTCGTCGGCGACCTTGCGCGGCGTCAGGCCATAATCAAGATCGTCGGAGGCCACCGCGGCGCCTGGCAGCAGGCCGCACAGCAACACGGTGAGCAACAGGCCGGCCGCGCGACACCCGCACCTCCAACTCATTGCGCCACCCGCGCACTGATCCGGTTGCCGTTGTTGTCGCGGCCAACCAGGCTGAGGCCGGGCGGCGGGGTACCGGGAAAGTCGAATGAGAAAACCGGATTCTCGGAAACGGGCTCGAAGGTGTCGATGCGCATCCACTCGCGCCCGGTGGCATCCTGCAGCGTCAGGCGCTCGATGTAAAAGGCCGGGATACCCGGCGCGAGGCCGGTATCCATCGGATGCATGATATTGACCTTGACCCGGCTCTGCTGCTCGCCCGGCCATACCCGGGATTGCACCTGCCCCAGCGTTTCGTGCCAGTTCGCGGTGCCGCGGCCGACGCTGGGCGCCGTGCAACCGCCGCCGCTGGCGTCGATCCAGATGCCGCCGACGTGCCAGACGCCGTCCGCCGTTTCCGCCATGGCACGCACGGGGCTGCCCTGCTGCAGCTTCATGCGGAAATGCAGGACTGGCAAGGCGCCCTGCGCCGAGAACTCGAGTACCTTGACGATGGGGTTGAGGTCGGCCACCACCAGCACGCGGCGCACGTCGGCCAGGCCGGATAGCTTCACACCCACCGGCACGTTCATCGAATCTTCCGCCACCTTGGGTCCGGTGACCACCACCCGCGGATCAAAGACGACCCTCGCCGCCCCCAGATATCGCTGCTTCAGGTCTGTCCATTGCGGCGATTGCAAGGGATCGTCACCGGCAGCAGCATGCACCGCCCCCGCCCAAAAAAGAAAAACCAGAATTCCGCAACGCAACATGCACTTCCCTTTGCAACGCACAAGGTATCAAGTGCTCATGCACGCAAAAAGAGTGCCCATCAGAAGCTGTAGTTTGCGCTCAGCCCCAGCATCCAGTTGCGCGTTGCTCCCGGCTCGAAGGCGGCGCCGGTGGCGTTCTGCGCCGAATTCACCCGCACCGAGCTGGCATAGACCACATCGTTCAGGTTCTCGATCCGCAGGTATTCGCGCAATTTCCAGCCGCCCAGCGTCTGGGCAAAACCGGCACGCAGGTTGACCAGAGTATACCCGTCGGCGCGCTGCACGTTGCTGTCATTGGTATAGGTATCGCTGAACTTCATGACTTCCAGCGCCGAGAAAAAGCCGCTGGCCGGATGCTTCCAGGACAGTTCGCCGTAGGCCGTGCCGGCATAGGTGCCGGGAATCCGGTTACCCGCCGGGACGGCTACGCAGGGCGGCGTACCGGTACAAAAATCATCACGGAATTCGGCACGCATCCAGCTGAAGGCGCCGTAGAGGTTGAAGTTGTGCGGCAGCGCGCTATCCACCGACAGCTCCAGTCCGGTGCGACGGGTCTTGCCGACGTTCTTGAAGGAGGCCGTGGCGCCAGCGCCGAGATCGGTAACGATTTCGTTGTCGGTATCGATGCGGAACACCGCCAGGTTGGCGCGGGTCTGATCGGCGATCAGGGCCTTGACCCCCGCTTCGTAATTGCGGCTCTTGCTCGGCTGCAGGGCGAGATTGGGACCGGCGCCGCCATTGGTGAGCGGATTGCCGATATAGGTCAGCTCGATGAAGGTCGGGGTCTCGAAGCCACGGCCGTAGTTGGCATACAGATTGACTGCCGGGGTCAGGCGATAGGTGGCGCCAAGCACGGGCGAGGTATTGCCAAAACGCAGCTTGCCGCTGCTATCGACCGGCGCCGGAATATTGTCGGTGATGTCGAAGCGGATATCGGTCCGCCGCAGGCCAGCCACCAGCAACCAGCGCTCGGTCGGTTCCAGGGTGGCCTGGACGAACTGGTCGAAGCTATGCACCTTCTGCAGCTCGTCGCGCGTCGCACCGGGAATCAGGTTGCCGGCAGCGGCGTTGAACTGGTTGCGCACATCCTTCATCTGGTCGTAATTGAGGCCGGCGACCAGGCTGAAAGGCAGACCGGCGAGCGTGGACTGGTGCGACCACTTGAATTCGGCGCCGGAAAAGCGGCGATCGATCGCCGCCACCCGACCGGTCGCGCCCAGGGTCTGATATTGCTGGTTGTTGCGTGTGCCGTAGTAGCCCATCAGGCTCAGCTTGTTCTGCGCCGACAAGGCATGATCGAGCACCATGCCGGCCTGATCGTGCTTGCGATAGACGCGGGTATTGCGCGCCACCGCGTTGGTGCCGGCCTGCCGGGGATCGGCGCGGAATTGGGCTTCGGTCAGGCCCAGCGGATCTTCGGCCACCTGGTCCAGCGTACTCGCCACCAGGCTCAACCGTGTGGCATCGTTGAGTTGGTAGGCCAATTTTGCATGCAGGGTTTCACGCGAGGAACGGCTGTGATCGCGATAGCCTTCCGCATCCAGGTCGGTGGCGTTGATGATGTAGTTGAGCGCCCCAGCCTGCCCCTCGGCGACCAGGCTCTGGCGCTGGGTATTGAAACTGCCGGCGCTGATGGCGGCGCCGACTGACGGTGTCTTGCTGCCATCACGGGTCAGGATCTGAACCACGCCGCCGGAGGAGTTACCGTACAGCGCCGAGAACGGACCGCGCATGAATTCGACCGACTTCGCCGTATCCAGATTGAAAGTACCGGTCTGGCCCTGGCCGTCCGGCATGCTGATCGGGATGCCATCGGCGTAGATGCGGACGCCGCGCACACCGAAGGCGGCCCGCGCGCCAAATCCCCGGCTGGAGACGGCCAGATCCTGCGAGGCATTGAAGCGGTTATTGACCACCACGCCGGGAATCCGCACCGCCGTCTCGGTCAGGTTGATCTGCGGCCGCCCCTCGCTCAAAGTCTCGGCAGAAACCACGTCGATGGAAAGCGGCAGATCGAAGGTGTTCCGCTCGACCCGGGTGGCAGTCACCACTACCGGGGAGGTGGTCAGGGCGGCATCGGCGGCGAGCGCCAGGGTCGGCAGCGAGCCGAGAAGAACGGGCAACAGCAGGCGACCGGAATTGGGCAGTGACATGGAAGTTCCACAGGAAATCGACAGAGGCCGCATTGTTGCCGGGATGCGACCGCAGCGCAGCCGTCAATTCGCGCGGCGGCATTCATGATTATCATGAGACGGCAAAGCGGGTCAGACGTCGATCAGCCCGTTGCGGATGGCAATCAGCGTCAGTTCGGCCGAATTGCCGGCGCCGAGTTTCTGCTTGATGTTGTAGAGATGGGTACCGACCGTGCGCGGACTAAGGAACAGCACCTCGGCGATCTCGGTCACCGACTTGCCGCGCGCAAGCATGACGAAGACCTCGAATTCGCGGGCGGACAGTGTTTCCAGGGGATTGCCGGTGCTGCCGACCTGCTCCACCACGATCTCCTGGGCCAGCGCCGGCTCAAGGAAGAGCTTCCCGGCGGCGACCTGGCGGATCGCCTCGATCAGCGCCTCGGCCGCGCTGCGCTTGGTCAGGTAGCCCAGCGCGCCGGCCGCCAGCGCGCGGCGCGGATGCGCGGTGTCCTCGTGCGCCGAAAGCACCAGCACGCGCACGCCGGGCCACTTCGCCAGCAGCCTCGAAAGCGTCTCGAGGCCGCCCATGCCCGCCATCGACAGGTCCAGCACGACAACGTCAGGATTCACCTCGGCGAAGTTCTTCAGCGCCTCTTCGCCGCTGCCGCATTCGGCCACCACGCGCAGGTCGCTGGTGGTGTCGAGCAGCAGGCGAAAGCCCATGCGAACGACGGCATGATCGTCGACCAGCATGATGCGCAATGTCGGATTCAACTGGAGTCTCCTGGCAGCGGAAGCACCATGCTAACGCGGAACCCGCCGCCGGCGCGGGCCGTTGCCTCGAGGCTGCCGCCCAGCGCCTCGACCCGCTCGCGCATGCCGACCAGGCCATGGCCGGACGCGGTGGTGCCGATCGCCGGCCCCTGCCCGTCGTCGTCGATGATCGCTTCCAGGCCATCGTCGCGACGACGCACGGAAACCTCGATGCAACGCGCGCCGGCATGCTTCAGAACGTTCGTCAGCGCTTCCTGCACGCAGCGGAACGCAGCCAGCGTCGCCGCTTCGCCGAGGTCGCCCAGGTCGCCGTCGAGTTTCAGCACCAGATTGATCTGCGGATGCCGCGCCCGCCATTCGCGCCCGAGGTCTGCCAGCGCCGCGGCCAGGTCGGGCTGTTCGAGCACCGCGGGGCGCAGTTCGCGCACGATGCGATGCACGCTGTCGTAGAGTCCGGCCGCAATCTCGTTGATCTTCGCCGACCCCTGCAGGGCGCCGGCCGATTCGCCGCTGCGCGAGATCGATGCGGCGATGAGGCGGATCGCGGTCACCGACTGGCCGAGTTCGTCGTGCAGTTCACGCGAAAGGCGCTTGCGCTCCTCCTCGACGCCGGCCTGGATCAGCCGCGTCACCTCGCGGTTTTCCGCCAGTTGCCGGGTGGTCGTTACCAGGCGCACTGCGTCGGCTTCAGTCGGGCGCAGCAGGCGCCGTAGGAACAGCAGCAAAGCCACATGGAGCACGGCGACAAAGCCGAGCCCGAGCAGGAATACCGCCGTGACGTTGTCCCAGGCGTCGAGCACCGCGCGCGAGGCATCCGGCACGATCTCGATGCGCGCGCCGGGCAGGCCGATCACGGTGGCTTCCAGCCGCTGGCGCATCAGCGACTCGAACCAGTCCGGCGCGCGTCGCCCGGCCTTGTAGCCGCTCGGCGGCGATTCGTAGCGCAGCACGCCGTCGTCCGAATACAGGCGTATCTCGTTGGCGCGCACCCGGCCCAGGCTTTGCAGGTAATCGACCATCACCGCCGGCGCCGAACCGAAGACGCGGCTGGTCTGCGCCGCGGTGCCGAGCATCTGCACGGTGACGCGGTGCGCGGCCTCGATTTCCTCCTGGATGGAATTGCGGTGGCTGTCGACCATGAGCCAGGTCAGCGCAACCAGGAAACCCATGTTGAGGCCGGCCACCAGCAGGTTGAGGCGCAGGCGCAGACTCATCTTATTGCCCCGCCGCCGTTCAGGTCGTAGCGCTCGATCTCGAAGTAGACATGCTGCACGTTGCGCCCATGGCGCTCCGCGTAACCCTGCCATGCGGAAAATTCGGGCAGTTCGGCCAGCGCGATCGCTTCGTCGGCGCTGCGCCCGTCACGGTAGGCGGCGGCCACGCGCTGGCGCAGTTGCGACAGGTAGCGGCCGATAGGCGCCAGGTCGGCGGCGGCGCCCGCCGGGCCGCGGCCTGGCACCAGCGTCCGGATCGGCAGGTCACGCAGCCGTTGCAGGCTCGACAGCCAGCCCGCCGTATCGGATTCCGAAAGCTGCGGCACCTGCTCGCGATACACCAGGTCGCCAGCGAACAGCACGCCGCTCGCCGCGTCGAACAGTGCGAGGTCGCCTTCCGTGTGGCCGTGTCCGGCGTGCAGCAGCGTCAGGCGCCGCCCCGCCACCTCGCGCACCTCACTGCCGGCCACCAAGTCGGGAAGCTGGATGCGGGTGCCGGCCATGGCCTCGGCGCCGACGCTCCGTTCCAGGCTGCGCAGGCAGTCCGGGCAGCGGGCACGCATCGCCGCAATCGTTGCCGCCGTGGCCAGAATGGGGATGCCGCGCGCGGCGAAGGCGGAATTGCCGAGCACGTTCTGCGGATGCGGATGGGTATTGACCAGCAGCGCCACCGGCTTGCCGGTAACGCTCGCCACCGTGGCGAGGATGGCCTCGCCGTGGCCATGGTTGGCGCCGCTGTCAACCACGATCACCCCGTCCGTGCCGACAATAAAGCCGGTATTGACCACGCGGCCCCGGTTTGCCGGCGCGGCGTCGGCAACGACACCGGGGATCAGATACACATCGTCGGCAATGCGTTGCACCGGCAGGGGGCCGGCGGCGGCCGTCAGGGAAAGGAACAGGAAGCCGGCCGCGGCAAGCAGCAGGCGCGACACATGACGCACCGGCAAGGCTTCAGGACGCGATGCGGAACACCACCGGAACATCGACGGTGAGCGGCCGGCCTGCGAGGGCCTCGGGCAGGGATGGCAGGGGAACGGCTTCGCGCACCATATCGAGTGCCTGCCTGTCGAGAGTGTCATGGCCGCTTGAGCTTATCACGCGCACTCCGAGCAGCCGGCCGTCGGCCGCGAGTTCCAGTTGCAGCACGGCGGTGCCCTGCCACTGGCGCAACAGCGCCAAGCGCGGATAACGCTGGCGGGTGGCGACCGCGCCGGCCAGTTCGCGCCCGTAAGCGGCAAGCACACCGGGATCCACGCTCGCCGCACGCGGCGCGACCGCCGGCTGGGTGGCGCGCGGTGTTTCCACCGGCGCCGCAGGCGGCGGTACTTCACGGCGTATCACGGGGGCTTCGGCGTCCGCCTCCGCCATGGGCCGGGCGAGTATCGGCACTTCTCGTTGCGGCACGGGGTCCGGGGCGCGGCGGGCGGTTTGTGCCGGCGGCACAAAAGTCGGCGCTGGCGACACGGCGACCGGCAGTAGTTCGGGTGGCGGCGGCGCGAAGCGCACCTGCACCGGACGCAATTCCGGGGCTTCCGTGCGGCCGGACAAGCCGGGCAACCAGCCGAGTGCGAAGCCGTGGATCAGCAGCGAGGCAAGGACCGCGCCGCCAATGTGCCAACTGCCGCGGGCGTCGGGCAGTGGCAGTGCAGGAAAGCTGGCGGGATGGGCAAGTACGGCGGAATCCATGCGGCAAAGTTAGCGCATCCGTTCATCGCCTGCCAGCATCGGCCGGTATTTCATGAAAATCATGACCGCCCTACCGGACAGTCTTGACGACCACCCGAGAAAATCTTTCTGGCCCTATCCTTGCTTAAGGTTTCAAACTTTTTGCGGGCCGCGACTCCGCCCCGCCATCGGGAGACAGCTTGAAACAAATGCACCAGGCGCGATCAAAGCGGCCGCGACCGACCTCATCCGTGCCGATGCGCCCCAATAGCCTCTTCGCTGGCCTGGCGATGAGACTGGCCTTTCTGTTGGCGGCTGTCCTCGCCTGCCTGCCGGCCGCAGCCGGCGATCTGGCGAGGGAGGACATCGAGCGGCGCTTCCAGCGCCCGCTGCATGTTGGCGAAAAGCTGCGCGAGGTGCCGGCCTGGCCGCTGACCAGCGAACTCAAGCCCGATGCCGGGCCGGTCGGCTATGTCTTCGAATCGATCGACCTGGCGCCGATCCCGGGTTTCGAAGGGACGCCGATGAACCTGCTGGTGGCCATCGACTCCGACGGCAAGTTCCTCGACGTGGAAGTCCTGCGCCAGCACGAACCGGTGTTCCTCGGCGGCCTCGGCCCGCTGCCGCTCCAGGAATTCGTCAAGCAGTACCAGGGCAAGAGCCTGAAGCAGGAAATCACCGTCTCCAGCGCCTACGGCAACACCCGCTCCGGCGCCGGCGGCAATCGCGTCGTGCTCGACGGGGTGACCAAGGCCACCGCCTCGGTGCGCATCGTCAACCAGTCGGTGCTCGCCGCCGCGCTTGCGGTGGCGCGCGCCCGCCTCGGCTTCGCCGCCCCCGGCGACGGCGCGCCGGCGGCAGTGGTCAAGGCCTTGTCCTTCGAGCGCATGGACCTTGCCACCCTGCTCCAGCGCGGCTACGTACAGCGCATCGCGTTCCGCAACGCGGACATCGAAAAGCTCTTCGCCGGTACCGAAGGCGCCGGCACCGACGATCGCGCAGCGAGCCATCCCGACGAGACCTACGTCGAAGTCTTCGTCGCCTACCTCAACGCGCCCACCATCGGCCGCAACCTGCTGGGCGACGCCAACTGGGAGAAGTTCCGCACCTACATGCTGGACGACCGCCCCGCCTTCTGGGTCGCAACGCGCGGGCGCTACGCACTGGTCGACGACAGCTTCGTGCCGGGCACTCCCCCGCCGCGCCTGGCGCTGGCGCAAAGCGAGCTGCCGGTCGAGCTGCGCGACGCCAACCGCGACTACGCGCGGTTGCCGGGCTTCGGCGAGCTGAGCGCGGCGCTGATCCTGACCGCCCAGGCCCATGCCGGCCTCGATCCGGGGCGGCCGATGGATTTCCAGTTCACCGTCAGCCGCGCGCGCGGCTTCATCATGCCGGTGGTCACGCAAAAGCAGGTCAGCCTGCGCTACGTCCCGCCCACCGGGCTCTTCGATTTTCCGCCGAAGCCCTTGCCGGAATGGCTGCAGGCCTGGCAGGGCCGGCTGCCGGACCTGATCGTGATCGGCCTCGCGCTGGCGCTGCTGGGCGGCGTGCTGCTGCGCCCGCGCGCCGTGTCGATCCGGCCGCAGATCCTGTTCCGCTTCCGCCTCGGCTTCCTCGCCTTCACCCTGCTGTTCATCGGCTGGTACGCGCAGGGCCAGCTTTCCATCGTGCAGATCACCGGCGCGATCAAGTCGCTGGCGGCCGGCGCCGGGCTCAAGAGCTTCCTCTACGATCCGGTATCGCTGCTGCTGATCGCCTTCACCCTGGTCAGCCTGGCGGTGTGGGGCCGCGGTGCCTTCTGCGGCTGGCTCTGTCCCTTCGGCGCCCTGCAGGAATTCGTCGCCCTCGCCGCGCGTGCGCTGCGCGTTCCGCAATGGCGCATGCCCGATCGACTGGCGCGCCTGCTCGCGCGCAGCCGCTACGCGCTGCTCGCCGTGCTGGTCGGCAGCGCGGCCTTCGCCCCGGCCGCCGCCGAGAAGCTGGTGGAAGTCGAACCCTTCAAGACCGCGATCACGGTCGGCTTCCAGCGCGAACTGCCCTTCCTGCTCTGGGCAATCGGCCTGCTGCTGGCGGGCGCCATCGTGTACAAGTTCTTCTGCCGCTTCGTCTGCCCGCTGGGCGCGGCGCTGACCCTGGGCGGGCGGCTGCGGCGCTGGAACTGGCTGCCGCGCATCGAGGCCTGCGGCCGGCCCTGCCAGCGCTGCCGCATCGCGTGCCGCTACGACGCGATCGCGCCGGGCGGCGCCATCGACTACGACGAATGCCACCAGTGCCTCGATTGCGTCGGCATCTACCACGACACGCAGCGCTGCGGCCCGCAATTGCTGGCCGCAAAGGGCAAGGTGGTGCGCATCCATCCGGTGCCCGCGCCGCGCCGGTAAGGCTCACCGCCGGCTATGCCCCACAAGGCGCAGGGTTGATATTCGACCTGTGCGCAGGTAAAACGCCGTGGCGTCGGCGCCGACTTTTGAATCGGCCAAACGCGCCCCCTCGATTGCCGGCACCGCAGCATGAACGACATATTCCGTAATACATCTGGCATGGCCCCGCTGCTCGACCTCTGCGATCCCGCGCTGGCGGAACGCTTCGACAACCGCTTCGTGCGCGAACTGCCGGCCGATCCGCTACAACGCGACGTCCCGCGCCCGGTGCGCAACGCCTGCTACAGCCTTGTCGAACCGGCGCCGGTCGCGGCGCCCCGATTGCTGGCCTGGAGCGATGCCGTGGGCGCCCTGCTCGGCCTTGCCCGCCCGGCCTCGGCGACGGCACCCAGCGTCGAAGTGCTGCCCAGTACCACGCGCACTCGCCCCTCTCGCACCGCCTTGAACAGTTCCTCCTTTTGGGAGTCACTGTCGTAGTCGTGGATGAAGGCAATATCTGCAACGGGTACACCCATCTCGACGAGCTTCCTTCTCAGGTCCTGGTAGACACTGAATCGCCCATCTTCAACCGGGGTACTCAAATCGCAAAATACGATCTGTGTCCCCCTGGTTGATGCGGTTTCCTTCCAGACCCCAAAAACCTTCTCGGCGCACTGGTTGGTCTTGCTTCCCTCATAGTCCTCGGCGAACGGATCCACCAGCCGCATGTCCAGAGCGGCCTTGCGACCATCGCCGGTCACCGCCAGCATGTTGTCCTGCTGAGGCGTTACCGTTCCATTCCTGATCGCTTCCGACCGCTCCACGAGGGTTTGGACGTAGGCCTTCAGTTCCGGGGTCGGCTTCGCCGTGGCCGTCTCCTTCAAAGCGCGGGGTACCGGGAGTTTCAACATCTCCGCCGTGCGTATGTCCGCCACCTGCCCGAACATGGACATCAGTTCTGGAAGATTGACGAACCGCGCGAAGCG
>Ga0172373_10004299_pt1 | contig 20207 bp, 18 predicted proteins | sample Lak10m_2_FD_114546 | JGI IMG/M metagenome (GOLD analysis project Ga0172373, IMG submission 114546) | Freshwater microbial communities from Kabuno Bay, South-Kivu, Congo - kab_092012_10m | ecosystem: Environmental > Aquatic > Freshwater > Lake | place: Democratic Republic of the Congo...
TAACTAAACTGTCATTAATATAGATGGCTGCATACGTATCTAAGGTTGGGAAATACATCTCCAAAAAATCAAATTTAAAATCTTCTTGCGTAAATTGAAATTCAGATGCAAACTCCCAAGTATAATTTTCTATCCACGTAAACCTCGCCTCATTTTCTCCAATAAAAGGATCAGGTAATTCTCCTGAATTTATCAATACTTCTTGGACACACTGATTAACACCAGCGTCCATCCACACTTTTTTTATTGGATGGAATAACTTCCATTGGATATTATTTTGCCCCATAGCGAGCAAGAATTGAAATAAAAACAGAATAAAAAACAAATACTTCATTGTATATGAATATACGGAAAATTGGAATGAAAAATTGAAAAAATGCTAATTAATATCATTTTTCACGTTGAATATACTTCAGAACTTTGAATAAAATTTAGTGATATGAATTTCTTTACGCGAAAAACAACCTGGTCTAATTTGGAATTGATTTATTTGAAACTTGCAATTGCCAGTATTTATATATTAATCGGCGCTATCTTTTGGAGGGAAGTAAAAACCTATGCAGGTATCCTAGGAATCTTGTTTGGAATTACAGTCATGATTTCCATGTACCTTTGGATAAAAAAAATGAAAGAGAATATGTAATTATTTTACTCCAAATTTATTTCTTAAGTTCTCTTCGCGTTCTAACATATCGGAGAGACTTGTCTTAGATAAAATACGAATTGTCGCTTCTCGAACTTCCAACATAACATCGTGCAAACTGCATGTTGCTTCATTTACACACTCTTCACATGTTTCGTAAAAATTTAAACTTACGCATGGAAGCATAGCAATTGGTCCGCCGGAAATTCGAATAATTTGACTCAACACAATTTCTTGTGGATGTTTTGCTAAATAATATCCTCCACTTGCTCCCATTTTACTATGAACTAAACCATTGTTTCTTAGTTCTACCAATATTGCTTCTAAAAATTTACGTGGGATTTTTTCTTCATCAGAAATTGTTGAAATTCGCAATGGAGTGTTGTTACCATAATTTTTAGCCAAAGCAATCAATGCTTTAATAGCATATTTGGATTTTTTAGATAGCATTGTTTTTTTTTTTTACAAATATAAAAAAACTAGTAACAAGGTAGAATTACAGGAAATTAAATTCATAAATTTACTTTGTTGATAAATCGAATTATTTGAATATATTTGTAACATCAAACTTCACACACGTGATTCTTGATTTATAAAGAAGAGGTGAGAGACTGGCTCAATGAACCTCTGGCAACCAACTGTAAGTCTGCCTCAGCAGATTGGAAAATCGGTGCCAAATCCAGATTTCAATGCATAGTGTATTGGAAGAATATAAATATAAGAAAATGAAACAAGTAAACACCTTTCACTACACCAGTGAATTTCTTTTAGAATCTGGTTTAAATTTACCTAATTTAGAAATTTCCTACCATACGTTTGGTAACCTCACCCCATCTTCTAACGTTATTTGGGTTTGTCATGCATTAACTGCAAATTCGGATGTTTCAGATTGGTGGGATGGATTATTTGGAGAAGGAGATTTATTTGATCAACCAGACAACTTCATTATCTGCGCGAATATAATTGGTTCTTGTTATGGAAGTACAGGACCATTATCCGAACATTTACCTGCAACGCATCGCTATTTAAACTTCCCGATGATTACTCCGCGTGATATGGCGAGAGTGCATCAATTATTACAAGAATCATTAGGTATTGAACAAATAAATTTATTAATTGGATCTTCTTTAGGTGGTCATCAAGCCCAAGAATTCGCCTACCTTTTAAAAGATAAATTAGACAAACTTATACTAATAGCTACAAACGCAAAACATTCACCTTTTGGAATCGCATTTAATGAATCGCAGCGTTTATCGTTGCTAGCGGATGAAACTTTTGAACAGCAAATTCCAAGTGGCGGACAAAAAGGATTAAAAGCAGCACGCAGTATAGCTATGTTGAGTTATCGCTCGTACGATGGGTATTTAAAAACTCAGTCAGAAGTTTCCAATGAACTTATGGATAGTTTCAAAGCTAGTTCGTACCAAGATTATCAAGGACAAAAATTAGTCAATCGTTTCAATGCTTATTCTTATTGGTATTTGAGCAAGGCAATGGATAGTCACAATATCGGTCGTGGACGTGAATCTGTCGAAATAGCATTATCTGAAATTTCAGCTAAAACATTGGTCATTGGGATCACAAGTGATTTACTTTTCCCAGTGAGTGAACAACTATTTTTAGCAAACCATATACCACATGCATCCTTAGAAATCATTGATTCGATATTTGGTCATGATGGATTTTTAGTAGAAACAAAAACTTTAGAAAACAAAATAATACACTTTTTAAACAAATAAGATGAGAAATAAATTGAATATTGGACTTTTTGGCTTTGGATGCGTAGGTAACGGTTTATATGACGTACTTAACAAATCCAATTTATTAGATGCAAGTATTGCTAAAATAGTTGTAAAAAATACAAACAAACAACGTAGTATAAGTGCAGAACATTTTTCTTATGACAAAAATGATATCCTACATGATGCGCATATCAATGTAGTTGTTGAACTTATCGATGATTCAAAAGCAGCATTTGAAATCGTTTCTGAAGCATTGTCGCGTAAAAAACATGTTGTTACTGCAAATAAAAAAATGTTAGCTGAAAACTTGGATGTGTTACTTGCTCTAACAAAAGAAAACAATGTTTCACTTCTATATGAAGCTTCTGTTGGTGGTTCCATTCCAATTATTAGAAACTTAGAAGAATACTATAACAACGATTCTCTTTCCGGCATTTTAGGAATTGTTAACGGTACAACTAATTACATTCTTACACAAACCAATTATGGAAAAGATTACGAAACCGCATTAACAGAAGCAACAGCATTAGGATTTGCAGAATCTGACCCAACATTGGATGTAGATGCATATGATTCTAAATACAAATTACTCCTATTGATTAAACATGCTTTTGGTGTTACTTTAACTCCTAATCAATTGTTTAATTATGGTATCCGTAACATCAAACCGCAAGATGTTAAATATGCATCTGAAAAAAGATACCGTTTGAAGTTATTCTCTCGTGGAGAAAAAATTGGCAACAAATTAGTAGGTTTTGTTGCTCCACATTTTATTACCGAAGATAACGTTGCTTACAATGTAAATAATGAATTTAACTCTGTAACGGTAGAAGCTTTATTTTCAGACAAACAATTATTTCAAGGGAAAGGAGCTGGTGCTTACCCTACTGCAAGCGCTGTACTCTCTGATATCTCTGCTTTACAATTTGATTATTCGTATGAATACAAGAAATCACAAAATGTTGATTCCGTTGAATTCACGAATGACTTAGAACTAAAAATTTATGCGGGTTCATCCTCTATCGAAAATTTAGAAATTTTTCAATGGATCGAGAAAGAAGAAACTTTTCAAGGAAAAGATTATGCATATATTACAGGTAGTATTAATTTAAAAAATATTGTTGGGGTAGATTTTAATAAACAACACGATGTGTTTTTTGCTGTATTACCAGAATAAATAAAATTATAAAGTAACATTATGAAAAACGAACCATTAGCATGGTACATTGCTGGTCCATTGATTGGGCTGATTGTACCACTTTTACTTATTCTGAAAGAAAAACAATTTGGAATTTCTTCCTCCTACCGTTTTTTTATTTCTGGACTAACTAAGAAACCTGGCTATTTTAATTACAAACGTGAACAAGATGCATGGCAATTCTATTTTGTTATCGGATTGATTTTGACAGGGGTGATGTATGGGGTGAATGGTTATGATTTGAATGCATTAAAAACCACCGTTGTTGGTTTTGGTGGAGGAGACGTAATTCATTACGTCTCTACGGTTGGTTTTTACGATTTATCCAATTGGGCTATATTTCTTTTTGGTGGAATATTAATTGGATTTGGATCTCGTTATTCCAACGGATGTACTGCTGGACATTGTATTATGGGAATGTCCCAATTCTCTAAGACATCATTGATTGCTACCATTGGATTTTTTATAGGTGGCTTAATAACAACTTATTTTATTATTCCATTTTTAAGATGAAAAAATTATTTAACATAGCATCATTTATTCTTCTAGGAATCTACTTTGCCATAGTACTAACAGAAGCGCAAGCAATATCTTGGTACCGTATTCAAGAAATGTTTTATTTTAAATCGTTTCATATGTACGGATTACTTGGTTCAGCGATTGCTACAGGAGCATTGAGTTTGTGGATTATTAAAAAATTTAACATTCAAAGTGTAAAACATAATCCAATTGTAGTCAAGGATAAACCTTTTGAATGGAAAGCAAATTTCGTTGGAGGGATAATTTTTGGTTTAGGATGGGGGCTTACAGGAGCTTGTTCTGCCCCATTATTTATATCTTTAGGAATAAATTGGAAAATTGGCATCCTCCTACTTATTGGTGCTTTGCTAGGAACCTATTTATACGGAATATTAAAAGACAAATTACCACATTAAAATGGCTTTAAAACTAACTAGATTAAACGACAAAATGGCCTTCGAAGCTGTTAGTGACGATGGTGCAAAAATTCAATTTGATTGTAACCCTGCAATTGGCGGTGAAGGTTTAGGTATTAGACCAATGGATGCTTTAGCGTCATCTGTTGCTGCCTGTGCAAGTATTGATATTGTGTTAATCTTAAAGAAAAAACGTATTGAATTAAAAAAATATGAAGTGGAAATTAATACAGTAAAAAAAGATGCTGTTCCTTCTCCATTTTCAGAAATTCATTTGATTTTTCATATAGCGCCGGAAGATCCAATTGAACAAGTATCCAAAGCAGTAGCATTGGGTGTTGAGAAATATTGTTCTGTTTCGGCCAGTTTGGATCCTACAATACAAATTACGCACAAAGTAGTTCAAGATTAATAGTACAAAATCATCCTCCTCTATCTTCCATCTATGGAGGAAGAAAAAAAATAAAGATGCAAAAAGAATATCTAAAAAAAGCCCAAAAAGAAACGATTGCGATTCGTAAACACATTGAGCGAACGTATCATAAAGAACATTCTAATCCACTCTATTTAACCAGTAGTTTTACATTTGATTCTGCTGAAGAAATGGCTGCTGTGTTTGCAGATGAGCAAGAAGGTAATATTTACTCACGCTATTCAAATCCAAATGTTCAGGAATTAATTGACAAGGTTGCGCTATTAGAAAATGCCGAAAGTGGTTGGGCTACTTCCTCCGGAATGGCTGCGGTTTTCACTACTTTTGCAGCATTGCTTCAATCTGGAGACCATATTGTTTCGAGTCGCTCCGTTTTTGGTTCTACCCATCGTTTATTTACCGAAATTTTCCCAAAATGGGGAATTACAACTACGTATGTAGATGCATTAGATTACGAAGGATATAAACAAGCAATTCAGGAAAATACTAAAATTTTATATTTAGAAACTCCTTCTAATCCAGCATTAGAAATTATTGATTTAGAAGTAGTTGGTAATATTTGCAAGGAAGCAAATATACTTTTTGCAGTAGATAATTGTTTTGCCACACCTGTTTTACAAAGACCAATTGACTTAGGGGCACATATTTCGATTCATTCTACTACAAAATTTATGGATGGACAAGGTCGCACATTAGGTGGTTTGATTTTAGGAAGTATAGAAATAATCAATAAAATAGAAGTATTCGCAAGACATACAGGCCCTGCGATGAGTCCATTTAACGCATGGGTAATTTCCAAATCGATTGAAACACTCTATTTACGCGTAAACCATATGAGTAATACAGCGCATGAAATAGCGAAAAAATTAGAAAACCATACTACTATTTCTTATGTAAAATATCCATTTTTAGAAAGTCATCCAAATTATACAACAGCAAAAAATCAAATGTTTGGAGGAGGTGGTATTGTGACTTTTGAAATCAAAGGAGGATTAGAAGCTGGACGTAATTTCTTAAATAAGTTACAAATATTTTCATTAACACCTAACCTAGGAGATGCTAAAAGTATTGCTACACATCCTGCTTCTACTACCCACTCTAAACTAAAACCAGAAGAGCGTTTAGCGGTTGGAATTACAGATGGATTGGTTAGACTTTCGATTGGTTTAGAACATATAGATGATATTTGGGAGGATATTGAACAAGCCTTATCTTAATGATTAAAGTTAATTTGATTCAAAAAATTAAGAAGGCTATGCTCATTATTTCGGAAAAAGATTGGAATGAAACAGTAATATTTCCAAAGAATGTTACGATACACACCGCACCTGCTCGTCATTTTTCGGGTCGTGGTTTCAAACGCAACCAAGCATTATGGACTTCTTATATCCTTGAAGTCAACGACAAACGAATTTTTATCGGGGGAGATAGCGGATACGATACGCACTTCAAGCAAATCGGAGAAAAATATAAGTCTTTTGATTTGGCGATTTTGGAAAATGGTCAGTACAACAAAAACTGGAAATACATTCACATGATGCCGGATGAGGTTTTGAAAGCAGCAAAAGAATTAAATACTAAAATCTTGTTTCCTGTACATTCAAGTAAATTTGCCTTAGCTACGCATCCATGGTATGAACCCTTGGAAACGATCACTTCCCTTCCTAAAGATTCGAGTTATATCTTAATAACACCAAAAATTGGTGCGATTGCTTCACCGATTGACACCAATCAAGTGTTTGAAAAATGGTGGAGATAAGTTTACTTGGACAATAAAGTAGTTTGACGAATAGGTAACTTTGTTTTGATAGAATTTAACACAAAGGGGCACAAAAGTTAGGTTGACGTAAAGGCGTGTTTGAGGGCACACTAAAACAACTCCAACAAATCCTCTTGACTCAAGGATTTCAATATCGATGTTTCTGTTTGAATAATATCCGAAGCAATTTCTTTTTTCGTTGCTTGAAGGTTTACAATCTTTTCTTCAATCGTACCTGGAGTGATTAATCGAACTGCTATCACATGTTTATCTTGTCCAATGCGATAGCAACGATCGATAGCTTGATTTTCGACTGCTGGATTCCACCAAGGATCAACCAAATAAACATAATCTGCCTCTGTCAAGTTCAAACCTGTTCCTCCTGCTTTCAAACTGATTAAAAACACACGTGTCTCATCATTATCTTGGAAATCATCCACTATTTCCTCGCGTTTTTTGGATTGACCTGTAAGATAAGCAAAGGGTATGGATTCTAGTTCTAATTCCGATTTGATTAAATCCAACATACCAACAAATTGACTAAAAACTAAAATCTTATGGTAGCGGTGTTTTTCTTTAATTTCCTCCATAAGAACACGAATTTTAGCAGATTCATTCCCATAGTACTCTTCCTCGTTTAACAAAGCAGGAGAATTACAAATCTGGCGTAATTTAGTTAGTGCTGCTAAGACATACATCGAATCCATGAATTTCTTTTTTTCTGTGGATGCTTGCAAATAATCACGCATTTCTTTTTTATAACTTTCGTACACATCTCTTTGCTCCTTCCCCATTTCACAATATATGACCATTTCGGTTTTATCAGGTAGTTCTGTGGCTACTTGTGCTTTTGTTCTTCGAAGTACAAATGGATTGATTTTACGTTGTAATTCTTGTGCACGTGCTATGTCTTTGTATTTATCAATTGGAGTAGAAAACTCTTCTCTAAAATGTGTTTGTGTACCTAGTAAACCTGGACAAGCAAAAGATAATTGCGCATACAAATCAAACGTATTATTTTCAATTGGAGTTCCTGTCATTACAATTTTGTTGCGCGATTTCAATAATCGTACCGATTTGTAACGTTGAGAATCTGGATTTTTGATTGCTTGAGATTCGTCTAGGAAAATATAATTGAACATGAATTCTTTCAGATGATATACATCAGACAATAACGTGCCGTAGGAAGTTAGAATCACTTCATAATTTACTAAATCATGCATATTTTTATCTCGGGCTGCCCCATAAATAGTATGTACTTTTAAACTTGGAGCAAATTTTTGCAATTCTTGTTGCCAGTTAAAAATCAAGGAAGTAGGAACAACAACTAAGTTTGTATTCTTGCTTTTGTGTTTCCTTTGGGTGAGTATAAAAGCGATTATTTGAATGGTTTTACCTAAACCCATATCGTCTGCCAAACAACCACCAAAATTAAATTCATCCAAAAAATTCAACCAGTTCAATCCATCTTTTTGGTAGGAACGTAATTCAGCATTTAATTCTTTAGGTACCAAAACTTCTTTGATTGATTCAAAAGATGCTACTTTTTCTTTTAAACTCAAAATCTCTGCTTGTACTTCTTGGGATAACACCTCTTTTTCATATACTTCATTGAGGTAGGAAAAATTTATTTTGGTAGTACGTAAGCGATCTTTGACTACCTCACCAGCACGGAAATATTTAGCGAATTTTTCGATCCATTCCTTTGGTAAAATCCCAATTGAACCATCGGTAAGCGGTATAAATTTCGACCTGTTTTTTACTGCTTTTTGTAATTGTTTTAATGGTACCAACTGGTTCCCGAAACTCAATTCTATTGATGTATCAAACCAATCGATGCCACTTGTAACCGTTACTCCTACTTTGGCTTTGTGTGGATTATAGTTATTCTCTTTAATTGAATTAAAACCGAGAATTGTATACCCTAAATCACGCCAATCTTCAAACACATCTAAAAACCAACCCTCCTCTAAAAAAATTCGTTTGGGCAGGTAATAGAAAGGTTGACCTTCTTGTTCGGCAAATGAATAATGTTGGCGTTGCAAAACTGCAATCATGCGATATTCTTCTTCTAATTCTCTAGCTAACTGATATTCATTCCCATTACTATCTTTTAGGTAGACTTGTTTTTTAGAAAGTATCGGAATTTCATGCTCTCCGTATCTGAATGCTGGAGTCAATAAAATATGCGATTCTTCCTCAGATATATAGATCAATTTTTCTAAGGTATTATCTATAATAAACTCCTTTTGTAATGCTGGAGGTGCTTTTTTAACATACGAGTATTCAATGCGAATGTTATTAGCAATTTGTTCTAATATTTCAATGTTAAACAATTCATATTGAGAAGCATGTATTATCAATTTCCCTCCCTGTTTATGAAAATAAACTAAAAAATTTATTACTTGAGGAGAATCGATCAAATAATAAATTCCATTTTCCAACAAAAAATAATCCATTCTCACTCCTAATTGCGCCATCGGTATTTTTCGTCCTCGAATATAAACTTGTGGCTTTATTTCGTAAAATGCATCCTTTTGTTCTACTTTAATTGAAAAATCAATTGTAGTAAAGTCGATTTGCATTGGTTCGATAGAAGTCGAGGTAATGTTATCTGATTTCTTGGTATTATGTCTAAAGAAGTCAAGTTTAAAAGGGTTTTCATTAATTTCTTTGATAGCGATTAAATCAGATTTCGACACCATATTTCTAGAAATTCTATAGCCCGACATTTGTTTAATTGCCGTGTAAAATTTCATTTTTTTTACATCATCTGCACCTAAAATTTCTTTTTCGGTGTCAATTTCTATAATTGGATTTTTAATTTTGCCATCTTTCGATAGTTTCGCTCCATAGAGTTGAATCGTCAAATTTTCATTTCTAGAATTATAACTAAATACTACAAACTGTTTTTCATTGTCTTCTATTTCATTGAAGTTTAATTTCTTATTAAATTTAGGAATTAAAATATCCTTGAGTTTATCTACTGTTTTTTTGTTAACCGCAAGAATTCCTTTCTTTTTCAGTTTAACGTCAAAACCATAAAAATGGGGTACTAATTCAAAAAATTGATCTAAATCTTCCTCCCCTTCCAAACCATATTCAACTGCTTTTTGTAGCAAGGCGTTTTTCCTTCTGTTTTTATCGAAATTTACTCTATATTTTTCATTTTCAGTAATGAGATAGAGAGTTTGAGCTTGATGCTCACACATTTTAGATTTTGATTTATCACAACGACAACGGAGTCTTAATTCGTTTTTTTCTTCATTGAAATCAACTATTACTGGTGAATTTCGTGTTTGTAAATCAAATCCTAATTCTAAATGATTTGGAGTACAGACTTCATGATTTAATCGAATGCTATAAGGACTTTGAAATTGAAAAATTCCATTGGAATTATTATATAAATATATCGTATCGTATTTTGAAAAGTTAACATCTTTAATCGTATAGTCGTATGGATGAACTTTTTCTAAATCCTCAAATGGAATTTCCTGAATTACATTTATTTGATTTTGTTTTACCCATTCTGCATCTGCATGAACTAGAACATTTACAATATGTTTACAAACATTCCCATAATCATAAGGACAGGTACAAGCAGCAGTTTTAATGAATTTATCATCAAAAGAAATTACTATATCATAACGGGATGAACCTTTAACTACTGCTATAATTTTAGACGAACTTAAAACGAGTGATTTGACAACAGAATCTGAATACCTATTTTTTACCGTTGCACTTACTTTTGTTAGAAAATTAGCAAAAATTATATTTTTAAGTTTTAGCGCCATCAAGGATTACATTCCAGGTAAACCTTTCATTCCCATACCTTTCAATTTACTCATCATCCCCATCATATTTTTTGGATTACTCATCATTTTCATCATCTTTCGGGTATCCTCAAATTGTTTTAACATTTTATTTACTTCAATAACATTCAAACCACACCCTTTGGCTATACGGATTTTACGTTGTCCATTAATAATCGAAGGGTTTGTTCTTTCTTGAGGAGTCATGGATAATATGATTGCTTCTATGTGTTTAAAAGCATCGTCTTTGATGTCTACATCTTTCATTGCTTTTCCCATTCCAGGAACCATTCCCATCAAATCCTTCATGTTTCCCATCTTTTTGATTTGTTGTAATTGAACTAAAAAGTCGTTCAAATCAAATTGATTTTTTTCAATTTTGCGTTGTAGTTTTCTAGCCTCTTCTTCACTAAAATTTTCTTGAGCTCTTTCAACTAATGAAATCACATCTCCCATTCCGAGGATACGATCGGCCATACGTGCTGGGTAGAACACATCAATAGCATCCATTTTTTCGCCAGTACCTACAAACTTAATTGGTTTATTTACAACTGCTTTGATAGAAATCGCTGCCCCACCTCGTGTATCACCGTCTAACTTTGTTAATACAACTCCATCAAAATTGATTTTATCATTAAATGCTTTAGCAGTATTAACAGCATCTTGACCAGTCATAGAGTCCACTACAAAAAGTGTTTCCGTAGGGTTTATCGCCAATTTTACTTGCTCGATTTCATCCATCATTTTTTCATCCACTGCCAAACGTCCTGCAGTATCGACGATTACTACATTGAATCCATTACTACGGGCATGAATGATAGCATTTTTAGCTATTGTAACCGGATTTTTTTCTTCTTTGTTCGAGTATACCTCAATTCCAAGTTGGTCTCCCAATACATGTAACTGATCAATCGCTGCTGGTCGATATACATCACAAGCAACTAACAATGGTTTCTTACCTTTTTTTGTTTTTAAGTAATTTGCTAATTTTCCTGAAAAGGTAGTTTTACCAGAACCTTGAAGACCAGACATTAAAATAATACCAGGATTCCCTTGAATTTTGATTTCCTCTTCGTTCCCACCCATTAACTCAATCAATTCTTCATGACAAATTTTTGTCATTAATTGACCAGGAGATATAGCAGTCAATACGTTTCTACCAATTGCTTTTTCCTTTACTTTAACTGTAAACTCTTTAGCGGTTTTAAAATTCACATCGGCGTCAAGTAGGGCTCTTCGAACTTCTTTTAATGTTTCAGCAACGTTAATTTCAGTAATTTGTCCTTGTCCTTTTAATACTTTAAAGGCTCTCTCAAACTTATCCGTTAAATTTTCAAACATGGTATTGTATTTTTAGAGTGCAAAGTTAATGAAAGAAATTGAAAATTTGAAAATTAGCTAATTTGAAAATTACAGGAGTACGGATAGAATAGATACAGGTGTTGAAATATGCTTTCAACTAAATTAAGCGCTTAATTTTGAATAATGTATGAGAATATGCTTTTAACTCATCACTCCAAATTCCATATTTATCTAATTTATCGATTTTAACACGACCGCTGGCGTGTATAATAGTATGTTTCGTAAGGAGAATACCAACATGAATCACGCGACCATTTTTATTGGTGAAAAAAGCGACATCACCGGCTTTTGCTTTAGACAAAGAAACCTCTTCACCTTGATTAACTTGTTGGGAGGCATCCCTGAGTAATTCTATTGCCTGTGTTCGGAAAACTGTTTGTGTAAATCCAGAACAATCAATCCCAAAATTAGTTTTTCCACCCCAAACGTATGGCGCATTCAGAAAGGATTTCGCAAAGGAAAATAGGTTAATATTGGAGAATCTATATCTTGTTGTATATTCCTCAGAACCAATCATAAACTTTAATGGATTAGAAGCTGAAATAAACGCCCCTTTTGGCAGTTCCATCTTTCCGAAAGGCGAATGTATTGTAATGGATTTAGTGCAAACTTTCTGATCTTTGCGCCAAATTTCCATTTCTGAATTCGATAAATACAAAATTTGTTTTTCATCGATCCAACCTTCATAGCTATCTAATAACGTTTTGATTTTAAGCCAATTGTTTTGTTTGTTTTGAACAGAAACTAATTCACCAAATACTAATTGAGAAACCTGTTCAGCGCTATCTTTCATTTCTCCTCTGATAGGTGAAATAGCCACTCGACAATATCCAAATTGATGCTGCATTTATTTACTTGGGAACGCGCGATGATTCATCAAATTAACCACCTGTTGTATGTGTCTTTGATTGTGGTAAATAACAAATAATAATGCATCTCCTAATCGTAGTCTAACAAATTTAGAAATAGAGGTAGGTACTTTTGCACGTTGGATATTTACACTTTTAGCGCTTTCTAAAATTTGCAATAACTCATTTTGAAAACCTTCAAATATAGTTACATCATCCCCTTTCACTAACTCTTTTTGGTAGGTAGGATTGTATGTTCTTGGAGCATTAAATTTACGTTTTACATTTTTAAGCTGTCCTAATTGCATCGATTTCCATGCAGATTTTCCTAAAGGTGATGAAATAAAACTAATTTTAGGTTGACGAAAACGTGTGAAAGCTATTTTTTTTGAAAAAGCGGGATGATAAAATGCAGCATATTCATTTAAATGTGAAAAAATCTCATTAATCGACCAAACTGAATCCACTGGCTTCCAACTCAACTGAATTTCTGAAAGTCTACTTAATTGTTTTCTTACAAAATCAAGGTTTGATTTTGTGATCGATTCACTTTCTTGAAATAATTCAGCAGTTGTCATACACCCATTTTTATACTTCAAAAGTAATGTATTTAGATTAGAAAAGCGCTATTTGCCTACTAAATTTATTGACCTACATAGACTTTATTTGACGGGTTTTTCATCGTGAAAATAAAAGAAGTATTTGGCACACGCATGATTTCCATTTTACCTTCGATTTGGTGAATAAGTGCTTCAATCAACTCCAATCCAAACGTGTTTTTATTTGTCGTTTCCACCCAAACACCATTATCCGAATAGGTAAAAACTAGCGTATCATTTTCTGTATTCTTCATAGAAAAATGTATGACAAGCTCTTCGTTAGTGCGTTTACCATGCTTGAGCGAATTAGAAATTAACTCATTAAATATCATAGCAATAGGGACTATAGGTTTTAACTTTGTTTTTTCAATATTAAAATCTAAATGTAATTTAATTTGATCACTTTCGATATGTGCATGTATAATATCTCTTCCTAAACTACTGAAATATTCTTTTAAATTCAATTGCGACAAATCTTCCGCTTGATACATTTTTTCATGCACTAAAGAAATGGTAAGTATTCTATTAATTGCATCTTCAAATTGAACAATTGCGTCCGGATTCGATAATTCTCTGGACTGCAAACGTAACAAACTGATGATTAACTGTAAATTATTTTTCACCCGATGATGTATTTCTTTTAACATAACTGTTTTTTCCTCATTTTGCTTCGAAATTGTCTGAAATTGTTCTTGTAAAATATCCGAAGAATCTTGAATTTTTTTTGCAGCAATCGCGGATGTAGTAAGTGTAACTCTATTTATATGAATAAAAGTTAAAATTGCTATTGCCATACTTATACATATCTCTACAATATCTTCATATTCAAGCGGATGATAAAAAACATATTTCGTCTGATTTCCAATATTAAGAATGTAATATACTTCTAAATTGATAGCGTGAAATAGTGTAAAAATTAATCCATATTTCTTCCCTAACGTCAAAAAAGCAAATAACGCACTGTTAATCATCCATAAACCTTCAACTATGTGTGGGTTTTTAGGATTTACATAAAGAGATATTACTAACATTAAAGCGCAAACAATATTACTAATGACAGATGAAAAATAAAATTTCCCAGTTTTTTTTATGTAGGAAAAGGATATTAGACAAGCAATTCCAGCAATTCCTGTTACTGCAACCTTAGAAGGAGAAAAATTAATTACATTAATTAAACAAATAAAAAACAAGGCTATTATTGTGTAGCTAAACAATTTATAAGTCAACACATATTTGGATTCTTCGTAGATATCCTCATTTTGAATAACTGGAACACTCAAATAATTTTGGATCGATTTTTTAATGGTAGTAAGCAACATATATTAATTTGATTTATAAGGTAAAAATACAAAGCATTTACCTAAAAATCTTATTTTGAAGATCGAAGTAATTAACTTATCTTTGCGAACGTTAAGAATGTTATTTTCTTACTCACTTTAAACTATAATACTATGATTACAATGGAAAGTAAAGCAGCTATGGAATTAATCCAATTAGAAGATAAATTTGGTGCACATAATTATCATCCATTACCTGTTGTACTCTCTCGCGGTGAAGGTGTACACGTTTGGGATGTTGATGGTAAAAAATATTACGACTTCCTTTCTGCATACTCCGCTGTAAATCAAGGTCATTGCCACCCTAAAATTATAGACGCAATGATTGAACAAGCAAAAACTTTGACGCTAACTTCTCGTGCATTTTATAATGATGTTCTAGGTGAATACGAGCAATTTGTCACTAACTATTTCGGATTCGATAAAGTATTACCAATGAACACTGGTGCTGAAGCGGTTGAGACTGCTATCAAACTATGTCGCAAATGGGCGTATGAAAAACGTGGAATCACTGAGAATCAAGCAAAAATTGTTGTTTGTGAAAACAACTTTCACGGACGAACTACTACCATAGTATCTTTTTCCAATGATCCAGATGCGCAAAAGAATTTCGGACCTTTCACTCCTGGATTTATCCGTATTCCTTACAACGATGTAGAAGCATTAGAACAAGCAATGCAACAAGAAAATGTCGTAGGATTTTTAGTTGAACCTATCCAGGGTGAAGCAGGAGTGTATGTTCCAGATACTGATTTCTTACAAAAAAGTAGAGCTATCTGTACAAAATACAACGCCTTATTCATTGCTGACGAAGTACAAACTGGTATTGCTCGAACAGGTAGTTTATTAGCTGTTTGTGGAAACTGCTCTTGCGAGAAAAAATGCGAAAAACAAGCTACCTATGCACAACCTGATATCTTAATTTTAGGGAAAGCATTGTCTGGTGGAGTATATCCTGTTTCTGCTGTCTTAGCAAATGACGATATCATGCTTGTTATAAAACCGGGACAACATGGTTCTACTTTTGGAGGAAATCCAATTGCTGCAAAAGTAGCGATGGCTGCCCTACAAGTAGTTGATGAAGAACAATTAGCTGTTAATGCACGTGAACTAGGAGAACTATTCCGATCTGAAATGAATCGAATTATTGCGAATACTGATTTAGTTCTTAAAGTCAGAGGGAAAGGTTTATTAAATGCAATAATTGTGAATGATACCGAAGATAGTTTAACTGCTTGGAATTTATGTGTCGCTTTAAAAGACAATGGATTATTAGCGAAACCAACACATGGCAATATTATTCGTTTTGCACCACCATTGGTAATGACGAAAGATGAATTGATGGAATGTGTTGCTATCATTGAGAAAACGATAACAGAATTCAAAAAGTAATTTAAATTCAGTTATGCTGAATTTAGAGTGTATATAGTATAATAGTATTAAAAAAGATATTTTGAGCACAAAAATTAAATTTGGAACTGATGGATGGAGAGCCATCATAGCAGAAGATTTTACAGTAAATAATGTTGCACGTGTAGCTCAAGCTACTGCAGTTTGGGTAAAAAAGAATAGTACTAATCCAACCATCATTGTTGGTCATGACTGTCGTTTTGCTGGTGCGTTATTCGTAGACACATGTGTAAAAGTATTTCTTCAAGAAGGTGTTAACGTAAAAATGTCTAGAGGATTTGTTTCTACCCCTATGATTTCATTAGGAGCCAACAAATTAAATTGTGCATTGGGTGTAATAATAACTGCTAGTCACAATCCACCTGCATATAACGGGTATAAACTCAAGGCAGATTTCGGTGGTCCCCTAGCTCCTGAACACGTTCAAGAAGTGGAAGATATGATCCAAGATTCTATCTCCAACGACTATACATCCATTTCGATAGAAGATGCTATCAAAACTGGAAAAGTTGAAGTTGTGGATTTAGAAACGATGTATGTAAAACATGTGGAAGCAAATTTTGATTTAGATGCAATTCGTAATTCTGGTCTTAAATTTGTCTATGATGCAATGTATGGCGCTGGTCAAAATGTAATGCGTCGTATACTACCAAATACTGATTTATTACATTGCGAAGCGAATCCTTCTTTTTATGGACAAGCACCTGAACCTATCGCAAAAAACTTAAAAGAATTAGAAGCGTTCATTAAAAATAACCCAGGAATTGCTTGTGGATTAGCTACTGATGGCGATGCAGATCGTATTGGACTGTATGATTCCAAGGGAGAATTTGTTGACTCACATCATATCATATTATTATTAATTCACTATTTAGTTCAACACAAAGGTATGACTGGAAAAGTTGTTACTGCTTTTAGTGTTACACCACGCGTTGAAAAATTAGCTGCTTTATATAATTTACCACAAGAAACAACCAAAGTTGGATTCAAAGAAATAGCATCTAAAATGGTGGTAGAAGATGTTTTATTAGGTGGTGAAGAATCTGGTGGAATTGCTGTAAAAGGACACATTCCAGAACGCGATGGAATTTGGATGGGATTAATTATTTGGGAATACATGGCCAAATCCGGTAAGTCCCTTGAAGCATTGATTGATGAAGTTTATGCTTTGGTTGGCGAATTCAAGTTTGAGCGAAACGATTTACATATCACCGAAGAGTTAAAACAAAAAATCATTGCTAACTGTAAAGGCGATGCTTTTAAAGCTTTTGGTAATTATGAAGTTCGTGAAGTAAAAACTACCGATGGTTGGAAATATTTCTTTGACAACGAAAAATGGATGATGATTCGTGCCTCTGGAACGGAACCTGTTCTTCGTACCTACGCAGAAGCTCCAACACTAGAAGAAGTAAGAAAAATTTTGAGCCTAACAGAACAAACAATTTGTAATTAATGGCTGGTTCTAGTTACGGAACACTTTTTAAATTAACAACTTTCGGGGAATCTCACGGACCTGCCATTGGTGGTGTTATCGAGGGATTCCCCGCTGGTTTTTTAATCGATTTAGACGCGATTCAAAACGAATTAGATCGTCGGAAACCAGGACAATCAAAACTTGTAACACAACGCAAAGAATCTGATAAAGTACAATTTTTATCTGGAATATTTGAGGGTAAAACTACAGGTACACCGATTGGATTTTTAATTCCAAATGAAGATCAAAAATCCAAAGATTACGATCACTTAAAACAAACGTTTCGTCCTTCGCATGCAGACTACACCTACGAAGCAAAATATGGTTTCAGGGACTATACTGGTGGTGGTAGATCTAGTGCTCGAGAAACAGCTTCACGGGTTGTTGCCGGATCCTTAGCAAAACAATATTTATCCCAACAATCCATTCAAGTAACTGCATTTGTAGACCAAATTGGTTCCATCAAACTTTCCGAATCTGAACTAGAAAACTCAGATTTATCAAACATTGAAAAGAATTTAGTTCGATGTCCGAACATGGTCAAAGCCCAAGAAATGGAAGACTTAATCGCATTAATCAAAAAGCAAGGAGATTCTATCGGTGGGAGTATTTTCTGTAAAGTAACGGGATTACCAGCAGGCCTAGGAGAACCTGTATTTGATAAATTACATGCTGAACTTGGCAAAGCAATGTTATCCATAAATGCAGTTAAAGGATTTGAAATTGGATCTGGTTTTAGCAGTATTTCCATGCTTGGATCGGAGCATAATGATGCTTTTTCAGGATTAGGAAAAACAACAACCAATCATAGTGGTGGAATTCAAGGAGGTATTTCCAATGGTATGCCTATCTATTTCAGAACCGCCTTTAAACCTGTTGCCACCATTGCCTCCCCTCAAAATTCAATAGACAAATCCGGCCAACAAGTTATTATTTCTGGAAAAGGTCGTCATGATGCATGCGTGGTACCTAGAGCGGTAGTAATTGTAGAAGCAATGGCTGCTATTGTACTATTAGACTTCTACCTTCGACAAAAAGCAGTAAATTAATTCTTTACTCTATTTTTGTACACCAAATATTTTACAGGAAAATAGGAAGCAACGATACTTAGTAACGAAACTAATAGTAGCACAAATAATCCATCCTTTAGGGTTAATTCGATAGGGAAAGCTTGATTATCTGTATTTGGTAATACAAGAAGATGAAAATATATCTGAGCTAAACACACTACAACACCAAGTATGATTCCATAAATAACGCCTTTAAATGCAATCAGTAAACCTTCATAGAAAAAAATACGAAAAATGAAAGACTCATTAGCTCCTAAACTTTGAAGAGTCCATATGTTTTTCTTTTTTTCAATATACAGCATCGTTAGTGAAGCAACTAAATTAAATGCTGCAAGAATAAAAACAAAAACTAAAATAGCTATCACAATTAATTTTTCGGATTTACTCGTTTTATAAATCAACTCGTTTTTCTCCAAATGCGTTTTAACTTCAAATGAATTTCCTAGTTTGGTTTGAATTTCACTCTTCACTTTTTCCAGGTTAGCAGATGATTTTACAGAAACATAAACTGCTGAAATATCCGTATCATATCCAAGCATGGAAGATGCAAGAGCAAGAGGTAAAACGATATACGATTCATTCACCTCTTTATTATAATTTATTCTCCCTGCAATATTCAAATTTTCAGTACGAAAAGGATTAGAACTAACACTTACCTTTGCATCTCGTTTTGGAAAATAACATAATAACGACTCATGACCTGTATTGGTAGGTATGTATCCACCCAATTTTTGAAGTAGTAAAGCTCCTATGAGTGCTGTTGGATTATTATTATCTGACAAATGCGGAAATCCATCCACCATGTGTTTCTGAACATTTGCCATTTTAATAAAATTGTCTTCTACCCCAATCATATTTGCATTCACCCATTTTTTTTCATGCCGAAGCACAACGATTTCCTCCACCGCTTTGCATGTTGAATACACCCCCGAAACCTGTCTAATTGACTGAATATTGAGTGTTTTTTCGTCAAAGGTTTTACGTTTAGTTGAACGGATAATAATATCTGAATCAAACTCAGAATATAAATCTTCCACCATGGATTCTATTCCATTAAAGGCAGCAATCAAAATGACTAATGCTGCTGTTGTTACAGCAATACCAATAACTGAAATACGCGTAATTAAATGAATTACGTTTTTCTTCTTTTTGGAAGAAAGATACCTACGCGCTATGAAAAATGGAACGTTAATAGAAACAAGATTATTTTTGATTCAATAAGTTTTGGATTTCCATCGCATAATCTAAAGAATCGTCTATTTTAAAAATTAATTCTGGAATTTTACGCATATTTTTTAAACGCTTCCCTACTTCTCCACGTATTTTTTTCGCATGTTCATTAATAGAGACCAATACATCTTCTTTTGCTGGCCCACCAAAAACACTCACAAAGACACGTGCTAAGGATAAATCAGAGGTTACGCGAACGACTGTTACAGAAACCATAGCTCCTAAACAAATTTCACGAGCGTTGCGTTGAAAAAAAACAGATAATTCTTCTTGAATTACCCCTTCAATTTTATTTTGTCTTACTGATCCCATGGTGCAAAGATAACGATTATTCGTGGAACTGTAATTTTGAAAA
>Ga0172373_10004300_pt1 | contig 20203 bp, 15 predicted proteins | sample Lak10m_2_FD_114546 | JGI IMG/M metagenome (GOLD analysis project Ga0172373, IMG submission 114546) | Freshwater microbial communities from Kabuno Bay, South-Kivu, Congo - kab_092012_10m | ecosystem: Environmental > Aquatic > Freshwater > Lake | place: Democratic Republic of the Congo...
GCAGGCGCGCGGGTTGGCGGACGTGGCCGCGCCGGCCGAAGGGCTGCGCGAGCGGTTGCGCGCCCAGCTGCGGCTCTTGGAACTCTCCGACGAGGACCTCGGCTGGAGCGAGTGCCTCGTCGACGCGCTCGACGAGCGCGGTTGGCTGCCTGGCGACGAGGAGCTCCACGCGCTTGGCGCGGCGCAGGGCTTGGTGGATCTGCACGGTGCGCTCGGCCGCGCCATCGCGCGCCTGCAAGCCCTCGAGCCGCGCGGCGTGGGTGCGCGCGATGCCCGCGAGGCGCTGCTCTTGCAGCTCGATCCGCGCAGCGCGGACTACGCCATGTTGGCGCATCTCGTCGAGGAGTGCCTTGACGATCTCGCCACGGGCAAGCGCGCCAAGGTGGCGCGCGCGCTGGGCATCGATGCCGAGCTGCTCGAGGAGCTGATCGGCCACTTGGCGACCTTGCGCCTCGACCTCGAGGGCGACGACGCGCCCGGAGCCGGGATCGTGACGCCGGAGCTGCTGGTCGAACCAGCGCCCGAAGGCGGATTCGAACTCCAACTCGTCGACGGCGCCTTGCCCGGCGTGTCCATCGATCCCGGGCTGTCGCGCCTCGCGGAGCTGCGACGCGACGACGCGCGCGTGCGCCGCTTCCTCGCCACCCAGCTGCGGGAATCGCGCGACCTCGCCGCGGCGCTCGAGAGCCGCCGCCGGACGCTGCTCGCGGTGGCGCGCGAAGTGTTCCTGCGGCAACGGCGCTTCCTGGTCGACGGGCCGTCGGCCTTGGCGCCGCTGTCGATGGGGGAGGTGGCCGAGATCCTCGGCATCGCCCTGTCGACCGTGTCGCGCGCCGTGGCCGGCAAGCACGTGCAGACCCCCTTCGGCATCCTGCCGCTGCGACGCTTCTTCCAAGCCGCGGCCGGCGGCGACGCCAGCAAGGCACGCGAGTCGCTGGGCGGCGCGCTGCAGGCCTTGGTGACGGGCGAGGACCCCAAGCATCCGTTGTCCGACGAGGAATTGGTCGAGCGCCTGCGGTCGCAGGGGTACGCGGCGGCGCGGCGGACGGTGGCGCGGTGGCGCGAGGAGCTGGGAATTCCGTCGTCGTACAGGCGGAGGCGCTGAGACCGATGCTGGTCCCGGTGATTGTGCGCGCCGCAAGGGCCTTGGAACGGCTCTGGGCCCTGTAGGGCGTCGGAAAGGCGATCCCGAGCCGCAAGCTGCGGTCCGCGGAGTGCGACTGTCGCGCGACCATGACGGGCCGAGCCCCGGTGGGCCTTGCGTGGCTTGCGCCAGGCCAATCTGTTGGCCGTCGTCCAGTTGCGCGACCACGCGGCCAAGCCCACTGTCGCGCGGGTTTGGAGGCTCGGGATGCGCACGCTCGATGTGGTCCGCGTTGCACCTGCGGCCCGCCGCGTGGACGGGTGCTGTTCCAGGCCCGTACTCACGGTCCTATGGGCCGCGTGCCCGTGTCGCAGGCCACGCCAGCGCGTCGCCAGTGGGCTGCGCGCGCGAATGGCCAGCAAGGCTCCATTGATACTGGACGCTCGCGCAGCCCTGCGCGTCGGCGGCTTGCGCGGAAATTTCGCATGTGCATGCGCGCGGCGCGACAATTCCGCTGCAGCGGCGCGCACAATCACCGGGGCCAGCATCGCAAGCTATGCTCTCCACCCCATGCGCACCGTGCGCTTCCAAGTCGCCTACGACGGCTCCACCTGCCACGGCTGGCAGCGCCAAGACGGCTTCGATTCCATCCAAGCCCGCCTCGAGGAAGCCTTTCTCGCCGTCACCGGCGAGACGGTCGTCGTCCACGGCGCTGGACGCACCGACGCCGGGGTGCACGCCATCGGGCAAGTCGCGCACGCGCGCATCGCATCGGGGCTCGTGGACGATCGGCTGCGGCATGCCTTAAACGCCAGCTCGGTCGGTGGGTACGTCGTGCGCGAGCTCGAGACCTGTTCCGACGACTTCCATGCGCGCTTCTCGGCGCGCGGCAAGCGCTATCTGTACCACGTGGTCACCACGCGCTTTCCGCCGCCTTTCGCGCGCGACTACACGCACCACGTGCCTTGGCGCCTCGACTTGCAGGCGATGCGGAAGGCGGCGCGGTTGATGCTCGGGAGGCACGACTTTCGCGCCTTCGGCAACGTCGGTTCGCCGCGCAAGGACTGCGTGCGCACGATCAAGAGCCTCAAGATCGTCGCGCGCCAAGAGCGTTTCTTCTTCGTGGTCGAGGGCGATGGGTTCTTGTTCAACATGGTCCGCACCATCGCCGGCACGTTGATCGACGTGGGGCGCGGTCGGCGCGACCCCGAGTGCGTCGTGCGCGCCATCGAGACCAAGGATCGCAGGCAATCAGGGCAGACCGCGCCGCCGCAGGGGCTTTATCTCGTGCGTGTCTTGTACGACGAGCCGTTGTTCGCCGCCGCGCGCGCCGAGGGCCGTGGTCGCGCCGGATTTACCTTCGGCTGACGGCCTCTGCGAGCGATTCGTCGTGCGATCACTTCGCGCGGCACGCTGGTTGCTTCCCATATTGCGCGAAGTTCGCACACAAATTCCGTGCCCACGTGCAGCTTGCGCGCCGCCGCTTTTTTTCCTGCGCCACGCTCCTGCACGCATCCGAAACGAGATTCGAACGCTCGGCACCTACCTGCCCTGCGTTTCAGGTGAGAGAATCGAATACAGAGGGACAGGTCCGACGCCTCCTGCGCGGGGGCGCCGCCGCCGACGTGCTCCGTCAGCCGACGGGCGCTGCGCGCCGGCCAGGCCGAAGTTCCCATCATCCACATTCGTCGGACGAGAGCGCGGCTTCACCCGCCGCGTCGCAGGGAATCCAGATGCAAACGCATGTTTCCGTCCTGCACCACGACTACCCGGCCACCACGCGCGAGCACTGCGAGCAGAAGCTGCAGGCCTTGGCGCGCTACGCCGATCGCGTGATCTCCATGAAGGCGATGCTCGAGCGCGTCCACGCCGAGCACCGCGTCGAATTGGTCGCCTCCGTGGGCCACGGTGCCGTGCTCGTGGTCGACGCGCGCTCGGACCACGCGTCCAGCGCCTTGGACGAGGCACTGGCTCGCATGGAGCGCCTGCTGGATCGACACTTCAAGAAGCACTTGGTCGCGCGGCGGCGCGAGCGCCTGTCCAAGCCGCACGGCTGAGGACGCGAACCGCGCTCGCAGCCGCTCGCTTGGCTCGCGCAACGCGCCTGCATCTCCAACTTCGCGGGCGACGCGTCCCATGGGCCGCGTCGCCCGCCGCATTTGGCGTCGCTTGCCGCGCGCTGCTATGCTCACTCGCCCTATGGCGGCAGAAGTGGCGGAGCGCACGGTGCGCATCAAGAACAGCGCGGGCCTGCATGCCCGCCCCTGCCACGCCTTCGTGACCGTCGCGGCCGCCCACAAGGCTTCCCTGCGCGTGCAAAGCGGCGGGGCGGAGGTCGACGGCAAGAGCATCTTGTCCTTGATGACGCTCGGCGCTCCGGTCGAGGCGGAGTTGCGTCTGCGCGCCGAAGGCGAGGACGCGAGGGCGCTGGTCGACGCCTTGGTATTGCTGGTCGAGTCCGGCTTCGGCGAACTCGACTGAGGAGCTGCTCGCGGGGCGCATTGCCCGATCTAGTTGGTCGTGGCCGATGGTCGCGCCACTCGCCCGCGTGTTTCCCGCGCAACCTCGGGGGCCCGCGCGTCCATCTGCTCCGATTTCCTTGCGGCTTCCGGCGGGCGCACTCGGAACTTCCTGCCTGCAGTCGGCCTTGGACGCTTCGTGCATGGTCCCGGCCTCGGGAGCGGGCCGGCCGCTGGACGGGAATCCGCCGCGCGGCTCAGGATGCGACGCGCCACCTGCCGATCCCCGTTCGGCCGAGCCTTCGAAGGGCTCGCACGAGGAGGGGAACGCAACGTGTACTGGCGACGCAGGAAGACCTTGGTGGGGTTGGACGTGGGCTCGAGCGCCGTCAAGGCGGTCGAGATCACCCTGTCCGGCTCGGAACCGGTTGTGACGGGCTTCGCCCGCGTGGAGTACGGCCAAGGCTTGGGCCCGCTGGAGGCGATCGCCGAGTGCGCGCGCACTGGCCGCTTCCGCGCGAGTCGCGCCGCCGCCGGCTTGTCGGGCCCCTCGACGGTGGTGCGCCACCTGGCGATGCAGGCCATGACCGACGACGAGTTGAAGGCCGCCGTGCGCTTCGACTCCGACAAGCACCTGCCCTTCGACGTCGACGAATGCCGCCTCGATTGCCAATCGCTGGGCGCGGCCGACTCCGAGGGCAAGCAGCGCCTCGTGCTGCTCGCCGCGGCGCGCAACGCGCTGGTCGACGAGCGCATCGAGCAGATCCGCGCGCTGGGCCTCGCGCCCGAGGCGATCGACCTCGACCTGCTGGCGTTGGCGAACGCCTTCGAGCTGTGCGCCCCCATGGACGCCGAGGGCGATGGCGGCGCGGTGGCGCTGGTGGACGTGGGTTGCACGCGCACCGGCATCCACGTCGTGTCGGGCTTGCGCTCGCGCTTCAGCCGCGAGATCCCGATGGGGGGCGCGGACATGACGCTGGCCGTGGGGCGCCGCTTCGACATCGACGGCCCCGCCGCCGAGGCGAAGAAGCGCGACGAGGCCTGCGAAGCCGAGGTCGCGGAGGCCGCGCAACCCGTGGTCGAGGACTTGGCCAACGAACTGGCGCTGTCGCTCGAGTACGTCGAGCACCACGAAGGGCTCGAAGTGCGCGAAGTGCTGCTCTCGGGTGGCGGGGCCTTGTGCCCAGGCCTGCGCGAGATGTTCGAAGCCGTCGCGCGCAAGCCCGTGCGTTGGTGGAGCCCGTTGGAAGGCCTGCGCGTCGACGAGTCGCGCGTGGATGTCTCGGAACTAGGGCGCTGGACGCCGACGCTCGCCGTCGCGGTCGGCCTCGCCGCGAGGGTGCGTGCCGCATGATCCGGATCAACCTCTTGCCCGCCGAGCAGCGCGTCGCGACGCGCTCCAGCACGAAGGTGGCCGTCGCGATGTTCTCGACCGCCGCGGTCAACGGCATCCTCGCGGCGCTGTGGGCGTGGACCGCCTTCGGCGACCAGGCGCGCGCCGACGCGGCCGTGGCCGACGCGGAACTGGCCTTGGAAGGCTTGCGCCCGCGCCTCGAGCGCTTGAAGGCGCTGGAAGCCGAGGAGAAGGAGCACAAGGCGCGCGAGGAGGCGTTGGCCGACATCGCCAAGCACCGCATCGCCTGGACGAACAAGCTCGACGAGTTCGTCGACGTGGTCAACGCCGGTGGCGACGGACAACGCCACCTCGTGTGGTTCAACGACCTGTCGGTGTCGCGCGCCGCGGATCCGCGCGCGAAGCACGTGGGCGAGCTGAAGGGGTCGGGCCACTCGGGCTCGGAGAAGTTCGCGCACGTGGCGAACTTCCTCGACGACGTCGAGTCGTCGGGCTTCGCCGCGGGCTTCCTGCCGCCGGCGCCGCCCGAGGGCTCGCAGTCGGTGCAGGACGCGGAGCTGGTGCCCAGCGAGGTCTGGTCGTTCCCCTTGTCCATGAAGATCAAGGCTCCCGAGGAAGCCGTTCCCGGCAAGGACGCCGCGGCGCCCAAGGCGGGCAGGAAGCAAGTGGAGGGCGCGCGATGAACGACAAGAAGCTGTTCTGGACGCTGGCCGCGTCGGGCGCCCTCGTCGCCGCCGGGCTCGGCTTCGGCGCGTGGAGCCAGGCCACCTCCGTCGAAGAGGCCATGGCGCGCGCGGCCGGGTTGAGGACCGAAGTGCAGGCGGCCGAGGCGCGCCTGAAGAAGTCGCGCCAAGTCGAGGACGAGGTGCTGGTGCTGCGCGCCTTGTCCGAGGAGATGAAGCGCGTGCTGCCGGACGAAGACGACGTCAACAACCTCGTGCGCACGCTCAACCGGTTCTCCGAGGACGCCAAGGTGCGCATCTCGGGCCTGAAGAAGAAGAACACGGACGCGCCGAACGCCAAGAAGAAGACCGTCGACTTCGATCGCGTGGCGTACACCTTGACGCTGGAGGGCGACACCTTCCAGCTGTTGTCCTTCCTCGACCTGATCGAGGGCCACAGCCGCTTCATGAACGTGCCGGTCTTCCGCCTGCAAGCGGCCCGGCGCGAGGAGATCGAGGAGACCGGCGACGCCGCGCACTCGATCACCCTCGACGTGGAGACCTACGCGTGGGAGCCGAAGAAGGGCGCCAAGCCCGTGCGCATCGAGGGTTCGGAGGCTCGCGAGGAGCTGCTGCTCGGCGCCATCGAGCGCCGCAAGCAGCAGATCAGCGTCGACCGGCCTTCGTGGCGCGGCCAACGCGGCCGCCGCGATCCCTTCGTCGATCCGCGCGTGCCCGCCTCGGTCGAACTCGAGAGCGCCTTGTCGGTCCAGCGCCAAGGCGAACTGGTCACGACGCTCGTGGCGAAGGTCGCCGAAGTGGCGGCCAAGTCCCAGGCTTGGCGCGCGGCCGAGAACGTCATCGTCGAGATGACCGCGCGCGCCGACTTCGAGGCGACGCTGTCCTTGCTCGAAGGCGAGGCGCGCGTGCTCGAGGGCGATGGAAGCGTCGTGTACATCCCCGCGCGTCGCAGGCTGCAGCTCGAGGTGCTCGAGCCCTTGGCGGCGATGCGCGCCCAGCTCGAGGGCGGAGCCAAGCAGCGCGGCCCGACGGAGTCGCAGCTGAAGTCGCTCTTGTCCGAGATGGAGGCGCACGCCGCCGCCGGACGGTGGCAGGCCGCCATCGACTCGCACGCCGCCGTGGCGCAGCGCATCGAAGGCCTGCGCGCCGATCCGTTGCGCGGTCCGCTGGTGCAGCGCATGGCCGACCTGGCCTGGGAGGCGCGCGCAGTGGTCGATTTCGACGGCCTGCAGCTGAAGATCGGCGCGGTCGTGATCATCGAAGGTGGAACGCCCGTGGCGACCGTCAACGGTCGCTCGGTGTCGGCTGGCGACTCGATCTCCGACGAGCTGGTGGTGCATTCCATCACCGGCGAAGAGGTCGAGTTCGCCTTCCGCGGAGTCGTGCTGGCGCGCCGCCTCTGAGGGGGGGGCGGGCGCCGGGTTCCAAGAGGGAAGCGTCGCGGGTCGGAGGGGCCCGCGGGATAGAGGAGAAGCAAGCGATGAAATCCATGTACCGGGCGGCGGCGCTGTGCGCGCTGTCGTTCTTGTCCGCACCGACCTTCGCGCAGGCCCCGAGCCTGGACGCGCGGGTGGACCTGCGCATCGCCGACCGCGGCCTGGAGGATGTCGTGTCCTTCCTGCGCCAGCGCTCCGGCGCCAACATCGTCGTGCTCGACGCGGCGACGGACGAGGGCAACCTCGCGCGCGCCAAGGTCAGCATCGAGCTCGCGGACGTGCCTTGGCGCGACGCGCTCGAGCTCGTGGCCGAGAAGGTCGGCGCCATCGTCGAGGAGCGCAAGGGCGGCGTGCTGGCGCTGACGCGGCCCTACAAGGTCGGCTTCATCAGCAACGACGAGAACATCCGCGACGTCATCGACGCCATCGCCAAGGCGGCCAACGCCAACGTGGTCGTCGGCAAGGAGGTCGCCGGCACCGTGTCCGTGCGCTTCAGCAACGTGCCCTGGCGCGAGGCGCTCGAAGTCACGGCCAAGACGCTCGGCTACGTCGTCGTCGAGGAGCGCTACGGCGTGCTGCGCGTGGTCGATCCGCGCACGCTGGAGGAGCAGATGGACACGCGCACCTACCAGTTGCGCTACCTCCGCCCCAAGAGCGTCTACAAGCCCGTGATCAAGTCGGAGTTCGTCGAGAAGAGCGGCGGCAAGGGCGGCGCGCAGTCCGCCGGCTCCGATCCGGCCAAGTCCTTCTCGGTGCTGCAGGCGCTGGCGAAGGCCTTGTCGAAGAACGGCGAGCTCGACTACATCGAGACGCAGAACGTGCTCGTCCTGCGCGACACCGCGCAGGTGCACGAGCAGGTGCGCAACATGCTCGCGCGCCTCGACGTCGAGCCGCTGCAGGTCTTCTGCGACGTCAAGTTCGTCAGCACCGCCAACAGCGACGTGCTCAACCTGGGCGTGGACTACGGCGACAACGGGCCGATGGTCTCGATGACCGGCGGCCAGATCCCGATCACCTTCCCCTTCACCGAGGGGAGCAGCGGCTGGGAGGATGGCATCATCTCCACCCCGGGCGGCGGTCCGTTCGCGGATCCGACGCTGAACTTCGGCAACACCGTGACTCCGGACACGGTCTTCGGCGCCTTGTCGTTCACGCAGGTGCAGGCGACCTTGCGCTTGTTGCAGCGCGACACGCGCACGGAGGTCATGCAGGCGCCCAAGATCATCGCGCTCGACGGATCCGAGGCGACCATCTTCGTCGGCGAGACCGTGCGCTACGCCGAGGCCAAGAGCGAGCAGGGCCAAGCCGGCGGCCTGCAGCTGTCGGTGGCCGAAGCCAGCTCCTCGCCGGTCGAGGTCGGGTTCCAGCTGCTGATCCGTCCGAGCGTCGTGCCGGGCACGAAGAAGATCGTGATGGAGGTCATCCCCAAGGAGACCAGCCTTTCGGGCACCGGCAACAGCTCGCTGGCGCCTCCCGGCTTCGACGTGTTCACCGTCGGCTCCGGCGGTTCGGAGGGCTCCATCGCGCTGCCGCGCACGCGCTCGTCGACCATCGTCACGACGATGATGCTCGAGAACGGCCAGACGGCCGTGATCGGCGGCTTGACGACCGACTCGGACGTCGAGACCAAGTCGAAGGTGCCGCTGCTCGGCGACATTCCGCTCGTCGGGGAGCTGTTCAAGCACGAGGCGAAGAACCGCGATCGCCGCAGCTTGATGGTCTTCATCACGCCGACGATCGTGCACAGCTCGGAGGACACCGAGATCCTGCTGCGACAGGAGCTGGAGCGTCGCCGCACCAGCCTCAAGCAGCAGCTCGACGAGCTGATCGGGGCCAAGGACGCGGCCGCCGGCCAGCAGGCCCACGAGGGCGGCGAGGGCGGCGAGGGCGGCGAGGCCAAGTCGGCCAGCGGCGCGCCCCTCGAGCAGCCCGCCGAGGGACGCCAGGACGGCTGAGTCCCGCCTACAAGGATGCTTCCGAGGCTCGGGCCGTCCGGCATGTCGCCGGGCGGCCCGAGTCGTCGCATGGGGAGTGGACGGGGGGGCGGCGGCCCCGCGGCGGGGTGCGGGCGTGGTTTTTCGGGCTTTGTCCTTCTGGCGGCGTGGCGCGCAAGCCACAGTACCCGCGTGCCGATAGGTGGCCAGGGGATCATCCCCTGGGCGTCCTGACGCGCCAACCGTACACCCAGCGCCAGCATCCGGGTTCGTTCCGGAGACAAGCGCTGGACCATCCGTTCACCGTGCCCCGTTCGCCCGGAGGCACACGACCAGCGCGCCGTTCGCCGGCGCGCCACAACAAAAGAAGCAGGACGCTGCTCCAAGGAGCGCCACCTGCCCCCTCCGCCTCCTCTGGCGGCGCGGCCCGAGCGGGCCCGCCCGAACGAGGATCGCCGCCGACCCCGCGGGGTCGAGTCGCTGGGCGCGAGCGGGTGCAGCTGGAAACGCGCGACGCGCCATGCGCCGCGTGCTCCGAGGCAGGGCGACGCGACCTGTCAAGTGGATTTGACAATGAACCAAGATCGCGATCCCGAACAACTCGGGAGCGGCGAGCTCCCCGTGCAGCACGAGGGCTCGTTCCAGGACGAAGCCGGCACCGAGCAGACCAGCGGCGCCGAAGCAGCAAGCAGCCCCGAAGCATCGGCCTCCTCGCGCGCGGATGGCCGCGCTCCAGAGGACCCCTCCAGCAAGCCTCTCGCCGGAGGATCCGGATCCGACGCGCCTTCCGGAGCCGAGTCATCCGACGACGCGCCGGGTGGCGAAGGTGTCGCCGGAGACGAGGCCGAAGCACCCGGCAAGCGCCGGCGCGGTCGGCGCGGCGGTCGTCGTCGTCGCGGACGGCGCGCGACGCATGGCGCGGAGGACGCGCAGGGCGAGGGCGCGCCGGCGGAGGATGCCGCGCTCGATGGCCCGGCGGTGGTCGACGCGCCCCTCGACGACGAGGACGCGCCGCTCGGCGATGCGCGCGAACCCGGTCCCGCGGAGGATGCCGCGCTCGCGCTCGATGGAGACGGAATCGTCGTGCGCGCCGATGACGAAGGGCGCGGCAAGCGTCGCCGCCGCGGTCGTCGCGGTGGGCGCGCTCGCGCCGACAAGGCGGACAAGGCCGCCAAGGGCGCCAAGGCCGAGCGGTCCCCGACCGCCACCAGCGAGTTGGCGCCCGCGACGCCTGCGCGGCGTCCGGCTCGCGGTGGCGTGCCGCGCGAGCTCGACGCGTGGGTCGTCGACGAGGATGGCGCGGTCGCCGCGCAGTCGTCCGCGGACGAGGACTCCGGCGACGCCGGGCGCGAGGCGAACGACGAGCAAGTGGGCAGGGACGAGCAAGTGGGCAGGGACGGCAAGCGTCGTCGCCGCGGAGGTCGTCGCGCGAAGGGGCGCACGCGCGCGCCGAACGCGCGCGGGCGCGACGACGGACCGGCCGAGATCGAGGTGCTGCCGGGCGAGGAGCTCGACCTGCCGTCGCTTGCCGAGTTGCCCGACGACGCGGAGTTGCTCGACTCTGGGCTCGTGCCCTCCGAGGTGGCGGCCGCCGCCGAAAGCGAGCGCAAGCGCTCGCGCAAGAGGAAGGGCGCGGAGGAGCGCGACGACGCCGACGAGGCGGTGCAGGTGCCCGAGTCCGAGCGCTTGGCGACGATCCTCGTCAACGCCTCCGATCCCGAGGAGCAGCGCGTGGCGGTCGTGGAGGGCGAACGCATCGTCGACTTCCAGATGACGGTCAAGGACCACGACAGCCTGGTCAACGACATCTACCGCGGGCGCGTGGTCAACCTCGAGCCGGCCATCGGCGCGGCGTTCATCGACTTCGGCGAGGGTCGCAACGGCTTCCTCCACACGTCCGACGTGCTGTCGGCCTACGGAGACAAGGACTTCGACCTCGCCAAGCTGCTGCACATCAAGGTCGACCCCGACGAATGGAGCGGCTCGGGCGGCGAGCTCGAGGACGACAAGGAGTCGGGCTCGAAGGAGCCGCGCAAGAAGGACAAGGGCGCGCGCGACAAGGGACGCTTCCGCGCGCGGCCGCGCCTGCCCATCACCGACCTCCTCAAGAAGGGCCAGCAGGTGGTGGTGCAGGTGACGAAGGACGCGATCGGCGACAAGGGGCCGACGCTCACTACCTACATCTCGATCCCCGGGCGCTACTTGGTGCTGATGCCCTCGATGTCGCGCACGGGCGTCTCGCGCAAGATCGAGGACGAGAAGGAACGCCGCCGCCTCAAGCGCATCCTCCAGTCCCTCGAGCTGCCCGAGGGCATGGGCGTGATCGTGCGCACGGCCGGCGTCGGCCACTCCAAGGCGGAGATCAAGCGCGACCTCGACTACTTGAAGAACCAGTGGGAGGCCCTGTCGCGCGAACTGGTCGCCGGGCACGGTCCCAGCGTCCTGTACCGCGAGAGCGATGTCGCCATCCGCACGATGCGCGACCTGTACACGCCGTACACCAAGGAAGTCGTGGTCGACGACTACGAGGTGCACCGCCACCTCGTGGAGTTCACCGAGAAGCTGATGCCCGAGGAGGTCTCGCGCGTCAAGCTGCACGAAGGGCACAAGCCCCTGTTCCAGTCGCAGGCCATCGAGCCCGACTTCGAGAAGATGTTCGCGCGCCGCGTCGAGCTGCCGTCCGGCGGTTCGGTGGTCTTCGACCAGGCCGAGGCGCTGGTGGCGATCGACGTCAACTCGGGCCGCACGCGCGGCGACGGCTTCGACTTCGAGGAGATCGCGCTCAAGACGAACCTCGAGGCGGCGCCGGAGATCGCGCGGCAGATCCGCTTGCGCGACCTCGGGGGCATCATCGTGGTGGACTTCATCGACATGATGAAGAACTCCTCGATCAAGAAGGTCGAAGGCTCCTTCGCCGAGGCCCTCAGCCACGACCGCGCGCGCGTCAAGCTGGGGCGCATCTCGCAATTCGGCTTGCTGGAGATGACGCGCCAGCGCCTGGGGCCCGGCCTCGCCAAGAAGGTCTTCCACGCCTGCCCGCGCTGTCGCGGCACGGGGCGCTTGCGCACGATCAACTCGCGCGCGGCGGCCATCCTGCGGCGCTTGGCCTCGGCCATGACCCTGAAGGGCTTCCAGACCGTCGAGGTCAAGGCGCACCCCGAGGTCATCGCGTACCTGAAGGAGTCCTGCCACGACCACCTGCGCGGCATGGAGTACCGCTTCCAACGCGACATCCGGCTGATCGTCTCGCCCGAGCAGGTCGAGGACTCGGTCCTGCGCTACCTGCGCACGGACGGCAAGGAAGTGCGCCCCGGCGGTCGCCGCAAGCGCTGAGCTCCGGCACCTGCCGCCTTTCAACACCCCGCACAGCCGGCCGCGTGGAGCGCCGGCTGTGCGGCTTTCAAGCCTCAGACCGGGCGCGGGTGTTTGCTGTAAATTGTTATTCGGTCTTGGCTTGTGTGCGTTGGCGGCCCGCGGAAGCGCCCCTTGAGCCAGCTCCACGGTCCGTCCGGGCACAGCTCACTTTCGCCGCAAGCGCCTAGCCGCTAGGATGTTCGGCCCTTGAACCGGTCGCGGACCACCGCGCAATCGGGCCTCAGGGCAACCAGAACCAGAGGCGGTGCCAGGAGCGATTCCGGGCACCACCCGCCGTGGGAGGGACTCCACCACGGCCGCACGAAACGAGATCCAACGTGTACGCGATCATCCGCGACCGCAACCAGCAGACGAAGGTCCAGCAAGGGGATGTGATCCTCTGCGACTTCAAGAGCGGCTCCAAGGCGGGCGACAAGGTCGTCTTCGAGGAAGTGCTGCTCGTCGGCAACGAAGGCAAGGTCACCATCGGCAAGCCGACGGTGGCGGGCGCCAAGGTCATGGGAGAGGTGCTCGGCAGCGCCCATGGTCCGAAGGTCATCGCCTTCCGCTTCAAGCGGCGCAAGAACGTGCGCAAGAAGCACGGCCACCGCCAGGAATACACCCAGGTCAAGATCACCGGCATCCAAGGCTGAGGAACTAGCAACACATGGCACACAAGAAGGGTGGCGGCTCGACCAAGAACGGCCGCGACAGCAATCCGCAGTTCCGCGGCATCAAGCGCTACGGTGGCCAGAGCGTGCTCGCCGGCACGATCCTGGTGCGCCAGTGCGGCACGGTCTTCCATGCCGGCCGCAACGTGGGCGTCGGCTCCGACTACACGCTGTACGCGTTGGTCGAGGGCACCGTGCGCTTCCAGTCGAACAAGAAGGTCCACATCGACCCGGTCGCCAACGGCTGATCCGGCGAAGGCGGGCTCGACGCGCCAAGGCGGCCCGCGCTCGCGCGCGGGCCGCGTTCGTCCGGGGCGGGCCGCCTGCATCGCCCGCGCGCGTCAAGGGAACTTGACGAGTCCGTCAAGGGAACTTGACCCGCCCGCGAGCGCCACCACATCCCATGTTCAAGGACGAGATCCAGTTCGAAGTGGCCGCCGGCAAGGGCGGCGACGGCGCCGTGTCGTTCCATCGCGAGAAATTCGTGCCGCGCGGCGGGCCGGACGGCGGGGACGGGGGCGACGGCGGGGACGTGGTCCTGAAGGCTTCGCGCCACCACACCTCCTTGATCCACCTGGCGGGCAAGCGCACTTGGCGCGCCCTCGACGGGCAGGCGGGCATGGGCCAGATGTCTTCCGGGCGCGCTGGCGCCGACCTCGTGCTCGAGGTGCCCATCGGCACGCAAGTCCACGACGCCGCGCACGGCAACCTGCTGCGCGACCTCACCACCGACGGCATGACGCTGGTCGTCGCGAGGGGCGGCAAGGGCGGCCTCGGCAACGCGCGCTTCGCCACCGCGACCCGCCAGACGCCGCGCTTCTCCGGCGATGGACGGCCGGGCGAACAGCGCGAGGTGCGGCTCGAACTGAAGCTGTTCGCCGAGGTCGGACTGGTGGGCCTGCCCAACGCCGGCAAGTCGACCTTCCTGAAGAGCGTCACCGCCGCGACGCCCAAGATCGCCGACTACCCGTTCACGACGCTTTCGCCGCAGGTCGGGATTGCGCGCCTGTCGGACATCGACACGCTCGTGCTCGCGGACCTGCCGGGCCTGATCGAGGGCGCCTCCGAAGGCGTGGGCCTCGGGCACCGCTTCCTCAAGCATGTCGAGCGCTGCGGCGTCGTGCTGCACCTGGTCGATTGCTCCGAGGATGCGCTGGTCGAGCCCGACGAAGCGCGGCGCGTCATCGAGCGCGAGCTGGAGAACTTCGACGCCGAGTTGGCGCGCAAGCCGCGCCTGCTCGTCGCCACCAAGGTCGAGGGCGAGGCGGCGCGCGAACGCGCGCTCGAACTCGGCCGTCGCGCCGGTCGCGAGGTGCTGTGCATCAGCTCCCACACGCGCGCGGGCCTGAAGGAGTTGCTGGTCGCCGCCCACAGGATGGTGCGGTTGGCCGACTTGAAGGGCGTGCCGGGCTGAATCAACCCCGGGCTGAATCAGCCCCGATCCCAGAATCAGCCCCGATCCCAGACCCACCCCGGGCCGAGTTGCGCAGCGCGGTGTCACGTGCGCGAGGGGCCCTCTCGGTCGGTGCCTCAGGCCTGCGGGCGTCGATCGAGGGGCTCGAGGTCAGGATCGGGGCCTTGGCTGGCCGATACTTCCTCGTCCGGCGCCAGCCGCCGCGGCGGAGGCCTCGACCGTGAGCCAGACACCCGACGAGATCAGCTTCTCCGATGTGGCGAAAGCCCTCGACCGCGCGCTCGAGCGCCGTCAGGAGCCCAGCTCCGCGCAACCGAGCGCGCCGTTGCCGCGCGCGGGGCAGATCCAGAGCGCCAAACCAGTGGCCGAACCACCCGTGGTGGCGTCAGCTGCAACCGCGTCACCTGTGGTCGCGTCACCAGCGGTCGTCTCGTCCGCCGCGGCCGAACGGCGCCCGCGCGTCGACCTGGATGAACTGTCCTCGCGCCACCTCGCCAAGGCCACGACCGCGCGCACGCGCCTCGAGGGTTGGCTGGCCGTGATGGTCGAGGCCAAGGCCAGCGACCTGATCCTGCGCGCGGGAGGACGCCCGTGTTGCCGCATCGACGGGAAGATCGGCTTCTTGCCCGGTCGGGTGCCCGAGACTGGTCCGTTCCTCGAGCTGCTCGAGGGGATCCTCGGGCGCGAACGCCTGGCGGGCTTCAAGGAGAAGGGCTCGGCCGACGCGGCCTTGTCGCTCGATGGGCTCGGGCGCTTTCGCCTCAACGCCTACAAGCAGATGGGCGAGCCGGCGCTCGTCATCCGCCGCATCGCCACGCAGGCCCCTTCGCTCGACGCTTTGGGATTGCCCGCGGAGGAGCTGCGCGCGCTGGCCTCGAGGAAGCGCGGACTCGTGCTGGTCACGGGCATCGCGGGCTCGGGCAAGTCGACCACGCTGGCGGCCTTGATCCAGGCGATGAACGAGTCGGTCGAGCGCCATGTGGTGACGCTCGAGGATCCGGTCGAGTTGATCTTCCGCGAGGAACGCTGCGTCATCAGCCAGCGCGAGGTCGGCGTCGATGTGCCGAGCTTCCACGATGGCTTGCGCCATGCGCTGCGCCAAAGCCCCGACGTGCTCTTGATCGGCGAGATGCGCGACGCGGAGACGGTCAACGCCGCGCTCGACGCCACCGAGACGGGACACCTCGTGCTGTCGACCCTGCACACGGTCAACGCGCCGCAGACGGTCGAGCGCATCCTGTCGTTCTATCCACCCGAGCAGCACCGCGAGGTGCGCCTGCGACTCGCCGACAACATCGCGGGAGTCCTGTCGCAACGCCTGGTGCCGCGCGCCAACGAGCGCGGGCTCGTGCCGGCGTACGAGTTGCTGCAGTCGACGCCGCACGTGCGCGAGCTGCTTGGCGAAGGCAAGACCGGCGAGCTGGCGCGCGCCATCGAGTCGGGCATGGAGAAGGGCCTCGTGTCCTTCAACCAGTGCCTGCGGCGGCTCGTGCTCGATGGCCTGGTCTGCATCGAGGATGCCCTGGCGGCCTCGGACCGCCCCGAAGAGCTGGTGCTGCTCTTGCGCGGCATCTCCGGCGGCGGGACCAAGACCGACGGCCGCACCATGGCGCCCGACCCGGGCAAGACCCCCGACGGCCTGCGGCTCGCCAGGCCTGCATGACGGTGATCATCGCGTCCGGGCGCGGCGCCGGAGGACCCGTGCGCGCCAAGCGGGGATCCGGGAAGAACCGCCCCGGATCGATCGTCGAAGCGACGCTTGGCGCGGGTCGTCTCCGGATGGCTGCTTCCCCAAGGCCAGTCCCAAGCCATACCATGGAGCCCTCATGAACCTCGCTCAGATCAAGGTGCTGACTTGGATCGCCTGTGGCGTCGTCGCCGGGGTGGTGGGGTGGCATGGCTACCAGACATCGACCAAGGACCGGCCCCAGCCCTCGCCCGAAGCAGCCAAGCGCCTGCTCACGAGCGTCGAGCCGCCCAAGCAGCAGAAGGCGGATGTCGTGGCCTATGCGCGCCTCAAGGAGGTGCTGGCGGATGCGAACTTGACCGGCAAGGTCATCGTCGCCGCCAAGCCCGTCGAGCAAGGCCAGCCCGCCAAGCCGTCCGTCGTGGCGGTGTCCGAACTCGTGCGCGTGCAGTACGTGCAAGTCGACTTGGCGCGCCCCGAACTCGGAGCCGCCTTCCTCAAGTACAAGAGCCGCGCCGGAGTCTCTGGTCCGGCCGCCGAGGGCGCGCTGCTCAGGGTCGGCGAGCGCCTCGCCGCGCCCAACGGCCACGTGCGCATCCACGCGGTCGAACCGATGCAGGTGATCTTCGCCTTCGACGACGAGGCGCGCGACAAGGAGTCCGTCTCCGCCGCCGAGTTCGAGTCGAACACCGCCATCGTGCAGGTCGGCCCCGATGGCGTCGTGGTGTCGGCCCCGCGCGTGGGCATTCCGCGCGTCGAAGGCCAGGCCTTCGTGCCGGGTCGCACGACGATGCTCGGCGCGAATCGCTTCGTCCTCGGCAGCGAGGACATGACCTACCTCAACGACAACTACGCCGAGGTGCTCGCGCGCGAAGTGCGCACGGCCCAGCATCGCGACCCGCGCACCGGCAAGTACGACGGCATCGAGATCAAGGAAGTCTCGCCCGGCTCGGTCGCCGCCCGCCATGGCGCGCAGTCGGGGGATGTGATCAAGAGCATCAACGGCCAACCCGTGAACAGCGTCCAGGAGGCCATCAGCTTCGTGAAGGTCAACAAGGACAAGTACTCGAGCTGGGAGGTCGTGGTGGAGAACAAGGGCAAGCAGCGCACGGTGACCTACGAGTCGCCCAACAACTGAGCGCGCGCGAGGCGTGTCCGAGCTGCTGGCGATCGACCTCGGCAACACGCGCCTGAAGGCGCGTTGCGGATCCTCGCGCCACGCCTGCCCGACGAGCGACACAGCTTCGTTCGAGCGCTGGCTCGAAGGACTCTTGGGTGCTCGCCTCGTCGCGTGGTCGTGCGTCGCCGGCCCCGAGCGCGATGCATGGCTCGAACGCACCTGTCGCGCGCGCGGCCTCGACATCTGGCGCGAGGTGCGCCCCGATCTCGCGCGTGGCGGCGTGCGTTGCGAACCAGCGCAACCCGCACGTGTGGGCTCCGACCGCATGTGGGCCGCCTCAGGCGCCGTGCGACTCGCGGGCCGCTCGTGCCTCGTGGTGCAGGCGGGCACTTGCCTCGTCGTCGACGCCGTGGAGTCCGGGGCGGGCGGCGCCGCGCTGCTCGGTGGAGCCATCGCTCCGGGCTTGGCGCTCTTGGAGCGCGCGTTGCACGCGGGCACCGCCACCTTGCCCTTGGTCGACGCGCGCTCCGCATCGCGAGCTCCAGCCTTGGGACGCGACACCGAGGCGGCTTGCATCGCTGGCGCGTGGCATGGACTGCGCGGCGCGGCGCTCGAGCTTTGCGCGCGCATCGCCGACGAGGCTGGGCTCGGCGGCGCGCCGGTGTGCGCCACCGGTGGGGACCTGGCCTTGGTGGCGCCCGCGCTGCGCCAAGCAGGTTGGAGCGTGCACGAAGCGCCCGAGTTGGTGCTCGACGCGCTCGAGCAAGCCTTGGTGGAGATCGCCGCGTGCTGAAGCTGCGACTGGCGACGGCGCGTGCGCGCGGCGCGGTGGCGGTGGTCGAGCTCGATGGCCGCAGGGCGCGCGCGGCCGAGTGGCGCCAAGCCCTCGCGCGACTGGGTCTCGCTCCGCCCGAACCCGGTTCGGCCGTGCTGCGGCGCCTCGACTGCGGCGCGGGGCTCGTCGACGAGCTCCTCGTGGTCGGCCGCGAGCCGCGCCCGGCGGAACTGCATCCAGCCGGCGCGCCACCCGTGGTGGAGTCGCTGTTGGTCCTGCTGGAGACGCTCGGCTTCCTGCACGCCCGCGCGGCGAGTTGCGAAGAGCGCGCGGAGGAGGCGCTCGTCGCCGCCGAGGGACTGGCCGGTGCGCGCATCCTGCTCGACCAGGCGCAAGGCGCCTTGCGCGCGGAGTTGCTGGCGTGGCCGGCGCTCGCGCCGGATGTGCGCGAACTGCGCCGCGCGGCGCTGCTGGAGCGCGCTCGCGTGGCTCGCATGGCGCTTGGTCCGATCGTGGTGCTCGTCGCCGGGCCCGTCAACGCGGGCAAGTCCTCGCTGGTCAACGCGCTCGCCGGACGCTCGGCCATGCTGGTCTCGGACCAGCCCGGCACGACGCGCGATTTGGTCCGCACCCGCGCGCGCCTCGGACCATGGGAGGTCGAGTGGATCGACGGCGCGGGTTGGCGCGAGACCAACGCCGAGCTCGAGCGCGAGGGCCAGCGCCGCGTCGCGCAGGCCGCGCTGGAGTGCCATGCGCGCTTGTGGCTCCTGCCGCATGGCGCAGGTTCGGCGCCCGCGGACGCCATCGCGCTGCGCTCGCGCATGGACGAGGTAGCCGATCGCCCACCCGGCGAGGACGAGGGCGGCGTCTGTGCGCTCGATCCCGCCGAGGCGTGCGTTCGCGTGCGCGCCATCCTGGAGCGCGAGTTGCGCCTGCCGGCCGAACCATGGCCGCTCGCCGGCGGACCTTCGGCCTTGTGGGACGAGGCCGGGTTGGCATGGTGTCGCGGACTGGACACGACCGTCGAGCCCGAGACGCTTGAAGCTCGCGTGCGCGGCTGGCTCGACGGCGCGAGCGACGGCCGCGCGCATTGATTCCGCGACGAGAGGCGGGGTACAGTCGAGGCGGCTGCGGCGCGCCGCAACCTGCATGACGGTCCGCCACCTCGTCTCCATCGACGACCTGACCTTGGTCGAGATCCGCGAGATCTTCGCCATGGCCGACCGCTTCTCCACCGACTTGCGCGGCCACGCCGAGCTGTGCCGCGGCATGATCTCGGCCAGCCTCTTCTACGAGCCGAGCACGCGCACGCGCCTGTCCTTCGAATCCGCCATGCTGCGCCTCGGTGGTGGCGTGCTGACGGCGGCCGACATGCGCTCGACCTCGGCGTCGAAGGGCGAGTCGCTGGCCGACACCGTGCGCGTGGTCTCGGGCGGCTACAGCGACGTGATCGTGCTCCGTCATCCGAGCGAGGGCGCGGCGCGCCTCGCCGCGATGTACTCGTCGGTGCCGGTGATCAACGCCGGCGACGGCAGCCACGAGCATCCCACGCAGACCCTGTGCGACCTCTACAACCTGTGGGTCGAACGCGGTCGCATCGAGGGCATCGAGGTCGTGTTGGCGGGGGATCTGCGCTACAGCCGCACGATCCACAGCTTCGCCTACGCCTTGGCGCGCTTTGGCGCCAACGTGATCTGCGTGCCGGCGCCGGGCTTCGAGTTGCCCGACTACGTCGTGCAGCGCCTGCGCGAGGAGTTCGGCGTCGAACCGCAGCGCGCCGATGCTTCGCGCCTCGGCGACATCGCGGCGCGCTCCGACGCCGTCTACCTGACGCCGCACAAGCCGCACCAGTTGTCCTTGTTCACCGACGCGCGCGGACTGACGGTCGAGCGCGTCGACGCCGTGTACATGACGCGGCCGCAGACCGAACGTCATCCCGACGGCGGCAGCGGAATCTCCGACTATGTGCGGCTGGGCAAGGACCAGTTGGCGGCCGAATCGCTGCGCGACGCGGTCGTCATGCATCCGTTGCCGCGTCGCGACGAGATCAGCGCCGAGATCGACGACGATCCGCGCAGCATCTACTTCAAGCAGGCCGCGCGCGGCGTGCCCATCCGCATGGCGATCCTCGCCGTGCTGACCGGAGCCGTGCGGCTCGAGACGGAGACGCGCGTGCCCGAGGTGCGCCTGCACCGCACGCCGCTGGGCGACAATCCTTGCCCGAACCCGCCC
>Ga0172373_10004303_pt1 | contig 20192 bp, 24 predicted proteins | sample Lak10m_2_FD_114546 | JGI IMG/M metagenome (GOLD analysis project Ga0172373, IMG submission 114546) | Freshwater microbial communities from Kabuno Bay, South-Kivu, Congo - kab_092012_10m | ecosystem: Environmental > Aquatic > Freshwater > Lake | place: Democratic Republic of the Congo...
ATTCTTGCTCCCTATTTTCATATTCTTCCATTTCTCTTCAGTCGTCCACGGCCTTGAACCTTTTGTCCCCTATCCGGGAAATCCGATACATATTGATTCCAGCTATCCCGACTGGCAGGAAAAAATGGCATACCAACAGTTCGTCATTTATGAAAACGGGGTATTTAAAATGTGGTATACAAGTATAAATGCTAATCCAAATTCTTCTGGTGTCTTAAGCAAAATAGGATACGCGACTTCGATGGACGGAATAACGTGGATAAGCAATAAGCTTCTTGATACGGGCATATATAAGCAAGTTCACAGTCCATCCATGATTACTTATGACACTAAACAATATTTGCTCTATGAAGACAATGAAGAATATGGAAAATTCATTATTCAAGAACTATCACCTCAAATGGATTTAGTCAATGGAACGGCTCGAGTTGTCTATATAGGAAATGGTTCAAAAGAAAAATATATTGACGATCCAACACTGCATAAAATTGGGAATGGATATTTCTTGCTATATACAAATAATGATGGATATCATTGGCATATTAATCTTGCAACTTTTGATAGTACTTTTACTATTGCTGCTTGCCAAAATAACCCAATATTTGACGACGTGGAGGTTGCTGCACCAACAATGAACGAAATTAACGGTTTAATATATATCTTATTTCATAAAAACGGTTCTATCTATGAAACGCATACGCCTTTTCCCTTAACCTGCTCGTCAGTGTTTTCTGATTATCAGTTACTTCAACAGGTTAACGTTTTTTATCCATCACTAGTAATGAAAGATTCATCTCTATATTTATATTCAAATGTGCTCGTTGGAGATATGTTTAACATTCATCTCTCCATTGCTTCCCTAACTTCAACCGCACCTCTAAAACCGATTATCATTGTCCCCGGCATGTTCAGTACTTGGAACAAGGACGCTATTCTGCATAATGCTACCGCCCCATATGCCGGTTGGGTGATTAATCCCATCGTCCATGAGTACGACGGCATCATTAAAACGCTTCAGAACGTAGGCTATGAACTTGGAAAGAATCTGTATGTCTTCGCTTATGACTGGCGTAAAAGTACCATAAGCACCGCCCAAGATCTGAATTCATATATAGAATCACTCCCCGGAAACCAGACATATTCCCTGGTCGGACACTCTCTTGGAGGTTTGGTAATACGCGCTTACTTGAATGCTTTTGGTACCGACAAGATAAATCAGGTTATTACTGCTGGAACGCCTCACAGAGGCACGCCCCAAGCATACAAAGCGATTGAGGGAGGAGAAATCGATGGGGATGATACTTCGGTTTGGTTAATGCAAAAACTTGTCCTTATGCTGTATAGGACCGGACTGGAAACGGACAAGCAAATTTTAAACGATCACGTGCCGGTCCTATCGGAACTCCTGCCGCTGTACGATTATCTGACAGACGCACAACATCAGGCAATCCCAACTTCGGCGATGCGTATCCGAAACACCGTCTTGCCGACATTGGAACAACATTCCGACATTATAAAAAGCGTTTTCAGCAATCACACGCAAACACCGGGAGGTTATCAAGTGCAAACGAGATCTCCTCTGGATGGGCTTTTGGATCTTTACCCTGACGGCAGACCGGTCAGCGTCACGCGGTTACCGGGAGACGGGGTTGTCCCGGCCGTTAGTTCGTCTTGGGGGACTGCTCCAATCAACCTTCCGCTTGACCATGGCCCGCTAATTTACAACAAAGCGGCAATTAAGTCAATCTTGACGGAATTGGGTATAGATGCTTCAGATGACCAAATCGTCGAGGGAACGGGCACGGTCATCTCGCCGTCGCTTCTTTTCGTGATACTTTCCCCGGCGACAATAGAAATCAACCATAATGGTGTCGTGTACAAGGAAACCAACGGCATCATCCACATACCCAATCCCGATAACAACCCGTATACGGTACAGGTAACCGCGACGGGTCCCGGCGACTACCGTCTGTTGGCGGGCCTTTTTGCAGACGGAGAGGATGCCTGGACTGATGTATCGGGACATATGAATGATGTAGGGCAAATTGAAACGCATACTCTGGCTATTTCCGGACAGCCTCTGTTTGACAGCGGCAACCCGCAACTTTTGCTTACGGACTTTATCTCGGATGTCGAAAGATATTGGAACGCAACCCGCAGCAAAACACTTCAACAAGCGCTCGCAGAAGCAAAGAAAGCACAAAAAGCATATGCAAGCAATAAAAAAAATGAGTTCAAGACCAGATTGCTCCAGGTTAACTCTTTTCTCATATCGTCGCTGCAAGACCGTAAAGTCAGGTCAACTGTCGACATGATCTCTCTCGTCAGTAAAACAGTGCGCATCTATGCCCTTCTTGTACCGTCGGCAAGAAATCCCATCACAGAAAAAAAACTCGTAATCGAAGCACGGATCCTGACGGAATCGACCGGAATTATTGAAAAAAGCCTGAAGTCCCTGAAGAAAAACCGTTATGAAGTTAAAGACGCGGCAATGATATTGAGTTGGACGAATGAAATACTCCGGGATGCGAAGACTGCGCCGATGAACGAAGCGAGTCGAAAACAAATCCTGTTGGCTTCCGCACTCCAGATGATTAAAATAATCGGATCTCTTGTTAAGAGACAATAAAAATACTTACTTCTTGGAAGGGCCGCCTATGAAGATTGAAATTGTATGATGTGTGTGGACATTAAGAACGTTCTTTCGAACTCAACTATAGATGATTTTATCAAATCTTTAAGCGATTTGGTACAAATATTGAAACCGGTTAATTCAGCTGGTAATACTTATCTCGTAACATAAAGATTAGATAGATATATTTTTGTTTGAAACATGATTAGTAAATTTAGCTTTAAGCAATAACAAAGCACCTAATATTAGGAAAATAAATATAGCATATCCTTGTAATGCTCTTTGAATACCAAGATTGTCACTGACAAATCCGAGCACCGGTCCAACAGCCGCATAGATAAATCTTCGAATTAGGTTTTGAAATGACAAAACTGTTGCTGCTTTCTCTGATGGGATAAATTTTAGAACCTGATCAGAAATAATAGTCTGATTCATAAACATGAAAGTTAAAAATAAAGACCATAAAGGAAAAACATAAATACTGGTAACAGTTCCCAGAATAAATAAAGAAACTGTTGAAATAACGCTAATAACAAGAAATGAATTATCTTTTGTTAGTAACTCAAACTTATGTGTTAAAGCAGAACCTAATGCTGAGATTAAATTAAATACCATAAAAATAGCCCCAAACAGAAATACGGGAACGCCCAACATTTTCAAATACGGTTGAGAATAAAAATTAAGAGGCCAAAATAAAGCATTGAATGAGGCGAAAAACAGCGTTAACCAAAGCAGTCTTTTATGATCCCTAACCAATTTAATACTGTCTTTAATCATTGAAAGATAATTTGTTTTTTCTTCACGCGGCATTTCTATTTTTGTTTTAGGAAATGAAAGCCCGACTAATGAACCGGCAAAGGTTGCAAAACTGGTTGCTATCAAAGTAAATCCTAATGATATTGAACCAATAAATCCGCCAAGTAAACTTGCAATCGCTTGAGCAATTTGAATTAAGCCCCTAGCTTTTCCTTCTACTTTTCGAAAGTCTCCTTCTCGATTTGCCGATTTCAATATTGAATGAATATACGCTCTGTCAGCACCAGAAATAAAAGCAGCTCCTGTTCCAGCAAGTAGTTCACCAATCATAAATTGCAAAAAGTTATGACTAATACCATACCAAAAAGTACCAATCGTCCAGAATAATGCACCGATAATCAAACTTTTGCGCTTCCCAAAGTAATCAGCAAAAGCACCTGTTGGTAATTCTAATATTATGACTCCAATTGAATAAATTGACTGAAGTAGCATGATTTGAGTTAGATTAAGTCCGTTAGATTGCCAAAACAAAACAATGACCGGTGAGAAAAAAGCTAGATTGTTTAAAAACTGAAATAAAAAGTATTTATTAACACTCGTAGATATTTTATTTTGACTATCCATTATAAAAAATTATAGCAGAGTTGATGGCGTTGGAAAGGACCATAAAAAAAGCCGCCGATATAAAGATTATTCTTCACATCAGCGGTTAATCGTAAACTTTTAATTTCTGTCTTTCACGTTCCAGACATAGAGGTTAAACAGTTTTACGTATTCGCTGTTTTCCTGGGAAGTTGGTCTCACCTCTGTTTTTCCGAGATAATATCCCATGATTTTTCTTCTCAACTGGTAATACCGAGATAATTGGTTAGTACTCATAAAATTAAAATTAAATTTTTAATAATCAGATCAAGGATTTTTCCTTGAGACTGATATAGGAACTGTTGGTAACGATAATATGATCAATCAGTTCAATACCCAGCAAGTCACCGGATTTCACCAACCGTTTCGTTAGTGACAGGTCGTCATCTGACGGCTCGGCTACTCCTGACGGATGATTGTGGGCAATAATTATCTGAGCCGATCTTTCACCAACTGCTCGGGTAAATACTTCTCTTGGATGAACAAGACTTGAATTTAAGGTCCCAAGAGATACAAGCTCCAATAACTTGATCTTGTTTCGGCAATCCAGGTGAAATACCCAGAAATGTTCTTTATCCCGATCTACTTTGTCTTCACTTTTCAAACAGTCTGATAAGATCTGATAAATATCTGTTGGTTTCAGGATCTCTTTTTTATCTTCCGATACTTTAATAATCATGAATATAAAATTCTTGCTAAAATAATAATGTGCTTATGTCTGCAAAGATTTAGCACTGGGATCAATTAGCAATAATTGTTTCCCAACGGTGAGGATCTAAACCATCCTCACCTTTTTTTTATTTATCCATTGTCACCACCTCCTTTCAAACTGGTTTCGAACAACTTGTCACGTTTCTTGATAAATTCAGTTGATCGTAAATAAGCTCGGAAGCGATTCAATTCAACCCATTCCGGTTCTTTCTTCCTGTGTGAAAATCTGGCCACAAGGAAAACAATTGCCGGAATCATCATTAGGTCTGCTAAAATAGTCGCAAACATAAGCCTTTTGAAAGACAGAAAATTGATAATCAATGGATAATTTGTTCTGTCCTTCAAAAATGGGTATAGGGCTAAAAAAAGGTAATCCGCAATAGGCAGATGGTTGTCAAGAAATCTTGAGCGTAGTCGAAAGATAGCTCGAAGACTATCAGAAAAATCGTGTTAGCCTTATAATTAAAACGACGAAGTCGTAAATTATCATACGATTTTTCTATAGGCGAAGAGCGGTTCTTGACAAACCTTTTTTGCCCTTATACTTGGAATCAAGGACAGAACAAATAAGCCCGAAGAAGGCAACCAACTATAAAATCGAATGATTTATTTCTTACGTTCCTTGTTAGTGCGGTGCTGCGTTTCCACACCGTTCACGGACGCCTGGCAAACCACTTATAAAATCGTGAACGGCATTTTCTTTTTAGTGGAAACGCGAGATACCGCAAGTGATTTTTTGCTTGTCAAAAAATCACTTATATTGAGAGGACAAGTCTCGACTTTTAAAAAAAGTCGAGAGATGAGGGTTTCTTTTGAGCAACGGGGCGTTGTAAATTGTACGAACAATTTACGATGACCAGAGACAGATAACTTTTCAAGACGTCGCTAAACGTCTTTAGCGACTGTCTTATAAATAAGTTTTATTATGATTATCTGTCTCGTAGTTGCGAAAAACAGCCCGAAGCGAAAAATGGAGGAGATGGTGAAGGAGGACTCCATTTTGAGCGTAGGGCTGCATTACTTGCCCGACAATCCCGAAGGGATACTTGTGAGCGACCGAAGGGAGCGAGCAACATAATCAAGCACACAGACGAAAACCTTTTAGAAGGTAAAGACAATGTAGTGTGGCTTTTCTTTATATTACCCAAGCTTAAGAAGGCATAGCAGTGATGGGCATGCAACAATATAAAATGGGACGGAATGACTTTGTAGTTACCAAGCTTATAATTGTTACTCGGGTTCATTTGTTTTTACCGCTTACCACCGGTTAATTCTTCCATTCAGCTTCATTAGTTTCTTTTTCTTTAACACCCCGACAGATAAAGGTTGAGAGTGCTGCCAACTTGACGAGGGGTAATCTTTCAAATCTCTTGACAAATCTTAATAAAAAGTATGCTAAAATAGAAGTAATAAATTGAATTGTTTTAATTAAGCGGGTGTGGGTCTTTTGTCCATGACCCGCTTATTTTTTTGTTCTATTCCAGTTGACTTTCCAAACACTAAAATACGAAGGCTTATGAGCGGTAAAACTTTCGTTTATTGCTTTCCTTTTCAACTGCAATTTCATTTCTTCAACTACCATATCTTGTCTTTGAGCTAGTTTCTCACTGATTATGCCGGCGTCTTTCTTAAAGCTATACATGACCGACCCTAATAGAATATCAACAATTTGAAGCATTAAGCTTGAATGGGATTCCAGCCTAGCTACATTAAAAATACTTCGCTCAATACCATCCTGTTTTAGTTTTAAGGAAATCTTTTCTTTTAGGGAATCTTCAAAAGATTTGCTGATATTTGATGGCCTGGATAAATCATCGGCTAATACGCAAACCTTGCAAGCATCAAGATTATTGATATTGCCGGCCAAAAGCATGGCAGCATAGCTCATATACATATTCCAGGGAGTAGAAAACATTTCCTTTGGCTTAAAATTGGGATCTAACCGGTCAATAACTACCGCCGAAAACCGGCAATTAGGAAAAGTAAAATAAGTGTCAATTACTTTTTTATAAATCTTGTTATTGGAGAAGTTGACAAACTTGAATTTCAGTTCGAATCTTCTATCGCTTTTGGCAATCTTGACTAGATCCTCGTACTTTTTTGTTTCGTAAAACAAATCTATAGTTTTATTCTTTTTCAGTTTACCAATATCGCGGATCTTGTCATAATATGGCTTTATCGCATCATATAATGATCCAACATCTTCGATTATCAATAATCCCAATCCGAAAAATCTCTCTTGAGCCAAGTTGCCGCTTTCATCAATAAAGGCGAAGTAATTTTTCATATCGTTTCCTTAAGTTTAGCAAAATCCCCGGGGATTAAATACTGTTTCCGTTGACAATCGATCTTTGTCTTCACCGGTTGTTGACCGTTACCGGATTTGGATTGTTTATGTTTCGCGGCTGGTTGAAGATTGAATAAGAAAAAATTTAAAATGCTATTTATTTAACAAAAAATCCGATTATTATTCCACCTACTATTCCAACTCCTAGTATCGGAGCGTAAGCTTTGGTAATAATCGCATCCGGTAAACTTAAAAGCAATCCTATCAGCAAGCCCTTTGACCAACTAGGGATTGGGATGTCTACCATTGCGATAAAAAAACCAATCGCAAAACGATTAATAAATGAGGCAAGCATCGCAATCGGCTTGTCATTCATCGATATTGGGATCATGAGTAGTACATCAAGTATCCCAAAAATCAACCCAGCTACTAAACCTAAAATTAATTTAGTCATTTTGTTTTTTAATAACTTTTAATGTCTTCAACTACACTTTTTTATTTCTTTTTCATTTTTGCTAATTTATTTTGATATCTCTTAAAAGTATCTTCCATTACTTCTGTTAAACTGACATCGTATTTATTTGCTAATTCGATTAAAGTAAATAAAACATCGCCCAATTCTTCAATAATATCTTCATGATCTGCCTGTGCGTTTTCACCGCTTCCTGCTTTTCGATCACCTTCCTTAACAGTAAGGGATTCACCCAATTCTCCAACTTCTTCAACGAGGTGAATGTATTGCAAATATGTAGTCCAATTAAAATTAAATTTTTTAGCCAAGTCGCTTACCTCTTTTTGGTATTGATTCAGAGTTTTGGTATTCATAATTTATTTACAACTTTCCAAATAAAGAGATCGGAAATTTATTTTTTAAATATTTTTTGTAAAGCTCTATATGTTCTCCGTGATCAAAAGCTATTTGGTCCATTGGAGGAGTTTTATCTAAATCAAACCATTGAAGATTAGTCACTTCTTCGTCAGATCCTTGAACTTTATCTTTTGCATAAGCAACAAAAATAACGTCAACGTTTTGACGGTCTTCTTTTGGCCGGTTAGGATTATCATTCACCCTAAAAAGAGTTAAACTATCAATGTTATAACCACTTTCCTCTTTTACTTCCCGCTTAACTGCTTCCTCGAGTGTTTCATCTCTACCGAGAAATCCTCCAAGTAATGCCCATTTGCCGGTTTCAAGCATAGGTTTACCCTTGAAAGTTCCCCTTTTACCTAAAAGAATTTTGTTATCTTTTATAACTAAAGAATTAACTGTAATATGACGTAAATTAGCTTTTCCTCCGTCTTCAAAATTACAAACTATCATAAAAATTTTTAGATAAATTTATAATTTTATCTTTACCTCAACCCTGCTATCGACAAATTTTTCATTAAACATTTCTGTTGGAGCTGGTTTCCAGAATTTCTCTGGTACCGCTTTATACATTCGAAGTTTTGATAACCCTTGAAAATCTTTGTGTTGCTTTATAAATCTTTCGGCACTGACTTTATTGGCAAATTTGGTTTTAATCATTTTGTAAGCATATATAATCATCCCTTTTACTAAATCGGATTTTTTAGTAATTTCATAGGCTTTTGCTTTTATATACACCGCATCAACGTCATCGCCAACTGTTGTTGAATTAAAGATTGCTAAAGCAACTCTTGAATTTTCATTTATTCTTTGGGAATGAAGTGAATCTTTCGGAGAATACCAGTAAAAATTGTAGTCTTTATCGTAAGCATAATATAAATTAGCGATCCATGGATCGCCATCTTTGCTAGCCACCGAAATGGTCATGTAAAGGTTTTCTTTGAGGATTTGATCTATTTTTTGTTTATTGATATCTGCCATCGTAATTATATATAATTACCCACTTATAACTCCATACCTTATATTTGTTGTTCCATTCTGTACGGTAATATTTGCGATCCAGATTTTACCGATTTCTTTTGTGGTTTTAACATGAACTCCACCATCCGGCATTGATGAAAAATCACCGATCTTTATCATTCTCAAAGGTTTATTTTTTGGAAGGTTGGGTGGTAAAAATGGACAATCTTTTGCTAATTCATCGTACGTTGTTTCTTTTGTCACAATCGGTAGATCCTTTTGAGCTACGACATTTACTTCTACTTCGAGCTTTTCTTTTATCGCGGGATCTATCTCACCCGTATATTCCAAAAATGCTTTTTTACCATGACTACCTTTTAATGGAGTTAATCCCTTAACCATTGACATTAAAACATCATGGAGTAAATGACCAGCACTATGAATTTTCATGTATTTATTTCTCCAACCCCAATCAAGGGTGGTTTTAACAGTTTCACCTTCTTTTAATTCGCCTTTGACTTGATGAATAATTTCACCATTTTGAAATCTAACATATTCAACTTTAGCATTACCGATCATTCCTCGGTCTGACGGTTGGCCACCCCCTTCTGGATAAAAAATTGTCTGATCCAAAATAACATTGGTTAAACTTACTTGAGGTTGGACTGATAACACTTTTGCTTCAAGTTCGGTTTTATATGGATCCTCGTAGTAAACTGGTTTTGTCTGCATAAGATTAAACTAAAATAATAATTGAAAATTGGCTTTAGCAAAAGCCCTAACAAAATTATAACAGATATTAACCCTTCATGAATTACAACAGTTTTTGATATTTTAATAGTAGATATAAAATCCAAACTGTCACAATTTTGATAGAATGAAAAAGAGGATGTAAAACGATATGAAGATTAAAATTAATCCGTTATGGAAGGAATTAGGGATTGAGGAAGAAATGGGTTTGATTACCCAACTTTATGACGCTTATGAAGAAAAAGCCGATCTTGCGGAAATTGTTATTCTGAATTCTCCTGAAGCGGAAAAATATTTTGCTGCTAACTGTGGCGTTTGTGGAGTGAAAAACCCAAAAGTAATTGGAGGTTTGGAAAGGAAAGGAATCCTTCGGCCACATGTTGTAAAACCTCGTTTTGTGCAGCAAGAAAAGAAAAATCCAGAAATATATATTGAAATTGTCGACTGGCCAAAGCTTTCCCGCTATACCGGTATGCTTCATGATACGGAGGCAACTAATCCGTATGGCATTGCCGAACAGAAACGACTACTAAAGCAATATATTGGAGCCGTAAGAATGGAAAAGCAAACCGACGAATTCTGGATTACCGAAAAGATACTTAGACCATTTATTGCCATCGTCAAAACTGATAACGGTTTAACTTTTGATAGAAGTCTTGATCATAATATTCATTTTATGACTACGCTTTACCGTTTAGCCGAAGAAAAGGAAATTACCATCAAAAAGATTAAATATGAGTTAAACAGCAAATCTTATCCTTGTAAAGAACTGGGCCGACCTCCTATCCAAAATCCGCAAAACCCAAGCTTTTTCTTTTGGCCAGCTGAACATTGTCATGTTTTAATCAAAATCAATCCCACTTTTCTTTTTACCGATATCCCTCCGGTAACAAAGGAAAATAAAATAGAGAAGATTGACCTTCTGACCGCAATACAAGAAAAAGCTTCTCATCTTACTCCTCGAAACTGGGCGCTTTTGAAAAAAGAAGAAAAAGGATATTTAATGCGCGATTATCAAGTTATATTTTCTTTTCCCCATACCTGGACTGATGAATATAAATATTTTAAGTGTCTTTGGCAAAATTATGGTCAAAAGGTGAATCATAAAACGATATTTGAATATGATTCGAATAAGGATTATGAGCGAAGCTGTAAAAAAGAAACTAAATCAAAAGTAAATAAGAATATTGATATCGCTATCAACAAATTAAGAAACAAGCTTAAACCAAATAATATCAAGTTAATTACCTCCAAAGGCTTCATTTTGACTATCGAAGAGTAACGAATATTGCTTTCAAAAAGTTACCTTTTCTTCCATTTGCTTCCATTGATGCCTTGCAAAGCTCCAATTATTATGTAAGCGATGGAAGATCAATTTACTGTTGCCCGGTGTCGGGAAATTCTCAAAGACGCGGCAGCTGACTTAACCGATAAGGAAATTAAGGAGCTTCGAGATTTTTATATTGCCTTTTCCGATTACGTTATCGACACTCGTCTTGAAAGATTGAGATTAAACGAAATTGATAAAAAATATGAGAACCAAAAAACGGGCTCTTAAAAAGGTTATTAAATATCTTCAGGATTCGATTTCTTCAAAATGTCTTGAATGCTCTTGCTGTCAAATTAAGGAAGTTATTTTATGTAATATTCCTAGTTGTCCTCTTTGGGATTTAAGACCGAAAACTGCCAAGGGGCTATATACCCTCATTGAAAGACTGAAACAAAAAAATAATCAAAATATCGAAGCTAAAAACTGACGAATTTTTATAAATTTTGTATATTTTCCATGGCAACAGAATATTTAACACGGGACATTGGTGAAGCCGCTTCTTTAATTGTCAAAAAACAAAAGCTTATAAGGATTGACCGCGATAACCGGATCTGTTGGTTTGTGTTTGAAGATAAAGATGTTTGTAAAAAGTTATCTTCTGACTTTTTCTTTGGAGAATTGCTTATAAACGCCAGAGATTATTACGAAGCACTTGGAATATTAAAAAACCGAATATTCTCAAGATAAAATTATGGATATAAACGATATTGAGATTAAAATTAAAAAATACGATCGGGAAAAAGAGGTTGTTATCGTCAACCTTATTTTCTGTAAAACTCTTGAAGAAAGAGGCTGGACAGTAAGACTCCTTTCGAAAAAAGCCGAACCGCACCACACATTTTGGAAAATCACTCCGCCCTGCAAAAAAATCTATGGAAACAAATATTTTTGGATCAGCCGGATTTTAGATAAAGACTTGTGGATTAAATTACAGGAGAAAGTAATTGAAGAAGTTAAAAATTATCCTGATGACATATAGTTACTATACTGTTATACCAGTAAGAACATACAGTCATAATAAGGTAATGTTACTATATGGAGTTACTAATACTGTTCATATAGTTACAATACTGTATCGCAAAACTGAATTTTGATTTATAAAAACGGTCGCAAATAGTTTTTGAAAAGGAGTAGAATTATTTTGAGCACAAGTTAACGGATGGATTTTTAAATGGCTGTCCCAGACAGATCCATCCGGATTTGTGCTCAACTGGGGCAGCCATTTTTAACAAAATTTATATGAAGAAAGTTGTTGTTTATCTTCGGACTAGTTCGGACCGGCAAATTGACAATACGAGTATCCCCACTCAAGAAACAATCTGCCGGGAATATTGTGAGCGGGAACATCTGGAAATCTTCGATATTCAAAAACGGGAAGCAGTATCGGCTAAAAGCGACAATTACGAACGGATTTTAGATTTGCTTTCATACTGTAAGAAAAATAAAGGAAAGTTTGAAATCTTGCTGGTATATAAACTTGATCGGTTTGCTCGAGATGCATTACAACATTTAACTTTACGGGAAGAACTACGAAAGCTAAATATTGTTCTTCGGTCCGCAACCGAGGCTATTGATGAATCGCCAGCTGGGAAACTATTTGAAGGGATGGTCGCCAACTTTAACCAGTATGATAATGAAATCAGAAAAGAAAGAGTAACTAACGGCATGTACCGAAGAGTTGAGGAAGGATTATGGCCGTGGCAGATACCTTTAGGATATAAACCAAATAAAAATGAAGGTAATCGATTACTTCCGGCTATCTGGGATGAAAATTGCTACCAGGACGTTATTGATATTTTTAAGCTCTATTCTTTGGGTGTTTATACCTTTTCGTCTCTTGCCGATTATATGAATAAACGGATTGTCAAAAACTATAAAGGCAAGAGATTTCATTTCATGAAACAGGAAATAAAACGAATCTTAAACTATTTCTTTTATATAGGGCTTCTCAAGCCAAAACATGGAAAGCTGACACCGGGGAAACACCAACCATTAATCTCAATGGAATTGTGGAATAAATGCCAGGAAGTGCAGCTGGGAAAAAGCAATCATTCAATCAATAGACGCTTGTTTGAAAACCCTGATTTTCCCTTGAGACGATTCACCAGCTGCGGGATATGTCATAAACCATTAACTGCCGGCTGGTCCAAAAGTCATACCGGCAAGCGTTATGCGTATTATTACTGCGTCAATAAGGACTGTAAGAAATACGCCAAAATGTTATCGCTTTCCGATCTTCACGATGAATTTATCGTTTATTTATGTAAAACTAAACCAAAAGAAAAATATCTTCCGTTATTCAAGGAGATTTTTATCCAGAGGTATCATCAACGGGAAAAGAAATTCAAAAGCGACTACCTAAAGCAAATTGATGAACTCGACAGGTTACAGAAAGAAAAAATTGCGGTTGCCGAAAAAGGAGCAAAAGGGATTATTCCTGATTTGACCTTGAAAGAACTGCTGGCCGATTATGAAAAGAAAATACTTACCCTACAACAGTCGATAAATAAGACGAATAATAAAGAGCTAAATATTGACTCGCTTATGGATGAAGGATTAACCGCTATTCGAACCATTGATAAGGAGTGGTCTGACGCTCTGCCTGAAAGAAAACCAAAACTGGAGAGGCTGATTTACCCGGAAGGCGTTTCCTATCACTTCAAGGGCTTTTCGAACCCTAAGCTAGCGCCTGCCTTTGCTGTACCTAATCAATTTGCCCTTGCTCTGTCTCGTAATGTGGCCGTTGAGGGACTTGAACCCCCGACATTTGCAATGTGAATGCAACGCTCTAGCCAACTGAGCTAAACGGCCTTGTGTACATACGTATTGTAGTTTCTTCGCTTGTTATTTGCAACCTATTTCTCTACAATGTAAGTTATGGGTTTCATCAAAGCGGTCATTGAATTTGTCATGGACATATTGGAAACGGTTGTGTTCATAGGCTCCTTGTTTATTGTCATCTATCTCTTCGTCATGCAACCAAACCAAGTAAAGGGCGCGTCCATGGATCCTACGTTCAATACCGGCGATTACATATTCACAAGCAAGATTACCTACAAATTCCGCGGATTCCACCGGGGCGACGTGGTCGTTTTCAAATCGCCCAAGAATCCCGATATCGAATATATCAAGCGCATCATCGGCCTCCCCGGGGATTCTGTGATGATCAGGGATAGCGAGGTCTTCGTGAACGGCATCCAGCTTAACGAACCATATATAGCCGCAAAAACAAATCTCTGGGAAGGCGGATTCTCGCGTGACGGCGAAGCGATAACCGTGCCACAAGCTGAGCTTTTTGTCATGGGCGACAATCGGCCCCGTTCCTCTGACTCGCGCGAGTTCGGGCCGGTGCCGGAGGACAGCGTCATAGGTCACGTATTCTACCGTTACTTCCCGGCAAATAAGGTAGGCGCGATTGCGAACCCCTTTCCCCAGAACCTGCAGTCGAAATAATGCCCTTACTTGAGGGAGTGAAGGAGTATGGGAGACGTATCGGAAGGACTTCCTTTTATCTGAACAGTGACCCTGGTTTTTACCCGTGTCTGCAAAACAGCAACTTCCGCCCCCGGGAACATCAGCTTGAGCTTCTCGGTCAGACTTTTACGTTTGTCCTCAGGAATCCTGTCGCCTTGCCCCCGGGTACCGTACAAGCGCTCGCGAACCAGCTCCTCCGTCTGCAATACGGAAAGATTTTGTCCCAATACTTTCTCATACACCGCCAGAATGTCCGACTCGAGCTTGAGACGGGAAATGATGAAGAGATGGCTTATTGAAATCAGCTTAGAATAGTATCCGTCAACAATGATATCCGAGAGCTTGTTGAGGCGCAGGATATGGCAGATATAGGATGCTTTCATGTCAAGAGCCTCGGCAAGGTCGCGGATACGCAGTCCGCGCTCCTTCGTGAGATGGCGTAGGATGCGGGCTTTCGTGAAAAAATCCTCCGTTTGCTTGAGCTCGGCAAAAAGCCGGGCACGTTCTTCCTGCATGACAACAGTATAGCCGAAGAGGATGCTAAATGCAATTAAATGAGGGTCTGTCCTTACTTGACGTCGACGTAGGTATTGTCAAGTTTCTTGCGGAAAGAAACGACGCCCTTCTTGAGCGCCATGATGGTGAAGTCGTTCCCCAGCATCGTATTCAATCCCGGTCGAAAGCGGGTTCCTTTTTGGCGGATGATGATATTGCCGGCTTCTACGGGCGCTCCCCCAAATACCTTTACTCCCCGTCTCTTGGGACGCGAATCTCTGTTTCCCCGTACCGCTCGTTGTGCCTTTGTATGTGCCATATGATTAAATCAAAAAAAGGATAAACTTATGCAATCGCCCCGATCTTGAGTTTCGTGAGATCTGCCCGGAATCCCCGTACCTTTCGATAACGGACTTTTGCCTTGAAGTGAGCCACGCGAATCTTGTCTCCCCGAAGCTGTTCAACAACAGTAGCCTGAGTTTTCTTGGTGAGAGCAGGCATCCCAAGCTCAAGATTGCCGTCTTCCTCGAAGACAGCAAGCGTCTCGAGTTCGACAATATCTTTTTCTTGTGCGTCAAGACGGTCTACCAGGATTTCCTGGTTTTCCTTGACAAGGTATTGCTTTCCGCCTGTTTTCACGACTGCGATATGTGCCATAAGAATTATAGTATAAAGCAAACACCCCAAAAATGCAAGGGTTACGGAAGGAGCGCGAATCCGACCATGAGCGTCACCACCAGTGAACCTCCATAGGAAATGAAGGGCAAGGCAATGCCTGCAATGGGCAAAATCCCCAGATTCATGCCTATATTTACAAATACCTGGAACAGGATATAAGACAGAATTCCGAGCGTATACAAGAATTTGAACCTGGATTCCTCGTCATCTCCTCCGACATACTTGATGAGCTTTGAGAACAGCATGATGGCTATGGTTACATACAGCAGGATGACGACAAAACCACCCGCGAACCCGAACTGCTCAACAAGCGAGGCGAATGCGAAATCGGTATTGTTCTCGGGGAGGAAAAAAAGCCGCGATTGCGTCCCGAGTCCCAGTCCCCGCCCGAGCCATTGGCCCGAACCAATGGTTATCATTGCCTGGATCATATTATAGGCATTTCCCTGTGTTTCAAGATGTGGGCTCGCGAAGCTAAGAATGCGGTTCCGCTGGTAATCTTTCAGGAAAAACCACATGAACGGCACGAGGGCAACTCCTACCCCGATGAGTGAAACAAGATATGAGCGCGGGATGCGGGAAAACAGGATAAGCACGATGAACAGAAAAACATATACCATTGCGTTCCCGAGATCCGGCTGCTTGAAAATGATGAATGCCGGCAGGATCATGTACAGGAATAGGCGGAGAAAAAGCCTTCCCGCCTGCGATATCGGAACATTCTTGGAAAGCTGGCGCGAAAAGAAGAGGATGAAAAACACCTTGAAAAACTCGGATGCCTGGAAGTTAAACAGATACAAATCTATCCACCGCTTCGATCCTTTAACCTCAAGGCCTATGATGAAGGTGCCTATCAACAACAACACAAAAAACCAGTAGAAAAACTTCGTGTTGAACTGGAACATGCGCCTTCCCAGTTTTTTAACTGCCACAAAGGCAACGAGCCCTGCCAGGAAATAGAAAAGCTGTGTCCGAGCCAAGGGGATTCGGATGCCAAACAGCGTAAAAAAACTGAACAGGAACAGGAAAAAAGTCGGTATGAGTATTGATGTCATGCTCGCGTTACTTTTAGCACCGGACCAACCTCCATATGGGCTGCAAGAACCTTGCGCTTGATGATATCCGTCTGTTCCTCAAATTCCAACGGTATGACCACTTTAACTTTCTCGTCCGGCATGACGCCCAGTACCTTGCGTTGCTCCTGGATCTGTCGCAAGATTTCACGAAGCCGCCCCTCTTTGAGAAGCTCAGGCGTCAGCGTGGTATCATATACGACTTGGATGATTTCCGGCTTGCCGTCATAGTCTATTTCGACACCCTTGACGTTCAGCTCTCCTTTGATGAGGCTCATGTAGTCCTCGACTAAGGCGGTGGAGCGGAATTTTCGGTCCTTATCAAGATGGAATGCCGCGGAAGCAAGCGGTTGCTTGACCTTGAGCTTTGCTTCCTTGCGAACCCTGTGTCCCGCCTCGACCATCTCCCGGACGAGTTTCATATCGTCAAGCAGCTTCGTGTCGGTCACCTGTTTGATATGCTCTGGCCATGATGACAGATGGACAGACTCCTCCCCGGTCAGGTTGGTATAGACGATATCAGTGATGAAGGGCAAAACCGGCGACAGGACGATGGCAAGATTCACCAAAACGAAATACAGTGTCCGGTAGAATGACAGTTTGTCCTCTTCGTTCGTCGAATTGACCCAAACTCTGTCTCTGCTCCTCCGGATAAACCATGTCGAGACGTCTTTGACCAACTCCTCGGCCCCCGCTGCCAGATCCTTTGCGTTATAACCCTTCAGACTCGTCTCTGCTAATATAATGAATTGCCTGAGCCGCTCCGTCATCCAAAGATCAAGTACGTTCTTGGGCTTTTGCTGCGTAACCGTGAGGGCTGTCTTGTCTACTTTTTCCAGGTTGACGTAGTCCACGAAGAATTTATAGACATTCCAGAACATGAGGTAAAACTGCCTGCGCACTTCATCCGCTTTCTTGTATCCAAAAAGCATGTTTTCCGCTGGATTGGCGCGTGCATACATCCATCTCATAACATCGACCCCAATTTTATCGGCCCCTTCGTTGAATTCAATCGAGTTACCCCAGCTTTTGTGCATTGCACGTCCGTCTTCTCCAAAAAGCGTTCCATACCCCAATACCCGCTTGAACGGATGGGAAGACTCGAGGGCGGCAGCCATGGCGATGAGGGAGTAGAACCAATTCTTGAACTGACCCGGAAAAGACTCGGTGATGAAATCAATGGGGAACCATTTCTTCCATTCTTCACGGTCGGTTTGATACAGGGGTTTGCCTACGTTGCCTTTTTTAATCGTTGAAAAAGGCACTATCCCGGCATCAAGCCAGGGATTGCCCACGTCCGGAATGCGTTTTGCTTCCTTGCCGCACGATGAGCACGCGATGACGACGTCATCGATGAAAGGTTTGTGCGGCGAATGGCCCTCGAATTGAGCCCACCCGGATATGGCACGCTTTTTTAGCTCATCATGCGAACCCATCACTTCAAATGATCCACACGAAGAACACACGTATATAGGAAGCGCCAATCCCCAATAGCGGTTTTTTTTGCTTATCAGCCAATCGTGCATGTTCTTGAGCCAGTCAAGCTCCCGCGCAAGCCCGAACTCCGGCATCCACGTTATCTTCTGCGCTGTATCGATCATGCGTTCGCGAAGTGAACGGGAGTCCGTGTCTTTTTTGGCTTTTTTATCCATTGCGACATACCATTCGTCCGCCACCTTCCAGACAAGCTCGGTCTTGCATCTCCAGCACGCAGGATACCGGTGCTTGTACATCATTGTTTTCAGGAGGAATTTACCTTCCTGGTGTACCCGCAGGAAATCAATAACCAGTTCCGGATGTTTCTTGGCATTCTTGCCGGAAAATGTGCCGAATCCAGTCATATAGCTCGCGTCATCATTGATGACCGGAATCATGGGGAGACCTAGCTTCTTGCCCAACAAAAAGTCTTCCGTACCGGCGCTGACGGCGGTATGTACCAATCCTGTTCCCTCGGTCGCCGTTATGGGAAGCAGGTTCTGGTCCGTAGCCACGACCGTGTGGAAGTTCCGCGAGTACTCCCGGGCTACCTCCGCTACCGCAGGAAGTTCATCGAAGGGCCCTTTGTATCTCAACCCCACAAGCTCTTTGCCCAGGACTGTCTTCAGGATCCGCTTGTATTTTTTGGCGAAAACCGACTCCAGGAGATCCTTGGCCAACCAATACCTGTTCCCGTCTTCCTGTTCAACCAAGACATACGATATGGTTTCATCAACCGCTACCGCGATGTTTGCGGGTATAGTCCAGGGGGTCGTCGTCCAAACGAGAAGGAATTCCTTGTCGCGCTCCTCGATGGGAAGACGGAAAAATATCGATTCGTGGACAAGTTCCTTGTAATCTTCTGTCAACATCTCATGCTGGGATATCGCCGTTTCACAGCGCGGGCACCAAGGAACCGACTCATGTCCCTTGTATATCCAGCCGTTGTCATAGCAAACTTTGAGAAAGCGCCAAATCATGTAATTATTGTCCTCATCCATCGTGAAGTAGGAATGGTCCCAATCCATGAAATATCCCAAGCGTTTTGATTGTTCGGTCTGGATACCGGCAAACTTATGTACGCGTTCCTTGCACATCTCCACGAACTTGGCGACAGATGCCTTTTTATCGCCCGGGACGAGGTTTTCTATATCTTTTTTTGTACGGAGCTTGAGTTCTTTTTCAACCTCTACTTCTACCCACAGTCCTTGGCAATCAAATCCATTTTGGAATTTTTGCTTGTATCCCAGGAGATTGTAGAACTTCCGCCACAGATCCTTGTAGGTACGACCCCATGCATGATGTACTCCCATGGGATTGTTGGCTGTTATGGGGCCGTCCATGAACGAAAATGTTTTCTTGGACTCTTTGTTTTTGGAAAGATATTTCTTAATAATTCCCGTCTCATACCATTTTTTAAGGAGTTCTTTTTCCGTTTCCGGAAAATTTTGGTTAGAGGATACGGGAGTAAACATAATGTCAATTATTCTATCAGGATAGGAAGCTGTTTGCAATGAAAAAGATTACTTTTTCCGGAGGAACGCGGGGATGTCGAATGTGCTGTCTTCTCCCAGGAAATCCTCATCTTCGGCCAAGTCGGATTTTTTGTCAACATCCGATATTTCCTGTTCCGTCGCCTCGGACGGAAGTACCTGCTCTTTTTTTGTCTCTGACGCAACCATATCTTCGTTTTTCTTGAATCTGAAAAGCTTCAGGCGTTGGTCGTCGAATTTCGTGGCGACAAGAGTTATCTTTATCTGGTCAAGCATCTTCTCGTCGATAACCGCCCCGAATTTAATGTCGGCGTCAGAATCGACGGCCTTGGTGATAATTGAGGCAGCTTCGTCTATCTCATTCATGGTAAGGTCCGGTCCGCCAACCACATTGAAAAGAATACCGCGCGCGCCCTCGATACTCGCGTCCAGAAGTGGAGACGAGATTGCCTGCTTGATAGCGGCGATTGCGCGTTTGTCACCACTGCCCAAACCCATACCCATGAGCGCGGTGCCCGAGTTCGTCATGATCGTCCGCACATCCGCAAAGTCCACATTGATGAGTCC
>Ga0172373_10004305_pt1 | contig 20188 bp, 27 predicted proteins | sample Lak10m_2_FD_114546 | JGI IMG/M metagenome (GOLD analysis project Ga0172373, IMG submission 114546) | Freshwater microbial communities from Kabuno Bay, South-Kivu, Congo - kab_092012_10m | ecosystem: Environmental > Aquatic > Freshwater > Lake | place: Democratic Republic of the Congo...
ACTGACGGTTTTTTCAAGGTGAATGGAGGCCAATAGATGCCTTGTTGCAAGTGACAAGTTTAGAGGATTTGGAAATGCAAGAGGCCAGGATCTGTTACTCGATTCAGATAGATCCAAACATTATACGAAAGCTCTCTGTGGGTCGTCGCTTCCGCTTGCTGAACAATCTGGTGATGATGTCAAAGGGTCATACATCGGATTTTAAAGATGAGTGATTCTGTCAAGAGGGTGTAAAGCCTGTGAAAGCCTGTCCTGAGTGACAGGCTTTTCATTTTGAACAGGATAGAGAGAAAGGGCTTGAGGTTAAGATGTTTACGGGCGTATCTGTTGCAGGAACCATGACCAGTTTGATCGCCCCAGGTGGTCGGCTGGTTGTAGACGTTGGGGCACAGCTTGAGGATTGTGTGCAGGCAGATTTTTTGTGCCTTACTCATGGCCATGTCGATCATATCGGTATGATCGAGTGGGTATTGAATGCCCGCGCTATGCGGAAAATGCCCCCTCAGAAGATTCTGGCAGAAGCTCCGGTTTTGGAGCATATACAGGATCTAATCAAGCTGAGGCAGCGGTTTGATCGCTGGTTGCCAGGATTTGTCCCTGTAGAGGTAACGCCGGGGATGGAAGTGGACGGGCCTTCTGGAAAGAAGATCCGTGTTTTCCGCTCAACCCATGTGACCCCAACGGTGGGGTTTATCGTTGGGGATCGGCGCAAGAAGTTGAAAGCTGAATTTGTAGGCTTGCCAGAAAAGCAGCTTGCAAAGTTGGGGAGAAGCGGTGTCCAGTTGCAGGAAAGCGTGTTTGTTGGAGAGCTTGCTTACACGGGAGATACGACAGAGGATATCTTTGCGGAAAGCCCGGAAATTGCAAGCGTCCAAACACTTGCAATTGAGTGTACCTACACTCAACCGGATAAATTGGAGAAGGCTAAGCCGCGAGGCCACATGCATGCGGATCAGCTTCTCAGCAAGCTGAAGGAAATCAATTTCTCCAACCGTGTACAGTTGGTACACTTCTCCGTATCGGTCAAAACCGAAGATCGGATTGCAACGGTGCAGAAGTTTCTCAGTGAGGGGATAAACACTGTGACGCTTGATTCGGCAATTGATCAAGCAGCCCAGGCTGGTTTGTCTAAACCTTAGATAGCGGCTATAACAGAGGTTATGGATGTAGCCGCTGGTTATAGATTTGGGCTTGATCCCTCTGATTTTTTACAGGGAATTGAGCATATCAAAGGCTCGTTGTCTCAATTGGACAACTCGTTAGAGTCAGTGGTGCAGTCTATGACTTCTGGGGATGGGAATTTTACCGGTCCTATTACTCAAGCTGTGACTGAGTTTGATAAAGGCTTTGCGGGGATGGCGGCTCGTAGTGGTCTGGTAGGAAAGGAGCTGAAGAAAGTCGAGGGTCAGGTATTTTCGACTGCCAGAGCTTTGAATATGGATGCAGGTCAACTTGGGGAAAACCTTTTGTCCCTAAAGAAAGTTGGGCTGACACCACAGGATCTGGGTCTGGATTCCCTTGCGGACTTGGGCCGTGTACTGGAGGTAACGGGCTGGAGTGGAGAACAGCTTGGGAAAATCTTTACCGATATGACCAAGGGGTATGGATTCACCAATGAAGAGGCGAAAGCGTTTTTAGACACCTTGACCCAACAAAGTACCGCGTTGGGTATGGGGTCTGAAGTGTTTGGCTCTTTAGAAGGGATGCTTCAATCATTGGATGATAAATACGCAAAAACCCTTATGTCAGAGGGACCGGAAGTGGTAAAGCAAGCCCTGCTGAGCATGAACGCGCTTGCAGCCGGGATGACTAAGACGGTTGGGGGAACATTCCAAGATAACCTTCAGAATGCTCAAAAGTTGTTTGAGACTCTGCAGGATGAAGCGAATGTTTTGCCAAGCATGATGGCGGGTCTTGGGGGGGAGTTTGGAGATTTAGCAAGCCAGCTTGGAATGAGCTTGTCTGGTGGATTTATGGAGGCGCAGGACTTGATCAAGCAAGGGGCTAACGATCCGCTTGCCTTTGCTCAGGGGATCGCGCAAATGTACGATGAGATATCCAAGCAAGGGGGTCCACAAGCGCAACAAATTCTGATGCGTTTGCGAAATACCGTTACCGATCAGCTTGGATCGAGTTTTGAATATTTGTTTGAAGCAGGCGGAAATGCAGTAGCCACCTTGAAGCAAATGCGAGAAACCCCTAAGGGGGGAATCAAGAGTTTGCAAGAGTTGGGGAAGGCAGGATACCGCACGGGCCGGACGTTGGATGAATCTTTGCAAATGATCAAAGAAGGGTTTGCGGAGACATGGAAATCGATTGGTTACGGGGGTGCGGCTAAGTATATTGAGCGTCAACGGAAAGCCTATGCAGATATGGGGAAAACCGTAAAGGAGCTGGCAGGCGGAAAGGGGATACCCTATCTGAATGGGCTAATGGGGAAACTTGGTGTAAGTGAGGAGAATCAGAAAAATACAAACAAGTTTTTGGGGGACCTAACACAAGCATTTTCTCTCTTTGAGAGTGATGGATTAGGCGCTGCGTTGGAACCGTTTCTTGGGGAAAAAATGGGTGGCCAGTACGGGCTGGTGATTTCTGAGCTTGGGGATCTTGTGGGAGCCTCTGTACCAGTATTGACAATGCTTGGCGCATTGGGTTTTCGGTTCAGCTCATTATTAGCCCCGATACAATGGCTATTGGCGCCAATAGGAACACTTGCGGGAGCAGTTGCAACATTGTTGGGTCCAGAGCTTGCCTTGCTTGCTGTGGTCCTGGGAACGGTTGTAATAGCAGTTGTACTTTTTACAGCGGCTATGAATGGTGTCTTTGGGGAGACAGTTCAGAAATGGACAAAATCAATAGAGGATGGGCTAATTAAGGGTTTGATTTATGTAATGCAAAAGTTGTCTGACTTTGACCAGTGGTTAACAACAGTGGATTTTGGGGCACTTGGAAAGAGTCTTTCTGAGAAGATCCTTTCTGGATTGTCTGGTTCTGTAGATAATCCTCAAGGTGGAGTGATCGCAGGTTTAGGCAGCGGATTGCTGACCATTTTGCAGAGTGTATTTACCCATGCTTGGGAGGGGGTAAAAGCGTTTCTGGTTGGTTTGGATATAGAAACTCTGATGAACGCCATGCAAGACAAGTTCTCAGCTATGTTGAATGGTGTAGCAGACAGCTTTGATATTGGTCCCTTGATGGATATGATGATCGACGCGGTTACAAAACTTGCAATTGCCCTTCCTTATTTGTTTGGAAAGTTGCAGGTATTTATGCTTCGTGCCGACTTTACGGCTCCAATCGCAAAGATATTTATTGGTATTTTGAATGCGATATGGGAGCGTGCCCCAGCAATATTGAAGATGCTGGGTGCGGTAATCTTGAGCGGCATTGTACTTGCTTTAGAATCGGGACTGGCTTCTGTTGTGTATCTTGTAAAGACGGTTGCCATGTTGGCAGCAAATACGTTTATGGAGTGGTTCAAGAAAACAGCCGAAAACATTGGGGAATATATTGCACCCGTATGGGAAATGATTTTTGGAGAGGGGACGTTTGCGAATTTTGTTTCTGGCATGGTGAACGGATGGGAGTCATTGAAGAAATCAATTTCTTCGGGGTATGACACCTTTGGGAAAGTGTTTGATGTATTCACGACTGCGATAGAAGCAGCGTATGAGTCATTTCAGATGTTTTGGGAGAACGGTCTGAATCTTGATTCTTTTGTAAACGCTCTTAAGGCACAGGTTTACAAAATTGCGATTGCCTTGGTAGAAGCATTTGATCTTGATCCGCAAAGCGTAGGGGGCTGGGTATCTTGGATTTTCAATGGGCTGGATAACATAAAGGCTACATTGAAGGGCTTAGGGGCTGCAATTACTGAGTTTCTATCTACCTTGGATATAGGGAAATTGCTTTCTGATGTTGGATCGGTATTGGGGAATGTTTGGGATTCAGTCAAGCCCGCACTCACTAAGGCATGGGATTCGATTCAATCGTATGTAAAAACCAAGATTGAAGAATTCGACTTTCAAGCAATTAAGGTGTCATTGGCAAAGGCTTTTGATGGAATGGTGCTGTATGCCTCGGATAAGCTGGCATCCCTATTAGGCCCGGGAGAGGACTTCAAGACTAAGCTGATCGCAAAATTCTATGCCATAAAGGATGGGGTACTTGCACAGGGAGAGGAATTTAAGGCTAAGCTGATCGCAAAATTCTATGCCATAAAGGATGGGGTACTTGCACAGGGAGAGGAATTTAAGGCAGGCTTGATATCCAAGTTTACGGAAATCAAGGATGCGATTTATGGGGTTATCGGGTTCCTATTTGGAAATACAGAACAGGAAGGATGGTTTTCGCGTGCCTGGACCACGACGAAAGAAACCATGTTTGCCTTGTTTACGGATGCCCAAGCGAAACTTGGAGAGTTCAAGACATGGGTATTTAACACTTTTGAGTATGTGTATACAACGGTGTACGATATGTTTACCCGTGCTGGAAACCTGATTCAAACTCAGTTCCAATCGATTGCGGAAACGATTGATTCAGTCTGGCAAACGATCATCGGCTACTTTATGGAAGCCTGGGATAAGGTGAAGGGAGCTTTCAATCTTGCAAGTGACGCGGTAGGGGCAATTGCCAAGATGATTGGAATTTCAGCAGATGAACCAGCTACACCAGAACAGGTCAATGCGGCTGCATTGGTAAGCAAGAGTGATCTGAACCTGATCAACTCAGCCGGGGACATGAAAGAGGTTGTGGTGGCGCTGTTTCGGGAAGGGAATGAAACCCGAAAGGTTCTGAGAGACATTGAGGACAAGATCCCGAATATTGCTGGCCCAGCGGTGTCTCCAACGAAGGGGATAGCAAAATCTGGTCAATCTTCACGACTTCCATAGGGTGAAAAATGAGAAGGGGAACATGGGTAGACTTTAGCGAGAAACAGCGGTCAGGGAGTGGAGCCTACTTTGATCGTGCGCGCTTTCCTAAATTGGAAGCACAATCTGATGATTTCCTTGTGGATGTGGTGGTAGGAGATACCCCGGTAGGGCTTGCCCAGAAGCATTATGGGGATCGTCGATTGTATTGGGCTATTCTGGAGAGAAACGGACTTTCTGACCCGATTATTGATCTTGCGCCTGGGATATCATTGGTGTTCTCAAGTTTGCGTTATCTCCAAGAAAGGATACTGGCCTACAAGCGTTAGGAAATTGATTTCTCGGAGTAAGGATGTTGTACACCAGTGTTAGTCAGGCGACTCTGGCAGAGTTGAAAGACCCAGAGTTCCAAGAGTGGATACACTCACTTTCGGTAAGTCACATTGTAAATGATGTATATGCAAACACATATACATTTGACGGGAAAGGAGACTTTTTGTGTGTAACCTCCGAGGCATCGAAAGCCGCAGATTGCCAGAAAGAATATGGTGGGTTCTGCTTACCAGGGTCTACCCATCGAATGTTTAGCTTGCTGGCAGAGGCATTAGGTGGGATCAAGGTTTGTAGTGCGATATCGCTTGTCTCTGTGATTATGGCAAACAAGCCTGAGACAGAAAAACTACGGATACAGTATCAAGCACGATATACGGAGCATGTAGATGATGCGATCTTTCAAGCCTTTCTTTGTGCTTTTCGGTATCAGAAAAAAATCCTATCCAACATGGGGGAATGTTCATGACAACGGTGATCGGATATCAGGATCAGGAGCAATATTTGATTGCAGCGGATCGGCTGTTTTCGTCTGAGCATGGATTTACACACCATGCTACTAAACTGGTGAGCTACGAGAATGGGGGGATGTTTTTGCTCTTTGGGTTTGCGGGTTTGATGTTGTCGATTCAGAAAACGATGGACTGGATTGCGATGGCACAAACTGATGAAACACTTGCCTATCCCTTGAATGCGCTGATCCGCGCTAAAACGGATCTTGAAATCCGTACAGCTTGCAATCAGATAATTGCCTATCTTGCTGATTTTAAGATGCCAGAATATGCGGAAACCCTGATTGTACGACACGACTGTATGATAGAGCTTACGTCTGACGGTTTGCCTGTCGTGTATCGGGATAAAGGGCCAAAGTCGATTGGCTTAGGAGGAGAGAGGGCACACGGCTACTTGTTGGGGCTGATTGCTTCTGGAAAGAAGATCGATAAAACGGATCTTCTTGGAGCCGTGCGAGTATCAGGTCAATTAAGTGGATGTAGTTCAGAGGGTGACGCTTTGGAGGTCAAAGCAGAAAAACCAGAACCAAAGAAACGGAGCAAAAAATGAGTGATGAGAAATCAATTTCCCTGCCAACCACTATTGAGGGATGGCAGGAGTTATCCCATAAGACGGCCTTGGAAAAGGGCTGGTGGGATAAGGCAATCAAGGCAAAAATTGAGCAGGAAATTAGAAACGCACAAGCAGGGATTACTACCCCTGTAGAAACAACTTCCCCCGAAATCGGCACCTCGCTTGCGATGGTTATTGGTGAAGTCTCTGAGGCACTTGAGGAGCATCGATCTGGGCATGGTGTGACTGAAATCTACTACTCAGAGAAAGGGAAACCGGAAGGTCTACCGATTGAGCTTGCTGATGCTGTGATCCGAATCATGGACTTCTGTGGGTATCATGGGGTTGATCTTCAGCGTGCAATGGAGATCAAGACCGCATACAACCAGAAGCGGTCATACCGTCATGGTGGTAAAGTCTGCTGATTGCAGTAGGCTTGTGGTCAGAGGGAGCCTTACCGGCTCCCTCTTTCTTTTAAAGCCTTGACAATTGCTTGACAGAAAACGGGTTGTCCCCTCTCTGGGAGGGGATATACTTATAGGGTCAAGAGAGAAAAGAAATGTTCGACAATTTTGCTGCAATGACGATTTCCCCTCTGGTTGAGGGACACATTCGGAGCCTGAATTTGGCTTCACGGGTTCCTGGGCCAAAGGCCAATGAGCCTACCCTTGCCAAAACCAGGGTAGTCATTCCCGGTGAGCGGGGGATCGGTTTGGTAACGGATCTGGTTACCCTGCCTGGGGAAGATCCTGCCCAGGTTTTCCCTGGAACCATTCTTATGACTGATTGTTAAGGGGAAGTTATGGAATTTCTGCACTTATTCCACAACGATCATGGGGAAATGACCATGATCATGACAGTCCTGGCTGGGGAAATGCCAATTGTACAGCGTTGTGTGCTGTGTTGGCAGTTGATCCGGTCAGGTCTGAAACACTCCCATAAGGAGCATTCCCATGAGTAAGCTCCCTACATGGGTCTACGAAGCGTCAGTCATGGCGCTTGTGTTGAGTATTGCCCTTGCCTGGGGTGGCGTTACGACGGTCACGCTACTGTCTACCTGTGCAGTATTTGTAACCTTCCTACATGGTCAAGTGTCTGACCGATTGCGGGAATATGCTGAGGGACAGCAGGCTATTCCCCCGGAATGTTCCGCTAAGGAGCAATGGTACTATCTCGCAAAAGAGGTACTATGGGTGGCCGTCTTTGGACTGAGCCTCAATTACCCAGCCCTGTTGGGGAGCTTTGCTTTCCTGGCTTACCCCCGATGGCGGAAGCGTTATCGTGAATGGCAGAAAATCTGGTAAAAGATTACCTCTCATAATGAGAGGGTCTAATGAAAACTTTAATCAATCCTCTGGATGAAGATGCGCGATACAGTGGAAAAAAAGTAGGCGATGACTCGTATGAATATGAGGGAAAAATAGGGAAATGGCGCACCGCTAAAAATGGGGATCGCATGTTTTTCCCCGATGATGGTTCTCTGCCTCTTGGCGGAAGCGCCACTTTGAAACATTCAAAGAAAACCCCGCCTAAAGAAGAAAAGCACAAGGGAGACACCGAGAAGGCCAATAAGCGCCTAAACTTCCTTCTGAATCGATATGAAGGCGATCCGTTTAATCTCAGATCCGCGTCTGACGACGTTAAGGGAAACACCTGGGATTACAACAAGGATGAAAGGGAATACTTGTCTGATAAGCTCGACAAGGAGGTTGCAAGAATCTTTGCAGCCGAAAAGATTAGAGATCGTAACTACTACGAATCCACTGAGTCACCATGAAATCGCTATTCCGGGTCATTACTGAAAGCGTGTTGAGGGTGAGAATCAACACAAACAAATTCATGAAGGGCTTGGAGGCTGAACACCAGAAAATTGCAGCTTCTAAAAAACAAACGATGGATCGCCTTAATGGGCTGACCAGAGAGAAATTCCTACAGTCCCTTGGAGAGTTTGGAAAAGGGATTGATGTGAACGATAAGGACTTTTACGACAAGGCAAACGCGGCGCTCAAATTATACGACGACACCTTGAAGTATCCTCAAAAGCCAAAGTACGGTGGAATCGACTTGCTGTTTCTGGCGTATCCTCCACAGCCTGTTGAATCACTGGAGACTATGATCAAGAAATGGACACCTGGATTAGAGGCATCGAATCAGAAGGCACTGGAGGTTGTACGTTCTGCGGCTGAGCGTGCAAATGCAAAGTCAGAGTTCATCATCATTCCGCAATACCCTGATTATTTTTATGAGGAGTACAAAACAACCACCTTCCATGTGGATGTAGGGAATGGTGAGCTTGGGTTTACCCTTTTCCTTGAGCCTGTGAAAATTGGTGACATTATTGAAGATCGGGCGAAAACCGCTTCTGAGCAAGAGGTGTTGGATTATTACAATGTGATCCAAGAGATTCAGAAGCCTGGATCAACTCAAGTCCCGAAGTGGATAAGGCTGTATACAGCACGCCCCACAAAAGATCGGAAGTTCTATGAGACTGCAACCAGCTTGCCGCATGGTGTATTCCTTGGAACAGACGAAAGCTCTGTAGAGGGCTTGGCTGGGGATCTTGGAAACGATGAGCGTCGGGATATTTGGTTTGGGATGGTGGATGCTCGGAATTTGGTAATGACCCGCGAGCATGGGCGGAATAAAGACTATATGGTGTCAGGAAGTGCCGCAATCAAGGGGCGCTTGGAATTGGTAACACCAGGGAAGTAAGATGGTCAGAATCTACATTGGAAAGACAGCTTTGGATCGGGCCTTAGCCTTTCTGAAAGGCAAGCTCAATTCAAGGCTACCGGTAGCTGTATCCAGGGATTTACTGGAGGGGGAGGATACAAGGGTGCCAAACATGATTGTTTGTCCTATTGATAAAGCCCCTTACACACCGTATATCTTGACCTCTAACGCTCAGGATATTGAGCTATACGCCCAACGGGAATGCGTGATTGTAGCGGTTCTTAAGGAAGTGCCGCAAGGTGCGCGATATCCATATCTGCTCTTTGCAGACAAAATCGAAGGCACCTTTGATATGAATTCGATGTAGCCTTGACAGGTTCTTGACAAAGATCGGATAGCCTGATGGGGTCTGTAAGATAAGGGAAGTGTGTTGAAGAAATCAATTTCTCAAAGGAGCAATCATGGGTAAAATCAGCCGAACCCTCGTTTCTACTGCAACCCTCAAGAATGGGGATCTGTTTCACTTTGAAAGTGATTCCCTTGGGGATGTCGCTGGCGATCCTGGTACTCCGTACCGGGTGTTTGTTGAGTACGTTTCTGGCAGTACCTTGTTTCCTGGTCGGTTGAAGTATACGGAAAATACCGTAACCGAGGTTTTGACTTCGGTTGAGGCTCCAGCCAAGGTTTGGAAGTATACCGATCATGCGGTGGTAGAACCGCATCCGATGGTAGGGCGTATTCAAAACTTTGGGGGGCAGTTGGTAAGGGTTGTATCGGTTGTCTATCTGGAAAACGATGATATGCAGGTGACTTTCGAGCCTGTATAATCCTTTCAATGATGATAGAATTGGATGGTGCTGGGGTATAGCCAAGTTGGCAAGGCAAGAGGTTTTGACCCTCTGATCGCAGGTTCGAGTCCTGCTACCCCAATCAAAGGAAAAGTTATGGAAAAAGCAGAAAAAGTATTGGATGTGACTATGGGTGATGGAATGGCTCTGATTGTAGATGCTTCTGTCTACAAGGGGGATTGGGAGGAAGATCCTGGGGCAATCGAATTGCTGACCGAGAGTGAGGTGAAAAACATCTTGCTTGAGTGGTATGTTGCAAACCGGCTTTCATAAGCCGGTTCTGTATGAACCAGTTAGAGCCTGACGTATGTACACAGGCGTCTATATGGCGGCACGAATTTATGATCGTGCCAAGGGAAAGACTACAAATTTATGGTTCCCTGATTCTGGGATTGTCTTGACTTCAATGAATATCAAGATGGTTCAAGGGGGGAATAGCGAAATTTCGATAGAGGCTGAGGTGCCCTATACGAAAGGGGTAGCCTTGTTGGAGGACACCTTATTTGATAGATCGAATGTCCTAATGGTGCAATTTGGATATCCCCAAGATGGGTTTATGAGTCCCTGGTTTGCGGGACTAACCAAAGAGGTATCTTGCCAGATAGCGGATACCATTAGCTTCTCCATTGAGGCCACAGGAGCCGGTGCTTTAGCTATGGCGCGAAGCTCTACAAAAACATGGACAGGCACCACATGGTCAATCTTGGAAACGATTGCCAAAAAGTTCAATTGGAAAATTGAGTTTCAACCGCCTGAGCAAGCTGCTCAGATACAGCAGAATTTGTCATGGATTGAAACAAGCTACGTCCAGGGAGGGGAAACCTATTTTATGTTCCTATCCCAACTGCTCTACCCACAAGGAGTAACCTTCTGGATAGGCATCAATTCTTACGGCAAGGCGGCTATCTTTCTGAGGCATCGGAATTCAGAGGTGAATGAGCAGCCGACGTATGCCTTTGTGAAATATGGCCAGTTACAGCCTGCTAAGAACCAATACCCGCTTTTGAGCTTCAATTGTTCTGACGGGATCTTTCTGACCAGTGGTGATTCTGGAATTCGCCATGTGTGGGTAGACGAAGATGGGCAGATTATTGAGTACGAAGCAACAGAAGATAAGTCTACAAAGACAAAGTTAGGGGAAGCTGGGGCCGGTCAAGGGAATACAACCGAAGTACATGAAGAATCAGGAACCACGATAGATCGTGAGAACGATCCGAACGATGAGGAGACAGGCCAGACTCAAGCCGTCCCTCCAAGTGGAGCAGAATCATCTGATACAGTTGTTCAGCAACAGCTTGACAATGTTTTAGAAGTAACCAAGAATGCAACGATAGAAACGATAGGGCTACCCACGATATTGCCGGGAGAGTTGATTCGTGTCTATGGCTGCTCCAGAAGGTATGACGGGAATTACCGTGTACAAACGGTAACTCATAGTCTTGGAACCGAGTTTAAGACGAGTTTGGAGTGTATTCGTGATGCCTACCCGGCTGGATATGCCAAGGGGGAAGTTATGCAGTCCAACAATACCCAAGAGGGAAGCTGATGCCCGTATTTTCGAGTATCAATGATGCGCTTGACTGGTTGTTAGAGAACGTCCGAACACGGGGAATAGAGGGGCTATTTCGTCGCTATTATGGGGTATACCCTTGCAAGGTTACCTCAAATTCTGATCCAGACGGGCAAGGGAAAATCCGGTGCATCTTGCCTGTCTTGGGGAGTGTGAAAGAGAATCCAATATGGATCAAGCCAATGGTGTCAGGCGGAAGTCAAGGCGCGTTTGTGTGTGTCCCGCAAGTGGATGATATGGTGTGGGTCATGTTTGAGAATGGGGATATGCAGCGCCCGATGTATGCAGGTGCAATCCCTAAAAATAAAGCCTACTACTCTAAACTTGCCAAAGTGGAGCAAAGAGGGATTCAAACCCCGCATGGGCATGTGTTCCGAATCGATGATGAGGCTGACACGGTAACATTAGAACATAGTACCGGAGCCAGAATAGAAGTCCGCTCGGATGGCACTATCGATATGGTGCCTGCCTCTGGGAAATTGGTCAATTTGGGGGAGGGAGTGTTAAGTGCATTGGTGCGTTCGGATGCGTTTAAGACGCTGTACAACAGCCATACGCATACGGTGGTAAGTGTAGGCTCTCCAACCAGCCCACCCGTAGTACCAATGACCACGGCGCAAGAGACGACAACAACCAAGGCAACATGAGGTGTCAATGAACAAACGGATCGAGCAACTGAAGAAATCAATTTCCCAAGGGGGACGGCCTTTGACCCCGATAGACAAGCTGGAATTGAAGTATGAACACCTGTTTTTATCGGAGTGTTGGAACGATTGCCCCGAATGCTGGTTTACGTTGTGTGATCGGATGCTTTCTGACTTTGAAAGTCGTTGGCCTTGCCTACAGATCGCACAATTGAAAGAGAAATTCGGTACATTGCGCCTATATGCCTCTCTCAAAGAGGGGGTAGAATTCCATGATGGTGATTCCTGGCAAAGCTACACTGAGTGGCTTGCCCCGTATGAGAAGCAAGCAAGAACCTTGTATCAAGACTATTTCAAGCAAGGATGAGTATGGATTTTTCCTTGATCAAGGTGTTCTGGGAAATCCTGATGCAGTACCGGAAGCAAGGGGGAGACTTTGAGTATTTGCACGTTGCGTTGCAGGTATTCTTAGATCCGCAACATTTTGAGGTTATGCAAGAGTTTTTGTTTGCCGAAAATATGCTTGAAGAAGCCTTGTTATACGAACGCTATACAACGGATCGCGTAAAAACGGTGAGAAGAACCCTTGTTCAAGGTGGTCTGATTCAGAAGGTGGCAAAGGGTTACTACTTGCCCACCCCGAAAGCATACCGGTTTGCGGTCACAATGTTTACTGAGAATTACACCAAGCAGACAAAGGCGAAAGCGATCTTTGCGCGCATGGAGGATCTGCGGGATCAGTTAGAGCGTGAAACGGGTGTCTATGTAGAGCTACCTGCTCTGACAGAGATAGAAAACCGGATAGATTCGACAGAAAACAACGTCTAAGTAAATAGAGAGAAAGGAGCCAATATTCGATGCGTTCATTAGCGGCGTCATTGTTAGAGGACAGTGGTGTAGAAGTTGAGCTTACCAGGGCACAAGCGGTGGAGCTTTCTAAGGGAATGGGGGAGGTGCTTGATCAGCGTTTAGGTCGTGCCTTGGTCAAGAAAGGTCTGGTGAAAGCTGAACAGGTACGGGCGGTAACCAAGAAACCAGGGTTTATGCAGCATGGGATCAATTATTCGTTTACGGATCTTGGGTATGCTGTATCTAAGTCACTTTCTCAAATGGCCAAGATTCCTGATTCCGGGGTTCGCCTTCTGGTCTATAAAGATGGAACCGTGAATGTGATTACTGAATCAGTGGTGCCTGTAGAAGATGCTGAGGAATTGATAGACGCGCTCCGGTCTACTTTGTCAGGCCGCTTTCAGTCTGAGATTGCGAAAGGAATCTACCGGGCACTTGGTCAAGAAGCTGTCAAGAAGCTGATAGAGTATTGGGAATGAGTTAAGGAGTCTATACCTACGGGGTAACTCAGTAGGCGACCCAATTCTACAATAGTAGAGAAGCACAGGTTTTGAAAGGGGTATCAATGCCGATACCCTTTTCTTTTCTTATCAGGAGGTTTTATGGAATTTGTGAAGGAGCGGTCAAGGTATCCACACAGGATACCGGGCCGGTGTTGGTTTGTGGTTCCTGCTCGTTATCTGGGATTGGTATTTGACCGTAACCGCATTGGCAATTGGGATGAGCCTACATTATTCTATGAACGTGTTGCTGATGGTCAGCGTTACACCTCATATTTTGAGGTCAGCCCTCCCTTCAAGTCTGCTAAGGAGTCTGCGGGTTTTGCTTCTCGTCAACGCCTTAAGGGGAAGCGGAGCAAGATGTATCTCTTACTCAAAGAGGGGAATTCGATCACACACTGTAATTTGTTTGTTGATCCCAAGTAAGAGTAACGATTTGCTGAAACTTTGTAGAGTCCCTACCCTGTAATTGGGGGTGAGGGATGCAGATCAAGTTGCCGTTGGCAAAGATTGCTCAGTTGATCGTCAAGCTGGTGAAAGCGTCTAAGGGCGGGATTACCAAAGAAGAGGCGGCTGAGTTGGGCTTGGAATTGCTGGATCTGGTGGTAGCATTGTTGGGAGAGGAGATTGTGATCCCGCTGATCAAGAAGTAAGTAATCCAGACAAAACTATATAGACCGGCTACATGCTAACGTATGAGCCGGTCTATTTTATTTCCATTTCAGTTGGGTTCTACCCTTCCCGAAGCAACAGAAGATGAGGATCAGATGATCCGCAACAGTCTGGAGCAAATTCTTATGGTGCAGAAGGGAGAACGCATTTGCAGGCCAGAGGTAGGATCTGGATTGCAGTCTTACTTGTTTGAGCCTCAAACTCCCATGTTGGCGCGGCTATTGGTTGAGGAGATACGCAGATCAATCCGTATTCAAGAGCGTAGGATTATTCTGCAAGATGTACAAATCAAGCAGAATGCAAACATGGTGTCCATTGTTGTTTTGTATAGACGAAACAATGCGGTCAAGACAATGACGATCAATGTGCCTCGCACCATTTGAGCAAGAAATCAATTTCTCGGATATAAGAGGATACAGGTGAACCAATGAGCTACCTTGCGCGTGACTTTGACACAATTGTTGATGAGGTATTGAAGCGTATAAAGACGAAGTACGGAGATGTGTACACAGATTACGCTGCGAGCAGTATTGGTATGATGCTGGTAGATGTTGTTGCGTATGTAGCTGAGGGCGTGGCGTTTTATACGGATCAGCGTGCAAGGCAAACGTATTTTGAGACAGCAACCGAATATGACACGGTAACCATGCTGGCTCGTCAAATGGGCTACTACGCAAGAGCGGCTGTACCAGCTTCTACAGATTTAACCATTCAGTTGTCAGAAGCGTATGATTTCCCTGTAACCTATTCGGTAGGCCACCAATTTGTAAGTGCGGGTGGCTATGTGTTTGAAGCTACAGAGGCCCTTACCATTGATGCCTCGGATATAACGGAACACACAATAGCTGTTCGTGAGGGGGTTACCCGTACAGTAACGGCTACTTCGACAGGAGCAACAGATCAGACAATCCAGCTTGGAATCACCACAGGCAAGTATCTGGTAAAAGACTCCATTACCTGTATTGTGGATGGTGTAACTTGGGATGCGGTAGACGCTTTATCCTTTGAGGAGGCGAATCAGTACGAGGTTTTATACCACGAAAATCCACCCTTTATCCGATTTGGGAATGGTATATCTGGAAATATCCCGACAACCGGATCTGAAATAAGAATCACATTTGTTGAGGGATCTGGAAAGTCTGGAAACGTCAATCAGATTACTTCTGAGGTGGTACAGTTGACGTATGCAGGGATTCCGATTGCAAGCACGATTACCTGTCCTACCCGTGCCAGTGGCGGGGCTGATCCAGAATCCATAGAGGAGATTCAAGCGAAAGCACCAGGGTATGCAGCAACCAGAGGAGTGGCTGTAACCAGAGAGGATTATTTTTCTCTTGCAACGGCTTATTCGTCGGCTCAATATGGTGCGGTAGCGGTAGCCCAAGCGTATGTGGCGCGGTCAGCATCGGGGGATCTGGAGACAAACAATCAGATTGCAGATGCAGAAGGTTTATTTGCAAGCTACGTTTCTGATACAACAACCGATCTTGCAAGCATTACGGATTGCCTGGACACGATAGAGGCAGATTGTACGACGATTGCATCTAAAGTCTCACTTGCCAATGCCAATGTAACAACCGCAACCGAATCAAAAACGGATGTAGAAAATGCTGTGTATGCTGTAGAGGGCCAGCTTGTTACGTTGCAAAACTGTTCAACGGATATTGATTCATACCTTGCAGCCGAAGATGCGGGTATTGTCACGATACCCGAATTGATAGCATTCATGGAGGCATCCAGTGATAGCACAATTGTAAATCTTGCTTCTGATGTAGCGGATTTACAGACTCTTTTAACGCGGGTAGCCTCTCAAATTGAAACTGTAACCGCAAGCCTGACCAGTTCAGTATCCAGTGCTAAAACGGGGTTATCGGAGATTGCTACAGAGTTGGTGGCATTGACAACGAATTTGACCGACATTTCAACCCAACGGTCAGATATTGTAAGTCAAACAACAACTGCGAAAGCCTTGTCTGAGGCTCTCCCCGTCACCATAGCAGGGTATGAAACAGACATGCAGGCGGCATTCACAGCACTAAGAGAACACTTGGATGAAGTGTTGGATGCTGATGGTCTATCAAACCTGATTACGGTGCCAATCCTGGCAATCGATAGTGAAGGGTATTATGCGGCCCCTTCAAGCGGCTTGATTCGGTCGTTAGAATCGTATCTCTCTGAGAAGAAAGATGTAGCGCACCTTATCAAAGTGGTATCAGGTGCGGATTCGATGAAGGAAATTGATTTCTCGATTCAGATCAAGCCGATGACTGGATATGTCTATTCTGAGCTTGCAACCCAAGTGGACACCTTGATTCGGACCCTGATGAAGCGTCGGGAATTTGGGGTAGACTTGTATTTGTCACACGTTTACGCTGAGGTTCAGAAGGTAACGGGAATTGAGGTCTACAATGTAGCGATTAGCTCCAGTGTGCTAATCTTGGATAGTGCCGGAAACGCGATTGTAACAGATGCTCAGGTACTGGTATTAGGAACACTCACCATCTCGCAATTGTCTTAGGATTCGCGGAATTTTCACGAACCAAGTAAAGACCAGTAAGGTGGTGTAATGCCGAAGGTAACTCCCAAGGTAGGTTTGACCTACCAATCGCAATATGAAAATCCCTGGTATGGGAGCTTTGAGCAATTTGTCACGGGCGTAGATCGGTATTTGTTTGCTTCAGTAGAAGATCGAAACCTGATTTTGTTTGGAGGTGGTACAGTAGGGTGGTCAGGAGGGGTGTTGTCTTGGAGTGAGGATCTTCACTTCTGGACTCCAAGCACAGGTGCATTACAAACCCTGGCTGCAGGTTCAGTTTCTCTTGTAGCGGGTCAAGCAGCGTATGTGACCCTTACCCGAGGCGCGGGCCGCACGGTCACGCTTACACTTTCTACAGGAACCACGATCACCGTAGGCACAGGCCAGACAGTTCTGGTATTTTCGTATGGGGAGAAGGCATATTTACGCACGGGTCAAGTGTTGACGGATGGAGAGGAGGTATCGTTAGACACTCAGACTCAAAGAAGGGATCAATCGGACCAATTTACATTAGACAATACAACATGGGAATTTGAGTTGACTTATACCCCACATGAGTTGTCAGATACACACGTTTACATGAATGGGGTATTGCTGAGTTCTGGATATGCGTTGTCTGGCACAACGCTTACTTTAGATGAGTACCCTGTAGAGGTGGATGTTTCTGATTGGGTTGTTACAGTAAGCTATCAGGTGTAATGCAATGATCTCAGCACCGGCTGGACAAGCAGATTGGAATACCGTTGTATGGAAGCTGATTCCCTCTTATTACCGTGAGAAGGATGCAGAAAACAATGGGTATTTATCACTTTTGGTTGAGGCATTTGCTGAGACATTTTGGGATTTGCATGAGAAAGCTAAGTATCTGCCAACACTGAAAAACGCCTTTCTGGTAGAAGGTGGATTTACAGAAATCTCGTTTACGGTGCTGAGTACCGAATTGGTAACGGCCTCTGAATCTGAAGATGGTCTACCTTACTGGATTATCACAGTAGAGGAGACTGAAGATTTGTTGAGTGTTTGTCCTGGGTGGCACTATTCCGGCTTAAGAAAAGGCTTGATACGGAGTGTGTCAGCAATAGCAGGAACAATCACGATAGCGGGGTTAGAGCAACCAGCAGACGAAACCATTGTGACAGTCCATGCCCCGTCGATGTTGGAATACCTTGCCAAAGACAACGGTGTAGAAATTGATTTCCATGAGCCGGAAACCTATCAAAGAAATCTGGTAGCACGGGCGTCATACTGGCAAGCCAAAAGAGGGACAGAGCAAGGGATACTCTTGCGGGCTAAGATGGCAGGATTTAACGCAACCGTCCACCAATTGTATTGGATTACAGAGGCGATTTACAATGCCCTTCCAAGTGCAAACGCATTTGAGATTCCAAGCGGAAGCGGAAAGTATTACACGGATCTGACTCCAAGTTTTGCCCACTTTGACACACTTTCTGCTGATGTAATGCCTTTGGATACAATGCCCGCTGTGTACACTGAAACTGTGACCGTCAACACGGTAACGGTAGCTGATAACCAATACACGTTAGAGCTATCCTCAGCTTCTACAGGCATGGTAGGAGTGGATGCAGACTGGAAGTTGACCAGAGGGGATCGGTCTTACTATGTGGACCGGTTTGAAGATACAACGGTGTATGTAACCAGCTTGGATGAAGTACCTGAGAGTGGGGAGTATACCCTTTCGTATGAGCCAAGAATCAATCCTACTTATAGCTGGCGACCCGCGCATGGGGTTCGGGTAGACTTAGAGATTATTGAACCTGCTCGATTGTTGGAGCCGTTGTTTTTAGAGAATGCCCTGACCCGATTGATCGCAAAACTCAATCGGTCTGTTGCCGCACATGTTACGGTAGCTCAGGTGGCGTTCACACTGAACCCGGTAACCGTTCTCTCTTTACAGAGAAGTGTGGTGGGTTACTTACGTCAGTATGCCCGCTTTGATGAAGTTGAGGCAGATAGCCAGCCCTTAGACTACTATGAGGAGACAGAGCTATGAATTTGATAGCTACCCAGGCCCTAATCAATCTGATGCGGGATTCGATTGTAGGGAACACCTATGAAATCGGGTATTTCCGAATTGGTGAAGGAGGTTGGAGAATGCTGAACGGTAACCGTATCCCCCGAACCCCTGACGCCGCTTTGAATGATCTGGATTGCAAAGAAAACCCTACCCGCTATCCTACAAGTTCGCGGTATTGGGTACAAAAAAGTTTATCATCTTCAGATGTGACCCACTCTGAAGATGGAACGCTTGTAATCTCGTGCTTACTTGATACCGGGGAAGGAAACGATCCTGACGGTGGGGATGTAGATCCGCCCGAGTATTACGAGATTGGGGTGTTCTCTACTGATGATGATATGCTTTATTACTGTACTTTTCCAAAGTTTGAGAAAATGTCAGATCGTGCGTTGCAGCTCAATCTGACAATAACGATAGAAAATGCTACTTGAACAGAGAGGTTTTAGATGGCGACTGATCTTGTAACAATTGCAGAAGCTAAGCTGAAAGTCCGTTATTTGGAAACCTATGTTTCTGAAGGTCTGAACGTACAGAATACCGCTCACCCAGCGGGGATTTTGTACGGATTTTCTATCAGTACCCCATCGGCAGAAAACATCCGGTTTTCAACGGATAGCTTGATCGGTGCCTCTGTAGCACGGGTGAGAACCGGGACATATTCCGTAACGTATCGTGAACCAACGACAGTCACCATTGATCTGGCTGCACATGCAGGGACCACAGTTTATATCGGGGTCGTTGTTAGCTATTCGACGAGTGCGGCAACGACAGGGAAGTACCGGGCTTATTCAAGCGCAGAGTATACGGCTGGTGTAAGTGGGGTAATCTGGCTTTGCTCGGTAGCCGTACCAAGCTCAGGGTCATTAGCTGCCAGTGATGTAGACACCTCTTGTCGTAGTCGTTCCTGGGCGGAAACAACGGATGCGCCGGATCTGATTGCCTGGATGCCAGTAATGATTGATCCGTTGCTGGTGAGTTCAGATCAAATTGGGTCACAGATAACCGCAACTGGACATGCAATATCTTCTGTGACCACCACGGTTGATCAGGCCGTTCACTCTGTACGTCTGTATCTGACGGGTGGCACAGCCGGAAATGTGACCCGCTTGTTGAGGGGTGTTGGAGCAACGAAACCATTAGGGAAGGTCCGGCTTCGCTTTCGACTGAAGGCTACAGCTTGCACCGCAACAGAAGCGGGCTTAGTAATCCGGTGGCGGGATGATACCTTTGTTGTAACCACAACTGAGGTGGTTGGGATTGCATTAAGTGCAACAACTCAAGATTTTACGGACTACTTGATCGAAGTATCCAGCCCTGTAGGGGCATATTACTTTGAGGTTGGAGTAGGGGCAACCAGTTTATCAGCAGGAACCTGCTACATTGAGGGGGTACAGGCTTATGCTGAGAAGGCTACCCCAACGATTCGCGGGGATAACCTCAAATCTGTAGAGGCTCCTCAGGTTGTCCTGCTCGGAGAGCATACCGCAAGCAATCGAACCCGGATTGTATACACGGGTCAAGATGCGTTGTCGATTTTGCCGGATACAGAAACAACCGTTCATGTTGGAGGATCTTCTAATCCTGCTCATGTAGAG
>Ga0172373_10004306_pt1 | contig 20184 bp, 20 predicted proteins | sample Lak10m_2_FD_114546 | JGI IMG/M metagenome (GOLD analysis project Ga0172373, IMG submission 114546) | Freshwater microbial communities from Kabuno Bay, South-Kivu, Congo - kab_092012_10m | ecosystem: Environmental > Aquatic > Freshwater > Lake | place: Democratic Republic of the Congo...
ATCATGGCCCCTGTGGAGGTTCCGTCGATCAGCACACGGGCGTGTTCATAGGTGTCCAGACGGGGGCCGACCTTGAGTTCTTTCTTGTACTTGTCTTCGTTGAGCTTGAACTCTTGCATGGTCGGCGCGCCCGCATCCGGGAAGTGGCAATCTGCGCACAACTTCTTGAACATCGGAGCGATGTCATTGCGATACGTTACATCTGCTGCCATGGCAGAGGACGCGAAAGCAGTGCAGACAACGGTGGCGATGAGATGATTTTTCATGCGAAAGCTCCTTGGTTGAAAATAAGGTATGAATGTAACTTAATTTGACGCAACTTTCTTGCCGAACAATTCAGATGGCGCTGGCCCACTGGGTTCAGTGTGGGCGATGCCGTAGTGGCATTCGATGCAGGTAGTGCCCTCGGCCTTGGCTTTCGCGTGCTTCTTTTGGGCCACGGCGGACTGAGCGTCTGGAAGCATCTTGTCAGCGCGGTGGCAGCTGCGGCATTGATGCGAATCGCTTTCCATCATTTCTTTCCAGACGCGTTGCGCCATCACCGCACGTTTAGCTTCAAACTTTTCCTTGGTGTTGATCGACGGCATCACGTAGGTGTAGAACATGTCCTTGGAGGCCTTGATCTTGGCCAGCACCAGCGGCCCCGGCGTATGCGGAACGTGGCAATCGGTACAAATGGCACGCACGCCGGTCCGGTTGGTGTCATGGATCGTGCCCTTGTACTCTTCAAAGTTGTACGACATTTCGTGACAACCCACGCAGAATTCCTCGGTACTGGTGGAGGCCAGCACATACGCGCCAGAAATCCCTACCAACACAGAAAAAATAAAAAGTGCCACCAGACCCACAAAGGTTAATTTCCAGTGGTTGCGCAAAGTCTTCAAGATTGCCATGACCGTATGTCCTCTGATTTGTTACAGGGCGCAATGCTAACGGCGTAGCCCCTTTTTGACGAGGTCAAAAAGTTGATTCATATCAAAGAATCGCGTTTTGATCCGGGCGTGCGTCGCTGCTTTGGCGCCGTTGGAACCGGACTACGCGCCAAAGTTCTCCGGCATCTGGATCGCCACCACTTCGCCCCGCGCGGTGGCCACGCCACCGGCGTAAACCGTGCTCTCGATCACCACCTTGCGCCCCTTGATCTCTTTTACACGGCCGCGAATTTCCAGCGTTTCAGTGATGGGTGTCGGCTTGAGGTAGTCCACATGCAGCGAACCGGTCACAAATCGGAAAGCGGGCAAGGTATCCATGGCACGCCCCTCATGGCGGTACATTGCCGCTGCGGCCGTCCCGGTGCTGTGGCAGTCCACCAGGGAGGCCAGCAAGCCCCCATACGTGAAGCCTGGCACCGCAGTATGAAACGGCTCAGGCGTGTAGTGCGTCACGGTCTCGTCGCCGTCCCAAAACGTCTTGATACGGTGACCGTGGGTGTTTTTGGAGCCGCAGCCAAAGCAGTGCGACAGGTTTTCAGGGTAGTAATCTTGAAAGGCTTTCATGGTGCGTCCTCGGTTAGTAAAAAATATGTTTTTTGTAGCACAAAGCCAAGTAAATGAAGGGGTTAGATGCCATTTTTATGCTTCATGGGTGAGCCATGCGAGTCATGCAATCGGGCATGAATTTTTTGGGTGGTACGCCACACCCCCCACAACACCACGGGCACCAGGGCCCCGGCTGCCAGCTCGGCGTTGACCGGTACACCTGCTGCCTTGAGCGCTTTGGCGCCGTACAGCAGCAAGCTGATCACATAGTAAGAGATCGCCGCAATCGACAACCCCTCGACGGTGGCCTGCAAGCGCAACTGGGTTTCCTGACCACGCGTGAGTTTTTCCAGCAACTGCTGGTTTTGTACCTCGGTGGCAATGTCCACCCGCGTGCGCAACAGGTCGCTGGTGCGCGCCACACGCTGCGACAGCGACGCTAGTCGCTGCGATGTAGCCTCCACCGTCGCCATGGCCGGCGACAGGCGCCGTTGCATGAATTCACCGATCGTCTGTGTGCCCGGTATGGCACGTTCACGCAGTTCGCGAATGCGCTGCTGCACCAATGCGTGGTAAGCCTTGGTGGCAGAAAACCGGTACACGTGCTCTGCGGTGGCGCGCTCCACACCCGCAGCCAGCGCCACCAATCGATCCAGCAACTGCTGGTCTGACGCAGCCTTGCTTTCAAGCTGCGCGGTGATCTGTGCCAAGGCCTGCTCCGACTGCGTCAGCATAAGGCTCAAGGCTTTGGCCACGGGCAGCCCACGCAGCGCCATCAGGCGGTAGGTTTCCAGTTCCAGCAGACGTGCGGCAATGCGCCCGGCACGCGTTTGGCTGGTGCCCTCTGGCGCAATCACCAGCATTCGCTCAAAACCATCGTCACGCAACCGAAACTTGGTGAGCGCCCACGAGTGCCCCAGCGGGTGACCGTAGCCGTGGCGGTCCGGGGCATCGGCCGCCGTCAGCCCGGGCAACGCGTTCGTGCCCATCAGCGACGCGACCACCGTTCCACCCCCCAGCCAACTGACCGCCCGTTGCATCAAGGCGTCGGCGTTGTCCAAAGCCGCGTTGACCATGGCCAGTTGAATGGCGGCCACTGTGCGCCCCGGAATAGCGGCCAACCATGCTGCAGGCACCGCCAGATCGGCCAGCAGGTCGGGATCGCTCGCGCCCAGGAAAGCCGTGGGCGACAAGGGCTGAACGATGGAGTAGCGCGAAAACTCGTTGTGCCGCTCCCACTTGACGCTCAGGCCTGGCAGACGCAGGCGCAAAAAATTGTCCGCCAACGCCGCAGACTCCAACGGCGTCTGACCGGGCAGAGCACTCAGATGTGCACACTCTTGCTCACGCGTGACGCCGGTGTTAAGCACCGCCACAAAAGTGATCAACGCGGGCATGCGCACACGCGCGGTCGGGCGTGCATGGACTTCGTCATGCAGCTCGCGCCGCAGCGCGTCGTCATCAGGCAGACAGCGCGCAACAGGAATCAACATTTCAGACATGGGAACCAATGGTAACGACGCAAGAAGCCAGACGTCACAAGGAACTGACAAACGTCGACGGTGCAGGTCGCAGGCGGCCAGGTTTGCGCCGGCTGGCGGTGCCGACATTGATACAACACACCGCACGCTCCCCATCTTGCAAATCAAACAGACGCTGAATCGCTTGAGACCGCATCGCCAGCCCGCTGGTCAGGCAAGCGCCGTACCCCATGCTGTGCGCCATGAGCAAGGCGTTCTGGACCGCTGCCCCCACGCTGATCATGCGCTCCAGCACATCAATGTCCGGGTCGCTCGCTCCAAGCCGGGCAATCACAAGGGACACAAACGGTGCCCGGAAAGCTTTTTCACGCGCCTGTGCAATTTGTTCAACAGTTGCCGCAGTATCACGCTCCAATAGCGCCTGCGCAAACGCCTCGCCCAGATCACTTCGGCGCTCTGACGGCACCACCACAAAACGCCAGGGCCGAATCTCGCCATGGTCCGGGGCAGCGGCGGCCGCAGAGAACAAATCTGTGATCTGGGTGGCGTCCGGCCCCGGCTCAGACAAGCGCTTTGGCAAAATGCTTTGGCGAGTCGTGATGAGCGTGAACGCCAGCGCGGCGTCGGTCAACGATTGACGTACATCCTGTGATGACATGGTGTGATGTTATTACGTCTTTTGCTTGCGTCGGCGCTGTCACCGAACTCAAGGGTGAGCGTGTGCAATCGAGTGTCACGACCGCATTGGTTCTGAGACAATTGGAATATGTTCACAGGAATCATCACCGGCGTTGGCCACATCAGCGCCATCGACGCGCTGGGCCAGAGCGCCGACCATGGCAAACGCCTCACCATCCGTTGCCCCGCAAGCTATCTGGACGATGTTGCCTTGGGCGACAGCATTGCCCTGAACGGCGCGTGCATGACGGTCACCTCGCTGGATTTGGCCCAACAACAGTTCACGGTCGAGGTATCGGCCGAGTCGCTCAGCAAAACCGCAGGCCTTGACACCCCCGGGCCGATCAATCTTGAGAAAGCCTTGCGCGCGCACGACCGGTTGGGCGGGCACATCGTGTCGGGCCATGTCGACGGCGTGGGTACCGTCAGCCACTTTGCGTCTGTGGGCGAAAGCTGGGAGCTGCGCATCCTCGCGCCCAAAGCGCTGGCCAAATACCTGGCCTACAAAGGGTCGATTGCCGTCAACGGCGTCAGCCTCACCGTAAACCGCGTGGCTGACCTGCGCGACGCTTGCGAATTCAGTATCAATCTGATCGTCCACACCTTGCACCACACCGCGCTGCACACCTTGGCCGAAGGCAGCCGGGTCAATCTGGAAATTGACCTGATTGCGCGCTATGTGGAGCGCATGCTCAGCCCCGATGCGCTCACGCCAGTGGTTTGAAGTCGATCCCGATTCCCTTTCGTTGGAAAATTTTTTATGACATCCTCCACCCCCGTGGCCATTTCCCCCATTGAAGACATCGTGGCCGACATGCGCGCAGGGCGCATGGTGATTCTGGTCGACGAAGAAGACCGCGAAAACGAAGGCGACCTGATCATGGCCGCGGACCACGTCAACGCCGAAGCCGTCAACTTCATGGCGCGCTTTGGCCGTGGCCTGATCTGCCTGACGCTCACCAAAGACCGCTGCGAGCGCCTGCAACTGCCGCCCATGACGGCGCGCAATGGCGACAAAAAAGGCACGGCGTTTACCGTGTCGATTGAAGCGGCCGAAGGTGTGACCACCGGCATCTCTGCCGCCGACCGCGCGCGCACCGTGCAGGCCGCCGTGGCCGCCAATGCCAAACCCGAAGACTTGGTGCAACCCGGCCACGTGTTCCCCTTGCAGGCGGTCGAAGGCGGTGTGCTGATGCGCGCCGGCCACACCGAAGCCGGTTGCGACCTGGCCGCCATGGCCGGCTGCACGCCCGCATCCATGATCTGCGAGATCATGAAAGACGACGGCACCATGGCGCGGCTGCCCGACCTGCAGCTCTTTGCCGCGCAACACGGTCTGAAGATCGGCACCATTGCCGACCTGATTCATCACCGCAGCCGCACCGAGACGCTGGTCGAGCACTTGGGCGCGCGCGCGCTGCAAACGGCCTACGGCGAGTTCACCGCCCACGCGTTCAAGGACAAGACCTCGCACGGCGTGCATCTGGCGCTGGTCAAGGGGCAGTGGCAACCTGACGAGGCCGTGTTGTCACGCGTGCATGAACCCTTGTCGGTGCTTGACGCGCTCGAAGTGGGCCGCAGCATGCATTCGTGGAGCCTTGACGCCGCGCTGGCGCGCGTGGCAAGTGAGGGCAAAGGCGTGGTCGTCTTTTTGAACTGTGGCGAAAGCGGCAAGCAATTGCTGGCGCAGTTTGATGGCACGGCACGTGCCAGCCACGGACCGGGTCGAGGCCAGATGGACCTGCGCTCGTACGGCATTGGTGCGCAGATTCTGCGCGAATGCGGCGTGCGCAAAATGACGCTTATGGGCACCCCCCGGCGCATGCCCAGCATGACCGGCTATGGCCTTGAAATTGTGGGCTACCTGGCCGCCTGAGACCAACTCACCCAAGAAGAAAATGCTAAACGCTGACCAAGGCCAACTGGCCACCAACGACCGCCGTCTGGACGGCAAAAAACGCTCCATCGGTATCGTGCAGGCGCGCTTTAACGCCAGCGTAACCGATGCCTTGGCCAGCGCCTGCAAGGCCGAGCTGCTGGCGCTGGGTGTGCCTGAAAAACACATCACCCACGTGCAAGTGCCCGGCGCGCTGGAAGTGCCCGTGGCCTTGCAAGCGCTGGCTGAAAAACTCAAGTTCGACGCGCTGATTGCGCTGGGCTGCATCATTCGCGGCGAGACCTATCACTTTGAACTGGTCGCCAACGAATCGGGAGCCGGTGTGAGCCGCGTCGCACTGGACTATCAGATCCCGATCGCCAACGCGATCCTGACCACGGAAGATATGGCGCAGGCGCAAGCGCGCCAGACCGACAAGGGGCGTGACGCCGCGCGCGCCGCCGTTGAAATGGCCAACCTGCTGGAGTCCCTGTCATGACCCAAGCCCCCAGTCATCCCCAAATTTCCAAACGCCCGCCACGCCAGCCGCGCAAAGGCGTAACCAGCACCGGCGCGCGCAAGGCCGCCAGCAAAAATGCCCGATCCCGCGCACGTGAGTTCGCCTTGCAAGGCCTGTACCAGGTGCTGGTGGGCAAAAACGACGTGACCGAGGTGGACGTGTTCACGCGCGATCTGCTGGGGTTTTCCAAGGCTGACGCGATGCATTTTGACGCGCTGCTGCACGGCTGCACTACCCATGCGCAAGCGCTGGACGCGCTGATCGAACCCCGGCTGGACCGCCCGCTGGCCGAGATATCCCCGGTAGAGCACGCCGCACTGTGGATCGGTGCGTATGAGCTGCAACACTGCATGGACGTGCCCTGGCGCGTGGCGCTGGACGAATGCATTGAGCTGGCCAAGGAATTTGGCGGCACCGACGGCCACAAATACGTCAACGGCGTGCTCAACCAGCTCGCCCGTCAGCTGCGCGCGGCCGAGGTCAAGGCCGACACTGCACCGTGAGGATCACGCAGCGCGCACAGCGCATCGAACCCTTTTACGTGATGGAAGTGGCCAAGGCCGCGCAAGCCCTGGCGGCTGACGCCGCGCGCAGTGGCACGCCGATGATTTACCTCAACATCGGCGAGCCCGACTTCACCGCACCGCCGCTGGTGCAAGAAGCCGCCACACGCGCCATCCGTGACGGCCGCTCTCACTACACCCAGGCCACCGGCCTGCCCGAGCTGCGCGAACGCATCAGCCAGTGGTACGCGCAGCGCTTTGGCGTGCAGATCGCGGCCAGCCGTATCGTGGTCACCGCGGGCGCCTCTGCCGCGCTGCAACTGGCGTGTCTGGCACTGATCGAGCCGGGGGACGAAGTGCTCATGCCCGACCCCAGCTACCCGTGCAACCGCCACTTCGTGACGGCCGCAGGCGGCAACGCCGTGCTGATTCCCACCACTGCGCAAGAGCGTTTTCAGCTCAGCGCCGCCAAGGTGGCCGAGCACTGGCGCGCGGCCACCCGGGGCGTGCTGCTGGCCTCGCCGTCCAACCCCACGGGCACCTCCATCGCGCTCTCAGAAATGCAGCAGATTCATAAGCTGTTACAAGGGCGTGGGGGCATTTCGATCATTGATGAAATTTACCTGGGGCTGAGCTACGATGCCGCCTTTGGCCAGACGGCTTTGAGCCTGGACGACCAGATCATCAGCGTTAACAGCTTCAGCAAATACTTCAACATGACCGGCTGGCGCCTGGGCTGGCTGGTGGTGCCTGAAACCTTGGTGCCGGTGATCGAGCGTTTGGCGCAAAACCTGTTCATCTGCCCCAGCACCATCTCGCAATACGCCGCGCTGGCGTGTTTTGAACCCGACAGCCTGGCCGAGTACGAGCGCCGTCGCGCTGAGTTCAAAGCCCGCCGCGACGCGGTCATTCCGGCGCTGAACGCGCTGGGGCTGACCGTACCCGTAGTGCCTGATGGCGCGTTTTACGCCTGGGCTGACTGCACAGCCGCCTGCGCCAAACTGGGCGTGGCCAGCAGTTGGGAACTGGCGTTTGAGCTGATGCAGCGCGCGCACGTAGCGGTGACCCCGGGGCGGGATTTTGGCCACACGGACGCTGCGCACTTTGTGCGTTTTTCTACCGCCAATTCCATGGCGCAACTGCACACCGCCATGGAACGATTTGGAAACTTGCTGGCATGAGCGCAGGCTTTTGCTGGCCGGTACGCGTGTACTGGGAAGACACCGACGCCGGTGGCGTGGTCTATTACGCCAACTACCTCCGGTTTTTTGAGCGCGCGCGCACCGAATGGCTGCGCAGCCTGGGCGTGCACCAGCAGGCCCTCAAAGAACGCACCGGCGGCATGTTTGTCGTGAGCCACGCCGACGTGCGCTACTTGCGCAGCGCGCGGCTGGATGATGAACTCTTGGTAACAACTTCGCTGCTTGAGCTGGGCCGCGCTTCCATCACAATCGGGCAACAGGCCACACGAGGCGCGGGCAACGCCAGTGAGCTGCTTTGTGAAGCCACCCTCCGCGCCGGCTGGGTGACCGCCACTGGCAAAGCTGCGCGCCTGCCGCAAGACATACTGAACGTACTGACATGAACCAAGACCTTTCCATTGTGACCATGGTGCTCAACGCCAGCCTGGTGGTGCAGCTGGTGATGCTGTTGCTCATCAGCGTGTCGATTGCCAGCTGGGCGGCGATCTTTCGCAAACTGTTTTCTTTGGGCAAGGTCAAGTCGCTCAATGACAGCTTCGAGCGCGACTTCTGGTCCGGCAGCAGCCTCAACGACCTGTTTGCTGCGGCCACCAAAAACGCGCGTGCGGGCGGCCCGATGGAGCGCATCTTTGCCAGCGGCATGCGTGAATTTCAAAAACTGCGCGAACGCCGCATCACCGACCCCGGCACGCTGATGGACGGCGCCCGCCGCGCCATGCGCGCCAGTTTTCAGCGCGAGATGGATGCGGTTGAAACGCACCTGAGCTTTTTGGCCTCCGTCGGTTCGGTCTCTCCTTATGTGGGCTTGTTCGGCACCGTCTGGGGCATCATGCACGCCTTCACCGGCCTGGCCACGCTCACGCAGGTGACGCTGGCCACCGTGGCGCCAGGTATTGCCGAGGCGCTGGTGGCCACCGCCATCGGCCTGTTTGCCGCCATCCCCGCCGTGGTGGCCTACAACCGCTTTGCGCGCGACATCGACCGCATTGCGATCCGGCTGGAAACCTTTATTGAAGAGTTTTCCAACATCCTGCAACGCAACGTGGGCGCGCAGTCCGCCAGCGGCCACTGAACGCAGGGGGATCATCATGCCAGCCGTTGCACACCGGGGCCGGGGTCGCCGCACCATCAACGAGATCAACATGGTGCCGTTCATCGACGTCATGTTGGTGCTGCTGATCATCTTCATGGTGACGGCGCCGCTGATTGCGCCCAGCGTGATCGACCTGCCCAGCGTGGGCAAGGCCGCGCGCCAGCCCGACCAGGTGCTGCAGATCATCGTTGGCAAAGACGAAGCGCTGTCACTCAAGAACAAAGACCAGACCACTGCGACCAATCTGAAGAGCCTGGCGCAAGCCGTCAAGCAAGCCCAGGCCGGTGCTGCCAACCCGGCGGTGGTGATCAGCGCCGACAAGAGCGTCAAGTACGAAACCGTGGTGCGCGTCATGGACACCTTGCAACGCGCCGGTATCGCCCGCGTGGGACTGTCGGTGCAGATGGTGCCCTGAGCTGACGCAATAAACGTCCAGACGATGAGCGCCGCTGCCGAACGCCTTGAATTTGCGCCGCCCGCTGCGCCTGGCCTGTTGCGCGCGGTGCTGCTGGCACTGGTCGCCCACGCCCTGCTGCTGGGCGCGCTGACCTGGGGCGTGCAGTGGAAGCGTGACAACCAGAGTTTGAGCGTTGAAGCCGAGTTATGGGCTGAGGTACCGCAAGAAGCCGCACCGTCGCCCGCACCTGAGCCCTTGCCGGCCCCACCGCCAGAGCCCGCGCCCACCCCCAAACCGCAAGTGCAGCCGCCCAAGGTTGACATCGCGCTGGAACGTGAAAAACTGCGTAAGGAAAGGCTGCGCCAACGAGAGCTTGAAAAGCAGCAAGAGAAAGCGCGCCAGGACAAGCTCAACGCAGAAAAAGTCAAGGCCGAAAAACTCAAGATCGCCCAAGAGAAAAAGGCCGCCGAGCAACAAGCCAAACTGATGGAGGCACAGCGCCAGAAAAACCTGCAACGCATGGCCGGTCTGGCCGGCGCCAGCGGCAGCGCCAATGCCACCGGTAGTGCACTCAAGTCTGCGGGTCCTTCGGCAAGCTACGCCGGTCGCATCCGCGCACGCATCAAGCCCAACATCGTGTTTACTGAAGACATCACCGGCAACCCCACCGCAGAGGTGGAGGTGCGCACCGCGCCCGACGGCACCATCGTCGGCCGCAAACTGCTCAAGCTCAGCGGCAACCCCGATTGGGACGCCGCCGTGCTCAAAGCCGTCGACAAAACCGGGGTGCTCCCGCGCGACATCGACGGCCGCGTGCCGTCCACGCTGGAAATCAGCTTCCGGCCCAAGGACTGAGCCAGGCTGATCCGTCAGGCCATCGCAGGGAATCGCTCTTCTAGAGCGGCCCGCAAGGTCTTGACGGTCACGGGTGCCGAGTCGGGATCAATCGCAGCGCGCAACGCTGAATTAATCAGCGTCTGATAGCCCTTACCGGATTCGTCGCCACGCACCCGGAAAAACGCAATGACATCGTCGTCCAGCATGATGGTGACACGGGTTTTACCAGGGCTTTGCGCCGGAGCACCCCGCGTGGCGGTACTGAAGTCATATTCTTTACGCATAGTAGGTTTTTACCTCAGACTTTTCGGCCTCTCGAGCAGAAATGATGCGCGTCCGCTCGTCGCGCTCTGTATAGCAAACCACCAAGATTCGCCCCAAGGCATCAAGCCCCATGGTCAAGAACCTTTGTTCGCCGCGTGCATCCGGATCCTCCATGGTCAACGCCCTGTCATCGTAAAAAACCGCTTCAGCATCCGAGAAGCTGACTCGATGCTTCTTCAGATTGCTGGCCGCTTTTGCCGGATCAAACTCAAATTGCATGACTCAATTATGCATATCTAATGCATACTTTTGCGCTTCTGCAACAAAATCTCAAACGTCTCATTCATAAACAATCTCCGCTGTGCCAGGTGCGGCTTGTGCCCACCAGCTGGCCAGCGCGGCGTCGCTGGGATAAAAGCAGACGGCGTCGCCCAGTTGCAAGCGTGCGCTGGCTTTGTCATGCTCACCGGTGCAGGTGAGGGTGACCTGCACGCCCAAGCCGTGCCGCAGCTCGCCGTGTTCAGTAACCTCACGCTGTGCCGGAAAGTCGCGTACCAACCGCGCAATATCCAGCCGCATTGCCGCTGCATCAGACAGATTCAAATGCAGATGCTTGCCAAAGCGGCAGCGCGCCTGCTCCACGCTCCAGAGCTGCGTCACGTTGAGCTGCATCCCCCCAGAAAAACGGTCGGGCTGCTGGCGCGCCATGACGATCACCACCTCGTCGTCACGCAGCTCGTTGCGTCGCGTGTTGTACAGCGCTTCTTCCACCTTGGCGTCGAGCGCGATGGAGCCGTCGTCGAGCTTGAACAGCGCGAGCTTGCCGCGTTGGCCGTTGACGATGCGCAAGTCGGTCACCACACCTGCGGCCAGTTGCGGCTCGCGCGTGTCGATCAGGTCGGTCAGCGCGCGTTTGGCAATACGGCGTACCTCGGCCGAGACCTCGTCAAACAGATGCCCTGACAGGTAAAAGCCCAGCGCGGCTTTTTCAAACGTCAACCGTTCCCTGACGCTCCACGGGGTGGCGACCACCAACGGCGGCTCTTGCGTGCTCGAGCCCAGCGCATCGTCGTCACCCATGTCGAACAGACTGCACTGATTGGCGTTGGCCACCATCGCCGTGCCGTAGTCAAACGCCAGGTCCACACTGGCCAGCAGGCTGGCGCGGTTGCGCTCGATGCCGTCAAAAGCGCCGGCCTTGATCAGCGCCTCCACCGTGCGTTTGTTGATGCGTGTGCGGTCGACTCGGGCGCAAAAATCAAACAGGCTCTTGAACGGCCCACACTGCGCCGCACGCGGCCCCACGCCGTTGCCCTCGCGCGCCGCCACAATCGCCTCAATGGCGCTTTGGCCGCTGCCCTTGACCGCCGCCAACCCGTAGCGGATAACAGTGTTGGACACCGGCTCAAAGCGCGCGTGACCCCGGTTCACGTCGGGCGGCTCAAAGGTCAGCCCCATCTTGAGCGCGTCTTGTAACAACACCTTGAGCTTGTCGGTGTCGTCCATTTCGACTGTCATGTTGGCGCAGAAGAACTCAGCCGTGTAGTGCACTTTGAGCCAGGCCGTGTGATACGCCAGCAATGAATAGGCGGCGGCGTGGCTTTTGTTGAAGCCATAGCCGGCAAACTTTTCCATCAAGTCAAAAATTTCGTCAGCCTTGGCCTGGTCGATGTTATTTTTGGCCGCACCGTCGCGAAAGGTCTGGCGCTGCAGCGCCATCTCGGCCGCGTCCTTCTTGCCCATGGCGCGGCGCAACATGTCCGCGCCGCCCAGGCTGTAGCCGCCCAGAATCTGCGCGGTCTGCATCACCTGCTCTTGATAGACCATGATGCCGTAGGTCTCAGACAGCATCTCGGCCACCAGCGGGTGCGGGTACTCCACCACCTCACGCCCGTGCTTGCGCGCCACAAAACTGGGGATCAGGTCCATCGGGCCGGGGCGGTACAGAGCGTTCAGGGCAATCAGGTCTTCCAGCCGCGTGGGTTTGGCGTCGCGCAACATGCCCTGCATGCCGCGGCTTTCAAACTGGAACACCGCCTCGGTCTTGCCCTCTTGAAACAGCTGGTAAACCGCCTTGTCGTCCAGCGGCAGGTGCTCAAACGCAAACTGCTCCTGACCCGGGTGGCGCGCACGGATCAGATCGCGCGCGATCTCCAGAATGGTCAGCGTGGCCAAGCCCAAAAAGTCAAACTTGACCAGCCCGGCGGCTTCCACGTCGTACTTGTCGTACTGGCTCACCGCGCTGTCGCTGCCGGGTTGCTGGTACAGCGGGCAAAAGTCGGTGAGTTTGCCCGGCGCAATCAGCACGCCGCCCGCGTGCATGCCGATGTTGCGCGTGAGGCCCTCGAGCTTGCGCGCCAGCTCCAGCAGCGTATGTACGTCTTCTTCCTTTGCTTCTCGCTCGGCCAGCAGCGGCTCGGTCTCGGTGGCGTACACGGTCTTGTCGTCGGCCTTGCGGTTCGGGGGCGGCAATTGCAGCGTGACCGACACACCGGGCTTGTTGGGCACCAGCTTGCTGATGCCGTCGCAAAAGGTGTAGCTCATGTCCAGCACACGGCCCACGTCGCGAATGGCCGCACGCGCCGCCATGGTGCCAAAGGTGGCAATCTGGCTGACCGCGTCCTTGCCGTACTTGGACTTGACGTAGTCGATCACGCGGTCGCGGTTGGTCTGGCAAAAGTCGATGTCAAAGTCGGGCATCGACACCCGCTCAGGGTTCAAAAAGCGTTCAAACAGCAGCTTGTAACGCAGCGGGTCCAGATCGGTGATCTTCAGTGCGTACGCCACCAGCGAACCGGCGCCCGAACCGCGCCCGGGCCCGACCGGGCAGCCGTTGTTCTTGGCCCAGTTGATGAAGTCGCCCACGATCAAAAAATAGCCGGGGAAGTCCATTTTCAGGATCGTCTCGAGCTCAAAGTCCAAGCGCTCCTGGTAACGCGGCCATTGCTTGTCGCGCTCGGCGGCATCCGGGTACAGCTGCGCCATGCGCTCAGTCAAGCCTTCTTGCGCGGCGTAGCGAAAGTAGTCTTTGACCGACATCACGCGCCCGTCCACCGGCGGAATCGGGAAGTTGGGCAACTGCGGCTTGCCCAGCGTCAAGGTCAGGTTGCAGCGCCGGGCAATCTCCAGCGAGTTGGCCAGCGCGGAGGGCAGGTCGGCAAACAGCGCCTGCATCTGACGGGTGGTCTTGAAGTATTGCTCGCGCGTGAAGCGGCGCACCCGGCGCGGGTTGGCCAGAATCTCGCCTTCGGCAATGCACACCCGCGCCTCATGCGCCTCAAAGTCGTCGGGGGTGGCATACTGGATCGGGTGCGTGGCCACCACCGGCAGTTGCAGGCGTTGCGCCAGTTGCACGGCACCTGCCACATGCGCCTCATCCTGCGGCCGATCCGCACGCTGCAGCTCCAGATAAAAACGTGCCGGAAACAAACTGGCAAATTCCAAGGCCACGTCGCTGGCGCGCGCCGCGTCGCCTTGCAGCAGCGCCTGCCCCACGGGGCCGGCCTGCGCGCCCGACAGGCAAATCAACCCGCCGTTGAGCTCATTCAACCACGCCAGCGTGACCACCGCTTGCGGCTTGCCCGCGCTTTGCGTCCAGGCACGCGTGAGCAATTCCGACAGGTTCAGATAACCTTGGTGGTTTTGCACCAGCAGCAGAATGCGCGACAGTTGCTCGGCGTCAGATGCGAGCCCTTCCAGCCAGATCTCGGCACCAAGAATTGGTTTGACGCCACGTTTTCGGCCTTCTTTGTAGAATTTGACCGCGCCAAAAAGGTTGCTCAGATCGGTGATGGCCAGCGCGGGCTGGCCGTCTGAGGCTGCGGATTTGACCACGTCGTCGATGCGGTTGGTGCCGTCGATGACAGAAAACTCGGTGTGCAGACGCAGATGAACAAACATGCGCTGCATTGTAGGAAAGCAACGGGAACACACTCTTGAAGATTCTGGTGGTGGACGATCATGCCCTGGTGCGCGAAGGCCTGTCGCAGGTGTTGCAGGGCCTGGATGATGCGCACCCCACCGAGGTATTGCAGGCGCCCGATTGCAAAACCGCGTTCGATCTGGCCAAAGCGCACCGCGATCTGGATCTGGTCTTGCTGGACTACCACCTGCCCGACATGGACGGGCTGGCCGCTTTGGCCGTACTGGGTCGGCGCCACCCCGAGTTGCCGGTGGTGATTTTGTCGGGCTCGGCCAACCCCAGCATCATGCAGCGCGTGATCCAGCAAGGGGCGGCGGGCTTCATCACCAAATCTGGCTTGAGTTCGGAGTTACTCAGCGCCCTGCACCGCGTGCTGGACGGCGAGGTGGTCACCCCCAAGGAGTTTGCGTCGGCTGCGGTTGCGAGCGGTACGCCAACGGCCGCGCCGGTGTTTACCCAGCGCCAGCAAGACGTGATGCGGCTGCTGCAAAGCGGCCTGAGCAACCGCGAAATTGGCGACCAGCTCAACCTGGCCGAAGAAACCATCAAGAGCCATGTGGCGGTGATTCTGCGCATTTTGGGTGTGAACACCCGGCTGCAAGCGGCCATGGAAGCGCGGCGCTGGGGCTACGGCAAAGGCCCACTGCCTACAGCCCCCGGCGCGTTTTCAGACCAATAAACGCCGCAGCAGGCTGCGCAGCTTGGCTGGTCGCACCGGTTTTTGTAGCAAACTCAAGCCCGCCTGCTGGGCCCGCTCTGCCAGACCGGGCAGCGTGTCACCACTCATCAAACAGGCAGGTAGCGGGCGTTGCGCATCACGGCGCAATACCTCAATGGCCTCAATGCCGTTTACATCGTCCTGCAAGCGGAAATCGCTGATGATCACCTGCGGCATAAAGCCCGCACCCAGCTGGCGGCGCGCCTGCGCCAGCCCGGGTGCATCTGCCACGCGCATGCCCCAACCTTGCAACACCGCCATCAACGCCTGCCGCACCAGCGTGTCGTCTTCAATCACCAGCACCGCAACGTCGTCCAGTGCCTGTGCCGCTCCGGAATCCGCACGGCCTTGCGCGGGCAGCGCCTCAGGGGCCGCAACCAGCGGCAAGGTCACCGTCACACAGGTGCCTACACCCAGGCGCGACTTCAGTCGCACCGTCAAGCCCAACAGCTCGGCCGTACGCTGAACAATGCTCAAGCCCAAGCCCAAGCCTTGAGTGCGATCCCGCGCCGCGTTGGCCACCTGGTAAAACTCGCTAAAAACTGCCTGCTGATGCTCAGGGGCAATGCCTATGCCGGTGTCCCATACCTGCAAGTCCACCTGCTGGAGCGATTGGCGCACCCTGGCCACCACCAGTACCCGCCCGTGCTGCGTGTAGCGAATGGCGTTGTTGGTCAGATTCAGCAAAATCCGGTACACCAGCGTGGCATCGCTCAGCACCCAGGCGGAGCTGGGGCGCACCTGCAACACCAGCCCCTTGGTACCGGCTACGTCCCACAGGTCTTGCACCAGTTGGTCCAGCAACGACGCCACCGCAAACGGGCCTTCGTTGACCTGCACCGCATGGGCCTCCAGCCGGGAAATGTCCAGTAGGCCGTCCAGCAGGTTTTGCAGCGCCAGCACCGAAGACTCCAGGTGGTCAATGAGCTGGCGCGTCTGTGCGTCGTGGTCCAGCTGCGCCAGGCGTGAGACAAACAGGCCCAGCGCGTGCGTGGGCTGGCGCAGGTCGTGGCTGGCGGCGGCCAGAAAACGGGTCTTGGCCAGATTGGCGGCTTCGGCTTCGTCTTTCTTTTCACGCAACTCATGGGTGGCTGCCTCCACCTGACGCTGCAGATCGTCACGCGTGTGCCACAACTGGTTGGACATCTCATGAATGCGCAACTGCAAAGCGTACAACGGGTCATCCGGCGTCACCGCGCTGCGCTGCGCCTGCACCGCTTCAAACTCACCCCGGCCAATCTGCTCGACCAGGCGCGAAATGCGCGCCACCGGTTGCAGAACGCCCTGGCTCAACCGTAGTGCCAGCACCATGCCAAACACGAGCGCCAATGCGCCAATCAGACCGCCACCCAGCAGCAGGTTGAGCTTGCGGTCATCCAGCGCCTGGTGTGAGAACGACACCACAACCTGCCCCACAGCCGATGTCGCCCCGGCAGGGGATGTACCCACACCGTCAAACAGATCATCAAGAGGGGTCGCGCTGGGCACCACCGCCAGCCGCAGCCAGTCCACCTGATACGGCGGCAAGCTACCGCGCGTCTGCCCGGGTGCGGCGTCTTTCAATGCTGCCATGCGCTGATCGCCCGCACTGGCCAGCAGGCGACCCTGCCGATCCAGAATGCCAACCCAGCGCACGTCGGTCTCGTGTAGCGCGCCGCCCGCCAGCGTCTGCAACTGCGGCTGATTGCCAGAAAACAACCCATACTCACTGGCCAGCGCCAACTGGCGCACCACCAACTGATTGCGTTGCTCATAAGCAGACTGCAAGTCATCAAAGCGGGTTCTCATCATCCAGGCCGCCAGCAGCGTACTGATCAGCACCAGTGGCAACAAGGCCGCCAGCAACATCCGCGCGCGAATGTCCAGCGCCTTCATCGCACGCGCTCCAGTGCCTGCAAGCGCAAACGCAACGACTCGGCATCCAGCGACAAGCCCAGCGATCGCGCCACGTTGGCGTTGACATCGACCCTGAAGTCATCGGGCTCCAGTGCGGTTTCTGGCCATTTGCCGCCACGCAGCACCGCCAGCGCCACCTCAGCTGCCTGCTGTCCGGCCTGCGCCGGGTCGGTAAACAAGGCTAGTGTGGCACCCGCACGCACATACGCGGGCGAGAATGCCAGCATGGGCACATGGGCACGGTAACTCGTCAACAGAATGTTTTGCAGATTGCCACTGTTATAGACCAGCGGGTCAGCCAACGCCAGCAAGACATCGCTGCCTTCCAGCACATGACGCAACGCGCCGTATAAATCCTGGTCACTGGCAACGCTGGCCAGGCGGGTGGACAGGTTCAGTGGCGCGGCGCCTTGACGCAACGCCGACAAGCGTGTGCCAGATTGCGGTCCCAGCAACACACCCACCTGACGCGCCTGCGGGAACGCCAGTTGCAGCAAGGCTAATTGACGCGTCAGCGGTTGGTCAAAATAAATGGCCGACACGCGAGGCTGCGCCTGGCGGCCACGCGACTGCAGCAGACGATCAAAGCTCAGTCGGGGAATCAACCCGGCAAGAACCGGCGGACTTGCCGGATCTGACAGCAAAGCCTCGGTGGCCGCCACACCAAGCGTCACCACCAATTGCGCCGACTTGAGCCCTGCACTTCTTTGGGGGGCTCCATATTCGGTCAAGGCCAACTCTTGTACCGTGTCGACGGGCACCCCTTTGCGCGTCAGCGTCTGCACCAAGCTCTGGCTGGCTTGTTGATACGCAGATGAAGCGTCGCTGCGCACGATGATCAAGTGCGGTTGCTGTGCCTGCGCGAACCCCGTAGCAGCGCACAGCAACAGGGTCAGCCAGCACTTGATCAGGTAACGACGCATCCTGGTCCTATTCCTGCAAGCGCAGCGTGACAAACGCGCGGCGGCCAAAACTGAACGCCGGGTCAAAGTCCCGATACGGGTCTCCCAGGTTCTGGATCACCAGCGCCAGTTCACCCTGCGCGCTACCCCAACGCAAAGCCTTGGCAACGCGAAGGTCGGTGCGGGTCATGGGAAATCGACCCTTGGCCTGACTGCCCTGCAAGGTCATTTCGCCTTGCTCCTGATGAATGAGTGACACATCTACACGCCCGGAAAGTCGCTGGGTCAACATCAGCGTGCTGGCCAGTTTGGGTGCTGCATACGCTGTACCGGTCAGAGGTAGCTTTGAACCGATATCCGTACGCGTCTGGCTGAACGCCACCTGGCCACTTGCCCAAGGTTGCCACTTTAGTTGGTATTCAATCCCTTTGATTGAAAAATCCTCGCTGTTGTAAAAGTCAAATGGTCGATTCTGGGTTCGACGAATAAAGCCCTTGATTTGCTCGTTGAACAGTCGCACATCCAGCGTTGCGCGCCAAGCCTTGAATTCACCGAGATAGCCCAGCTCTTTGGCGACCACGGTTTCTGACTGCACCGCACCTGAGGACAGGTACTGAACGAATAAATTGGGCGGAAGGTTTGGCACCAAGTAACGCACATTCGCCGATTCTTCAAATGTGCTGGGTGGACGGAATGCTTTGGATACGCCGACCCGCAGCGTGTGCCCGGGCAGCATGCGCCAATTGGTCATTACCCTTGGCGACAAGGTGTTACCCAAATGGCTGCTGTGCTCGGCCAGCGCACCGGCGTTGATCAGCCAGTCGCGGGCAGGGCGCCATTCCAGATTGCCAAACAGTCTCACAAATTCAGTGATCAACGGGGTATCGGTGTTGAACAAAGGACTTGACTGCACCTGCTCGTTGCGGTATTCGCCCCCCCATGCCAGCCGCGTAGCCGGGTTGACCCGGACGCTGTGTTGCAGCGTCAGCACATCGCTGCGCGCGGTGCCGCTAGCCCGAACCATGTAAATGTCCTGCGGACCGTAGCTGGTGCCCAATGTCGGGTTTAAATTTTGTAGTGCGTACGGATATTCATCCCGATAGGTCTCCTGCCCATGCGCGTAGCGCAGCGTTAAATCGTTATCTGAACCCATCGTCAAACGGTAGTCAACTTGCAAGTAGCCCGAAGCAAACTCGAACGGCCGGGCAGGGTTGTCTTGCCAATCTTTCTTACCGGGTGTGCGTCCCTTGTTGGCGTTGATCGATACATAACCCGCCCGCCACTGCAATTCGGACACGGCATCCAACCAGCTATCAGCCCGGAAATTGACGCGTTGAACCAGATTGGCACCGTTGGCCCCAATCAGTCCATCGTCACCCCGGCGATCCACCGTCAACCGATAGGTGGACGCCGTGCTCCCCCAGCCGATACGTGCCTGCGCGTCGCGCACACCGTTTTCACCTACCGTGACCGCACCTTGCGACCCCAGCGTGTCTGCGCTGTGGCGTGTGACGATGTTGATCACCCCCAAAAAAGCGCGAGCACCGTAAGCGGCCGAATTGGAGCCACGCAGCACCTCGATGCGTTCGATGTCTTCCAAGGCAACGGTTTGCAGGCCCGGGCCAATGCTGCCGATGAAATAGGTGGAGTAGACCGAGCGGCCGTCGATCATTAACTCCAGACGGTTGGAGTAGTCGTCAAACTTGCCGTGATAACTTGCCAGCGGCGCCACGCTTTCAAACGACGTGCTGGTCTGAAAGCCGGGCACCAGCCGCAGCAGATCAGCCACGTCACGCGCGCCCGACAGCCGGATCGTGTCGCGGTCGATCACGGTAACTGCACCGGGCGTCTCGTCCAGGCGCTGGGCCAGCCGTGACACGCTCAGCACCACCGGCATGTCGGCCAGGTAGTCCTGTTCGGTCAAGCTGTCGGCGGCCCGGCTTGGATGGATGGGGCCGGATAAAGCCAGCGCCAACAACGCCAGCACCCCAACCGCACCAACACTGCGGAAAGAGCTAAGAGTGGAATTCATGAGGCTTCATTCTTTTTGACTGAAGCTTCATTTTGCACCCACGCCGTTGGGCGGGCGGCGACAGGGTCTCAGCGAGCCCCTGCCGTGTTGCGCGAGGGACTCAGGGTTTCAGCCGGGCCGCCACAACCGCCACGCGCTGACCAAACAGGCGCGCGGTTTCCAGATCGCCCGGCAGCATCTCGGCCGGGGAGGCATCCGACGGCGACTGCGCCATGGCACCGGCAAACGAACCCACGTAGTTGACGTCGTTGCGTTGCGCCGCCTTGGCGTTACTGGGCATCATGCCGGTGCCGACCCAGATGCCGCTGTGCTGCATGGCCAGCGTGAACAGGTAGTGCAGCGTGCTGTGCTTGTCGCCGTTCATGGTGGCGCTGTTGGTAAAGCC
>Ga0172373_10004308_pt1 | contig 20176 bp, 21 predicted proteins | sample Lak10m_2_FD_114546 | JGI IMG/M metagenome (GOLD analysis project Ga0172373, IMG submission 114546) | Freshwater microbial communities from Kabuno Bay, South-Kivu, Congo - kab_092012_10m | ecosystem: Environmental > Aquatic > Freshwater > Lake | place: Democratic Republic of the Congo...
CCGTCCACAAAAAGGAACGGAGGGGAAAAGCCGCCAAGCCTCAAAGCCGCAAAGGAGGGAACGGATCCGGGCGACTCGAAACGTTCCGAAAGAGGCCACGCCGCAATCGGGAACAGGGTCTGCCGCAAGAAGACGCAAAAGGAAGCTGTTCCCGTCCGACGAAGCCGCACTGTTCGAACCCTCACCAAGACGCCCCCCTCACGATTGCCATGGCACGCCCCTGCCAGCCCATCCCGAAGCTCGAACTAAAACGCCAGTCGACGATGCAACTCACCCGCGCCGAATGGAACCCGAACAAGCCGTCACCTTCGGGCGACGCTTTGAAAACCAGCTTCAAATGTCAATTGTACGGGACTGACCCCATTGCCTCTCCTCAATTGTACGGGACTGACTCCATTGCCTCTCCCCGCTTCAACCGCGTCCCAGTTGACGAAGATGAACGTGAACGGCCACGCCGCCAGGATCCAGCCGATCGTGCCACCCATGCGGATCAACCCGAACTCGCGGGACGGATCCTTCATGTTGGCGAACGCAATCGAGTTCGTGATCGAGATCGTCGGCACGTACAGGAGGCAGTGCACGAGCATCAGCACGAAGAAGGGCGCAAAATCCCGGGTGAATCCGCAGCCCAGGATCGCCAGACCGCCCACCAGGTGGGAGAAAGCCAGAAACTTCTCAGCCGCAAACTTCCGGTCCGCGAACTCGTTGCTGAAGAACATGCCGACGATCGATGCCACCGGGAACGCGTTCAGGATCAGCGACTGCTCCCCCGCCGAAAACCCAAGGCTCGGCAGGTACCCGAAGATCAACGGCAACCAAGCCCCCTAGATGAAGAATTCGAGGACCATCATCAGGAACAGTTTGAAACGAGGAGAAGAGTTCATGAGCCTTGGAGGGTGATTATGTGCTTAAGCTGATTTCGGAGAGATTACCCTGCCCGACATCCGCCCGACAAGCACCCCGACCTGAGAACGCGCAGTTTGATGCCGGATGTCCCATCCGCCGTCCCCCTTGCCCCCCGACCTCCCGGCCGATAGCGTCCCGCACGCCGGAAACAATCCGCCGGCCTGGGGGCGAGTGGTGAAATGGCAGACACGCGGGACTTAGGATCCCGTGGCGCAAGCCGTGCAGGTTCAAGTCCTGTCTCGCCCACCAACCGGCCGGATTCCTGGCCCCTGTGCTGCTCTCGCAGCCATCCCGCCATGCAAACTTTCCCGCCCAAATCCCTTAACAAGAAAGAACCGGCGGATGGTACCCTTTAACCCGACCGCTGACAGAGAGGTGTTCAGACGGTCCAATCTGCGAACGCCAAGGCGCGCCCCGCTTGGCGGACTGCAAAGAAGGAATGAGCGAAAACTACAGTTTTGAGGTCCTCAACAGCTTCGACGCGCTGTCCCCGGCAATGGACAATTTGTCACTCTGGCTGGAAAAGCAGGAGACACCGCAGGCTGCCGCTTACTTGGCCCTCCTGACCTTGGAAGAGTTGGTCACGAACTGCATCAAGTATGGGTACGACGACTCCGCACAACATGTCATCCAGGTCTCGGTACAGCTTTCCGAGAGCGGCATGACCTTGGTCGTGGAGGACGACGGTCACCCGTTCAATCCCTTGGAGCAGGCCGGGCCGGACACGACCCTGCCAATGGAAAAGCGCCCCATTGGGGGCCTCGGGATCCACATGCTGCGCAAAATGTCGGACAGGATGGAATACGCCCGGGAAGGCGGCCGGAATCGGGTGACGTTGCACAAGGCCAACAAGTCCTGACCTCAGGCTTTCGCCATGCAACCGCGGTGCGGGTGGCCGGCGTGCTGGACATCCACGGGCCGACCTCCCATGTTTTCGAGATTGCCTCGGCCAATGGCAACGCGAGGTCAAGGAATCAACGCGTCCTGAGGGCACTGCCCGAAAAATCATCATGAGCATCCTCAACATCAAAACCCTCCACAAAACCAGTAGCGCCACCCAGGCGGAGACGACCCTCGTTCTGGAGGGCAATCTCGACAACTCCACGGCGGCCGTTCTGGAAGAGCGGCTAAACTCCGCCCTCGAGAACAAGCCTGCCCGGTTGGTTTTCGATCTGGCCGGGCTCAAATTCGCCACCAGCATCGGAATCCGGCTTTTCCTGTTGGCGGGAAAAAAGCAGAGGGCTCATCAGGGCCAGGTTTCCTTCGTCAACCTGCAACCACAGATCCGCGAGGTCTTCGACATCATGGGCGCCATGCCCGACATGCAGGTCTTCGCCAACCAGGCTGAGCTCGATGCCTACCTCCTCGCTCGCCAGCGGACTCATCTTTCGTAGTCCTGCAGGAGGAGCCGGACCGATCTGAGAGGACTTGTGGGAGACGATCTGGTCTTTGACCTTGCCTCGCTGAAGTTCGTCACGAGTACCCGTACCGGCCCCTTCTTCCACGTACCGGATCAACTTGGACAGAAGGGCGGGACGACATCCTTCGTAAACCTCCCACCGCAGGTCGCGGAGATCCTCGACATCAGGGGGAGGTTGCCAGCAGAGCTACAAGCCCTGGCCCGGGCCTTCTTTCACCTGGCACTGCGGCCGGAGCAACGGCTCCGGTCATCCAACCAAAACTACATCAGCCCATGCTTGAAACCCTGAAACGACTTTCGCTGGGAGCTTGTCTGCTCACCTTGGCAGCGGGGGTGTTGCTCTACACGGACAAGGCATCCCGCCAGTCCGCTCAACGCGCGGGGGTGGTCAAACCGCAGACAAGGGTGGCGGTCGTTCAACACGCCTCACTTCTGGCCCTGGAGCAGGGCGTGGAGGGAATGCTGGAGTCGCTGGCCAGCCGAGGCTACGGCGACGGCAATAAACTCCGTATCCGGCGCTTCAATTCCGAAGGAGACATCGGCACCGCCAACACCATTGCCCGCGAGGTCACCGCGGGAAACTTTGACCTGATCCTCAGCGCCAGCACCATTTCCCTCCAGACCGTCGCGAATGCGAACCGCAACGGCGCACGCACCCTGCATGTTTTCGGTGTGGTAACGGATCCGTACGCTGCGGGCGTGGGGATCGACCCCACCAACCACCTGAATCATCCGCCCTACATGGCGGGCGCGGGCTCCATTCAGCCGGTAGAGCAGATTTTCCGCATGGCCAAACGCATGCGTCCCGAACTGAAGTCCGTGGGTTTGGTCTGGAACGCGGCCGAGGTCAACTCGAGGGTGCAAACCGAGTTGGCCCGGAAAATCTGCGCTGAACTGGGCATTCAGTTGATCGAAGGCAACGCGGAGAATAGCATGGCTGTCATCGAGTCGGTAAAGTCGGTCATCGCGCGGGGAGCTGAATGCATGTGGATCAGCGGCGATGTGGCAGTGACCACGGCAAGCGATCAAGTCCTGGAAGCCTGTCGACGGGCCCATATTCCGGCCTTCACGGTGATGCCCCCCTTGGTCAAGGGCGGCGCCCTGTTCGATCTTGGCGCAAATTACCTCGAAATCGGCAAACACATCGGGTCCATCGCGGCCGACGTGCTGGACGGCAAAAAACCGTCCGAGATGCCCATCGATGACTACGTGCCGGTGGTGTTCCTTTACAACGAAACGGCGCTGAACGGTCTCAAGGACCACTGGGAAATCCCAGCCGACCTGAAACAGAAGGCCGATGGCTTCATCACCGCCACGACCACCAACCTGCCCATGCTGAAAGCGAAAGCCGCAAACTCGACCCATGCTCCCACTACGCCGACCCGCTGAACTCACCTTGGTCGGGGATCGCCACGCGCCCAACGTGGAAACGCACTGTCAGGCCAGCCGAGGCGGCTTGGCCAAGGCCGTTTTGCTGCAGAGGGGCGACCCTGAATCGGGTCTCCGAATCACCCTTCCCGAGGACCTGCTGCAACTTGGGGAATCCGTCCGATAACAACTGTTCCATGGAAATCACCTCCATCAGCGACGAGGGCCGTCACGAGCTGCAATTGCAGGGACGCCTGGATGCCAATTGGGCAGGCCGGGTTGGTCACGCGATTGAAATGGCCATCCAGTCAGGACATCACCACTTGGACCTGGATTTCGCCCGCGTGGATTACGTCAGTTCTGCCGGCATCCGGGAGCTGCTCAAGTACCACAAAAAGCTCAAGGCCGTGCGCGGTCGATTGCGGGTGCTGCGACCTGCGGCGAGCGTCCTTGAGGTGCTTCACCTGGCAGGCATTGCCGAAATGCTGGTCGCCCGTCAGGAGCCAAGCGAATCCTCAACATCGTCCGCGGCAGCGGCAGCGCCGGCCCCGAACGGCCCGCGCTTGTGGGAGCAGGACAGCCTGAAATTTGAACTGCATACGCTTGGATCGGATGGGGAATTTGTCGGCTACCTCCACGGAAGGCCCGAAGCCTTCGCCGAGGGCAACCTGGCCTCTTCCAGCAGCCATCGACTTTGCTGCGAGCCAGATCGGGTCGCCGTGGGGCTGGGGGCATTTGGGCGGACGCCGGAAGAGGGCAAAGGCCGCTACGGCGAGACGCTCGCGGTTGCTGGCGCCGCCGTATCGATGCCAACCGATGGCAGCAGTGTCCCGGATTATCAGGTCACCGAGGGGCGGCTCATTCCCGAAATGCAGCTGCTCTATGGGCTTTCTGCGCGGGGCACTTTCTCCCGACTGCTCCGGTTTGAGGCCAACCACAGCGCCCGCGGCGTCATCGGCCTTTCCGCCTTGGTCGGGCGCGCCTTTGAAGCCCTTCCAGTCCCCGCGGCTGTATTTGCCATCGTGGCGGAAACGTCCGGCCTGGTGGGCAGCACGCTGTTGAGGTCTCCTGACCAGACATCCAATCGATCGCCGCTGGCTTTTCCCGAAGTCAGGGACTGGGTGAGTTTCACCACGGAGCGTGCCAATGAGCGGCAGGTTGCATTGATCGTGGGGTTCGCCGAAAAGTCGCCGTCGCCGGAGAGCCTTCCGTTCTTGCGCCAGATAGGGCCGGGGACGTCAGCGAAGGGACATTTTCATGCGGCCGTTTTCCCCTATCGCCCCTTGCCCAAGGGCAGGGTGGATCTTGTGGAAACGGTGGCGTCCTTGCTGAATACCGGGACGGCGTCGTCGGTGCTTCACCTGCTCGCCGATGATCGGGAGTTCGAAGGCGTTGGCGAAACGGATTTCATGCGGGGCGCCTGCTGGTTCAGCCCAGTGGGGAGGTTTGGCCAGGCACCTCTAATCTGAAACACTTTCATGACACTTCTCATAGGGGCCGCCACGATTGGACTCGTACTCGCCTTGCTCGCACTTGGGGTCTACCTCAGTTTTCGCATCTTCAATTTTCCCGACATCACCGCGGACGGATCCATCACGTTGGGCGCGGCGGTGGCGTCCATCCTTCTGGTGCATCACTGGTCGCCGGTGGTGGCCACGTTGGCAGGCTTCATGGCGGGGGTCGTCGCGGGGACACTCACCGGCGTATTGCACACCAAATTCAAGATCAACGGTCTGTTGAGCGGGATCCTGGTGATGACAGCCCTTTACTCCGTCAACCTGCATGTCATGGGCAAGAGCAACATCCCCTTGCTGAATGAGCCCACCTTGGCCAACCAGGCCGAATCCTTGGCGGCACGTCTCCTGGGCGGCGGCAAATCCGAATTCCTCCTGGCTGGTTGGACGGTGGGCGTCCGCGACGCCGCCCTGCTCATCGGGGTACTCCTGGTCGTCATCGCCGTTGGCCTCGCCCTCTATCTCTTTTTCCGAACCAACCTGGGGACGGCCATGCGCGCCGCGGGCGACAATCCCCAGATGGTCTGCGCGCTCGGGGTGAGTGTAGACTTCATCATCATCCTTGGGCTCGCGCTTTCCAACGGACTGATCGCCCTGTCCGGCGCCTTGCTGGCCCAGTATCAGGGTTTCGCCGACGTCCAGATGGGAATCGGAATCGTCGTCTGGGGACTGGCCAGTGTGATCATTGGCGAAGCGTTGGTCGGAACCAAAAAGATCGGCGTTCTCATCACCGGTGCGGTCATGGGCTCCGTCCTGTTCCGGCTGCTGGTGGCCATTGCTCTCCGCTGGGGGCTCAATCCCAACGACCTCAAATTGATCACGGCGGCTTTCGTTTTTGCTGCCCTCGTCACGCCCGCCGCGCTGCGAAAACTCCGCCCCGCGTCCAAACCCGCTGCCCCCTGACGCCATGCTCGACCTCCAGGATATCCTCAAGACGTTCAACCCCGGCACCGCCAATGAGGTGCGCGCCCTGCGCGGGGTAACGCTCACCTTGGAACGTGGATCATTCCTGATCATCATCGGCACCAACGGCAGCGGCAAATCCACGCTTCTGAACGCCGTTGCCGGGACGTTCCGCGTTGATTCCGGCAGCATCACGCTGGCCGGCCAGGACATCACCGGGCAACCCGAGCACCGCCGTGCGCGCTTGATCGGCCGCGTTTTCCAGAACCCCTTCAGCGGCACCGCGCCGAACATGAGCATCGCAGAAAACCTCGCCCTCGCAGCACGGCGTGGTCAACCCCGCGGTCTCGGATGGGCTCTCGACCACAAATTGCGCCAGCAGATCCGCGACCGCATCCGCTCCCTGAACATGGGTCTGGAGGACCGCATCGACAATGCCATCGGCACCCTTTCCGGGGGGCAGCGCCAAGCCTTGACGCTGCTCATGGCCTCCTGGCTAAAGCCCGATCTCTTGCTGCTGGATGAACACACCGCCGCCCTCGATCCAAAGAGCGCCGACCAAGTCATTCGACTGACTCACGAAATCATCCAGCGTGACCAACTCACCACGCTGATGGTGACGCATTCCATGCAACAGGCCGTTCATCTCGGAGACCGGATTGTCATGATGCACCGCGGCCAGGTCTTGCATGACCTCCGCGGTGCGGAGCGGGCGAGGGTGCGGCAAGAGGATCTGCTGAATCGCTTTGACGCGGTACGCCGGCGGGAGCAGTTGGATCCCGGCGTCGCGGACTTGCTCGCAAGCCATTACGTCTGATCCCCGGAGGCAAGGGATAGGGACCCGTGCAGGGACAACCTGCACCGGTCAGAAGTGGATGCGCACAATCGAGAAATCGTCGTCCAAGGGGCCTTCCCCATGGCGATCGCGCACCCAGGAATGCAGTCGGTCCAGCGCATCGGGCGCGGCGACCTGCTGCCGCATGAATCGCTCGAAGGTCTCAAACTCCATGAAGTTCCCCTCGGCATCCTTGATTTCATAACAGCCGTCGCAGAGCACCAGCAGGCTATCGCCAGGCGCGACCTGGCAGGTTCGCGTTTGGTAAGCCATGTCCTCCATGGCACCGACGATGACCCCTGGGGTCCGCAACTGCTGGCTGACAGCCGATCCTGAACCGTCCGAAGACAACAGCAGCGCCGGCGGATGCCCGCCGGAGGAGTATCTCAGTGTCCGGCTCGGAACGTGGTACACGCCGTACCACAGGGTGAAATACATGTTGTTCTGCTTCTCCATCAGGAACGCGTTGTTCAGCCCGGAAAGCACCGCGCCCGGATCCCGGAATTCGGTTTTGGGCAGGGACCCGGACCGGATGACGTTCATGGCGGTCACGGAAAGCAGCGAAGCCCCGACGCCATGACCACAGACGTCGAGGAGATAGACCGCGAAATGGTCCGGATCGATCCAGTGATAGCCGAAGGCATCCCCACCCAGCTCCGTGGAAGGCTGGTATTTCCAGTCGATCCTCAGCGGAGAGAGGGTGGGTTCTGGCAGGATGGACCTGACGTAGTTGGCCGCCTCGGCCAACTCGCTATTGAGCCGGCGCTGCATCTGCTCGAGCAATTCCTTCTCGGCCTGCAACTGTTTGAGACGCACCCGGTCCAAATCGCGCAGGCGCTTTTTCTCCAGAGACGTGGTCACACGCGCCCGGAGCAGCGTCGCGTTGAACGGTTTGGGCAGATAGTCTTCCGCTCCTGCCTCGATGCATTTGACAGCACTGTCGACCTGTTCAGCGCCGGAGATCACGATCACCGGCAGACCCCGCAATTCCGGGTCGTTGCGGATCTCCAAAAGCACCCCCATGCCGTCCAACTCGGGCATTTCCATGTCGAGAAGGACGAGGTCGAAGGGTTCCCGACGGATCCTCTCGATGGCCTTGCGGCCGTCGGCCGCCTCGCTGATGCGGGTGAAACCAAGTTTGTTGAGCTCCCGGGTCAGCACGAGCCGCATCGTGCGGCTGTCATCGACCACGAGGACCGAGGCGTCCTCGATGGCTGACAAGGAAGCCGCAGCGGTTGGCGCAGGCAGGCTTTCGGTAGTAGCGGCATTCATGGGTAAGGGTTCGCGGGGCAAACAGGGCAACGAGGCCCTCAACTGGTCCGTTCGATCCGGAAGATCTCCATTCCGCCCTTGCCCTTGACCTCGATCGTGCCCAGCGAGACTCCATGGTAGCTTTGCCTGACTCGTTCCCAGGCTTGGGCGCTCAAGGTCAGCCCGCCGGGCAGGCCGGACTGCTCCATCCGGACGGCGGTATTCACGGTGTCGCCCCAGACGTCGAACTGGTACTTCCGTTTGCCGACAACTCCCCCGACGACGGGTCCCACGTGGACACCGACACGCAATTTCCAATAGGGCGGTTGCGACGCGGCGGCGCTGATCATGTCGAGGCCACAAGCCACACAATTCATCGCCGGATTCTCAATGGGATTGGACATCCCCGCCGTCGCCATGAAGGCGTCCCCGATGGTCTTGATCTTTTCGAGACCGTGCCGGGCGACGATTTTCTCGAAGGCTTCCACCAGGGACTGGAGATAACCCAGAACCTCTTCGGGTGAGTGGGAATGGCAGAACGAGGTGAAACCCACGATGTCGGAAAACAGCACCCCGACTTCCCCGATGAGGCGCGGGCGCACCGCGTTGGTGGCCTTGAGCTCGTTCGCCACGTCCTCGGGCAGGATGATGTGCAACAGGTTGTCGGAGCGTTGCTTTTCGACCTGCAACTCAACGAGGCGGAGGCGGTCGATATCGCGCAGGCGCTTTTTTTCGAGGCTCGTGGTCACCCGTGCCTGAAGCAGTGTCGGGTTGAACGGTTTGGGCAGGTAGTCTTCGGCGCCGGCCTCGATGCATTTGACAGCGGTGTCCACCTGTTCAGCGCCGGAGATCACGATGACCGGAAGACCGTTCAGCTGCGGATCATTGCGGAGCTCGAACAGCACCTGCATGCCGTTCATCTCCGGCATTTCAATGTCGAGAAGCATGAGGTCAAAGGATTGCCTTCGGACCATCTCCAAGGCCTGCCGTCCGTTGACCGCTTCGGTAATATTCCTGAATCCGAGATTGTTGAGGGCACGGATCAGCGCCAGTCGCATGGTGCGGCTGTCGTCCACCACCAGTACCGCTGCCTGGAGATTCAGATTGGCTGCGGGCTCAGGGGCTCGAGCGTCTCGCAAAGGAGGGCTTTCGGGAGCGGTGGGGTCCATCGTCATGGGGCCTTCAGTTCCGGAGCGGATGGCGGAGCGGCCTGCCCGCCAGTCGTGTCTGGAGCGTGTTCGATTGAGGACGGACCGCTGGGGCGCAGGACAAGCGGGATGATCCGTGCCGTCTTCGACAGCAGCAGGTCTTCCTGGAATGGTTTGGTGATGTAATCGCGTGCACCCAGACGGGCAGCAGCAGCGATCTGCTTGGCGCCGGCCTCCGCGGTAAGCATGATCACCGGCGTGTGCCGCAGCGAAACATCCTCGCGCAAGCGCTGCATCATGGTGAGGCCATCCATGACCGGCATGTTGTAATCGAGGAGAATCAGGTCGGGCTTTTCCGAGGTCGCCACGACCAACCCTTCCTCACCGTTGGCCGCTTGGGACAGGGTGCATTGGAACGGTTCAAAGAGCCGCACCAGCATTCGACGAACCGTCTTGCTGTCGTCCACGCTGAGAATCCTAGGTCCTGTCGACATCACTTGATCCATACCGTCAGCGTGAGTGTCGCGCCAGCACATGTCCAGTGGGTGTGCGAGCGTTTGGCCCCGGGACCAGGCTCGACCGGGTTCCGTGGCCCTGATGCGACGTCGGGCGTGCTCAGGGTGCAGACGTGCCCAGCAGCCGCGAGTCCCGCGCCGATCCGTCCAGCAACCATGTTGCAAAGCTCGCTGGCCAGATCCCACATCTCGCTCGCCCGGTCGGCGGGGTCGGGGCTGACAGGGCCGAGAGAGGCATTGAGCATGCTCAACCAAGACTCAGGAATCTGAAGACGTACCTCCCCCCGAATCTCCGAACCTTCGAGGCTTACGGAGCCGGTCAGCCCATGCGGGTTCACGGAGGCAAATCCGACTTCATCAGACGATGCGGCGAAGACGGGCAGCCTGAATTGGGTTGTCAGAACCTCCCGGATCGCCTCGGTCGAAATCCGGTCGAGATCCGGTCCTAGTCCCATGGGCATCATTCGAGAACGGGTTGTGAAAGCATCTTGAGGATGGCTTGCGGAATCCGCGGCAGCGGCACCACCTGTTCGGCAGCGCCCAGCTTTATCGCTGCCTGAGGCATGCCGAAAACGATGCAGCTTTCCTGATCCTCGGCAAGGGTGCGCGCGCCGACCGCGCGGAGCAACTGCAGTCCATGCGCACCGTCCACACCCATGCCTGTCAGCAGGGCTGCGACCGCTTGATTTCCCGCCTGCTCTGCAGCCGACCGGAACAGGATGTCCACCGAGGGGCGGCAATGATGGACGGGCGGTGATTGGGTCAGTCGCACTCGGTAGCCCAAGCCGGCCCGGACGAGGGTCAGGTGGAAATCTCCGGGCGCCACCAGGCACAAGCCGGGGTGCAATGGGTCGCCATTGACCGCTTCGCGAACCGTGAAGGCACACAAGGCATTCAGGTGCGCAGCCAAGGTTCGGGAAAAGGGCGCCGGAATGTGCTGCACGACCACGATCGGCGGAAGGCCGTCGGGCAAACGCGGCAGGAGATACCGAAGCGCTTCCACGCCGCCCGTCGATGCGCCGATCACGAGGATGCGCCGCGGCAAAAACTGCCCGGGTTCAAAAGGGGGAGGGCAAGGCTTGGCCGCCTCGATGGCCGCAGGCGCATATCCGGGTCTTCGACGAGAACGGCCGGCCGCCTTGACGTGAAGGGTCAGTTCGCGGGCAATCTGACCCAGACTCCTGCCACCGTCGGGCTTGGCTATGACATCCAGCGCTCCGGCCACCAGCGCTTCCACTGCCTTGGCCGAACCGGCCGGAGTCAGTGAACTCACCACCACCACGGGCACGGGATGGTGTTCCTGCAGGATCTTCAGAAACGCCAATCCATCCATGCGCGGCATTTCCAGGTCCAGCGTGATGACATCCGGCTGGAGGGAAAGGATCTGGTCACGCGCCACGTAGGGATCGCAAGCATACCCCACGACCTCGAGCTCCGGATCCCTGGACAGCGCGTCGCCGATGGCACGCCGGGCCAGCGCCGAGTCATCCACGATCAGTACCCGGACCTTTTGGAGGGGTGGCTTCATGTCTTCTGAAAGACGCCCTGCTGCACCGGGTGCAATCCGTGTGGGATGCCCATGAGGTTCTCGGAATGTCCGATCACCAGATATCCGCCGGGCGCCAGATGTTGGGTCAACCGCTGCACCGCCAAGGCACGGGAGGGCAGGTCGAAATAGATCATCACATTGCGGCAAAAAATCACATGCAGGTTTGAGGGAACCGGATATTCCGCCTGAAAGAGATTCACCCGATCAAACTGGAGATGATCGCGGAGCTCGGGTTTCACCCGGCAGACACCCGCTCGCGCACCGACGCCCTCCTGGAAGTAGCGCTTGAGGATTTCCAGAGGCACCGGCTTCACGCGATCCATGGAATAGATGCCCTGGCGTGCCGCGGCCAACATCCGGCGGGAAATGTCGGTTGCCAGGATCTGCCACTCCATTTTGGGGAACGGCCTCAAGTATTCCGCCACCGCGACAGCCATGGTGTAGGGCTCTTCCCCGGAGGAGGCAGCAGCGGACCAAAGCCGCAGTGGTACGCCCGTGGCGCTCAATTCCGGGACCAGCGCGGGCAGAGCCCGCTGTGTCAGGAAGGAAAAGTGCTCGGGCTCGCGGAAAAAACGGGTGTGATTGGTGGAGATCAGGTCCACGAGGTTCTCGACCTCCTCCGCGTCCTGATGCGACTGCAGAAGGTCGCAATAGTCGTCGTAGGATTCCAGCTCCAGAGCCTGGAGTCGTTTTCGCAGCCGGTTGGCCACCAGAGCCTTTTTGTCCGGGCCCAGTCGGATGCGGCTATGCTGATACACCAGATCGCTCAACGTCCGATAGGCTTGGCTGGAAAACGAATTGTCAGAATGCGCTTTCAACCTCGTCGCCTTGGCAAAATGGACATTCACGACCTGCGAAAACGATTTCCATAGCGAAGACCCTCACCGTTGGCCGATGCCGCTCGTGGGTCCGCGGTGATCCCGCCGCAAGCTGCGGGTCGGGGCGCCACCCACCAGCGCGCGCAATCGCCCCACCAACTCGTTGAGCGACTCACCCTGCGCCTCCACTTGCATCGCCGCATCCGCCGTTTCCTCGGCGTTGGCCGCGTTGCTTTGCGATACTTTCTCCATCTGCCCGATGGCTTGGTTGATCTGTTCTAGACCCTGCGCCTGTTCGCTGGCCGCAGTGGCGATCTCCCCCACCAACGAATCGGTGGCCGCCACTTGCTTCGTGATCTCCTCCAGCGACTCCACGACCCGGGCCGTGCATTCGGTGCCCTTTCGGGTATTGCCGATCGCCACCTCGATCTTGTGCGCTGTCGCCTTGGCAGCCGCTGCGCTTCGCTGGGCCAGCGACCGCACCTCATCGGCCACCACGGCAAAGCCCGCACCCGCCTCGCCAGCCCGCGCCGCCTCCACCGCCGCGTTGAGCGCAAGGATGTTGGTCTGGAAGGCGATCTCGTCGATGTCCTTGACGATCTTGGCCACCTGCCCGCTCGACAGATCAATTTCCGCCATGGCCTCCACCATGTCGGCCATCGTCCGCGATCCTCCCGCCGCTACCGCGCGGGTCTCGGAGGCCAGAGCCTTGGCTCTCAGGCAGTTTTCCGCCGTCGCCTGGATCATGCTCGAAACCTCCTCCAGCGAGGCGCTGGTCTCTTCCACCGACGCCGCCTGCTCGCTCGCGCCGGAGGAGAGAACCTGATTCGAAGCCGACATCCGTGCGGATGCGCTGTCGAGTTGGAAGCCGGCGTCTTGCAGCTCTGCCATGACCTGCCGGATCGGCTGGACGACGGTGGCAAAAACAGAGGTGCACAAACCGATCAGGGCAAGAACGGCAAGGCCCACCAACGCGAGCAGCGTATAAAACAGACGGTAGCTGCGCTGAACGAGCCGTTGCACTTCGCTGCTCGTGCGTCGATCCAGCATGCTGAAGAACTCGTCAATGGGCTTCATGATCTTCGCCTTCTCAGCATGATACTCCCTGCTGTGCATCAATTGCCGAGCCAGCGCCATGTCCGGCTCGCCTTTACGGGTGAAATGGCCCTTCCCGTCATCGAACAAGCCCTTGACCGCGTTCATGGCGACGGTCTCCAACCGAACCAAGTTGTCGGAGTTGCCCTGAGCCTCCTTGAGCCTCGCAAACTCCTCCGCCGTGAAACCCTGTTCTTCCATCAACTGCTGTAGCGGAACCGCTTTGCCGTCCGGCCGCGGCTTGATCCCGTCGGCAGCCACAAAATCCCAATAGATCCTCTCGTAATGCTCCGGGCGGGGTGCCGTGCCATTTCGGATGTCCAGCACCGCCCGGTACTGCTCCTCGTAGAGGTTGTCCGCCGTCAACACGTAGGTCCGTGCCAGGCGCGTCAGGTCATCCGAGCTTTGGCGCAATTCATCCGCCAACAGGTAGGACTGGTAACGGCGCTGCTGGGCGGCGGTGATCTCCTTTTGATTCGTCAGCATCCCCTGCACGACTCCGCCAATCACGAGGAGGAAGACACTGATGGTCACCGACGCGAACAAGGTCCTGCTGCTGAGTTTACCGCTGATTGTCATGGGTAACATGGGTTGGATCCTCGGATCCCCAACCGCCATTCTCAGGTTCGGAATCGATCGGGGTGCGCTGGTTCAGAAACTCTTGAAGTTGTCGTCATCGCCACCGGCCGCCCCACCGGAATCACCGGGCATGGGAATCGACTTACGGTGGCCTCCGCTCAGGATTTTCTGCGACTGGGCCCGCGGTCTCGACCGCACCGCTGGCTGGGAGCTGAAAACCGGCGTGCGCGTCGGGCGCACCGCGGCTGCAGCCGGGTCCGATGCCGGGGATGGAGCCGTGTCCAAGCCACCGACCAACTGGCGAAGCTGAGATACCATTTCCTTGAGTGCCGCCGCCTCGGTTTCGAGGGACTCGGCCACCCCGGCGCTCTCCTCGGCGCTGGCCGTGTTGATCTGCGTCGCCTGATCGATTTGCGTGATGGCCATGTTGATCTGCTCGATTCCTTGGGCTTGTTCACGGGCCGCGGTTGCAATCTGGCCGACCAGCGAATCGGTGGACGAGACCTTCTCGGCGATTTCCGTCAGCGACTGCCGAACCTTGTCGCAGCTTTGGGATCCGCTACGGCTTCTGGCAATCGAAGCCTCGATTTTGTCGGCGGTTACCCTCGCAGCAGCCGCACTGCGCTGGGCAAGGGAACGGACTTCATCGGCGACGACCGCAAATCCGGCACCCGCCTCTCCGGCCCGCGCGGCCTCCACCGCGGCATTCAACGCCAGGATGTTGGTCTGGAAGGCGATCTCGTCGATGCTCTTCACGATCTTGGCAACCTCGGCGCTGGAGGTATCAATGGCAGCCATCGCCTGGGTCATTTCCACCATGCTCCGCGAGCCGGCTTGGGCGACGGCCTGGGCTTCGCCCGCCAGGACTTTCGCCTTCTCGGCGTTGTCGGCGGTCGAACGGATCATGCTGGTGATCTCCTCCAATGAAGCGCTGGTTTCTTCCACGGATGCGGCCTGTTCGCAGGTGGCCGAGGACAGAGTCTTGCTGGCCGCCGAGACTTGGCGCGCCGATGCGGCGGTCTGGATGGCGCCGTGGTCGAGGCTCACGGCGAGGTTGCCGAGCACGAGATTGGTCGAGCGCACGGTCTGCCACGTCAGCAGGACGGACAAGATCAGGGTCAACCCGAGCGCAACGTAGATCAGGGTCACGCTGTAACGCCCGGCAGCGAGGGCGGATGCGGTCGTTTCCATGGACCGCTTCTTGTTGTATTCAACGGCGCCATCCACCGCCTTGACGGACGCAACAAAGGCAGGAATGACCTCCTCGGTCATCCTCCTCCTCAGTTCCTCCTGGTTCCCTTGACGCATGCTCTCGAAAAGAGGCGCGCGGACCTTGACGAAGGCTTCTCGAGTCCGTTTGACCTCTTCAAACAACCGGCGGTCCTCGCTGTCCTGAACCAGGTCGGGATCGTACCGCTTGAACAAGTCATCCATCCGCTTTCGGTTCGAGGCAGCGCGGGCGTCAATTTCTTGACGCTGCTCCGGCGAGGACGCCTCGGCGGCCTGAAGGCAGGCGAAGATGTTGTCACGCGCCAGCTCCGAGCATTCGCTCAGGACAAGCACGCTGGGCATGCTCTTGTCCGCCATGGTCGCGAGGGAGTGACTGAGGCTCTCCAGGCGCCGCAGGGCGAATAGGCCGAGGGCAGCCGAAACCAGCAGCATCGCCGCGGACCCAAACTTGATCCGTCGCGAGATGGTCCAGGATTTCATACGGTTTGAGTTCTGTTCTGAGGAGTGGAGGCGGGAGATGAAACCAAGGTCAGCAAACCTTCCGTGAGGAAGACCCTTTCGGGATCCAGCAGCGTCTTGACGCCGCCGTTGAGCGTCCCCAGTCCAAGGATGAACTGCGTTTCGGGCGACCCACCAAAATCGGGCGCCGGCTCGAGATGGTCCGCGTTCAACTGGATGACCTCCTCCACCGTGTCCACGATGGCGCCGATCAAGGTGCTGCCCCCGGTGGGGTTGCGGAGTTGCACCACAATGATGCATGCCCGTTCGCCGTAGACGGCGGTTGGCATCTGGAACTTGGCGCGCAGGTCGAGCACCGGAATCACCGTGCCGCGCAGGTTGATCACGCCCTTGATGTATTCCGGCGCGCGGGGTACCGGGGTGATCGGGCACAGGCGGATGATCTCGCGCACGTTCAGGACCGGCAGCCCATAAGTCTCCGCACCCAGGCTGAAGGCGAGGTAGCGCCCGGCCTTGGCCAGGGATGGGTTGGAGTTCGGAGACGACTTTGTCATGGGCGAGGAGTTGCGGTTGCCGTTGCGGAAATCTTGCGGTGTCCGGGTGCCTTCACCAGCGTGTCCACGTCCAGGATGAGCCCCACCGAGCCGTCGCCGAGCACCGCCGAGCCCGCCAGCAGGTTCTGGTTCTGGAAGGCTTGGCCCAAACTCTTGATGACGACTTCCTGTTTGCCGAGCAGTTCGTCCACCAGCAATCCGCGGGACGCGTCCCCGGATTCCACCACCACGATGATGGCATCCTCGGGCTTGCTGGCTTTGAACGGGCGATCCAGATGTCGACCCAGACGAAGCAGTGGCGTCTGGCGGCCGCGCACGCTAACCACCTCGCCGCAACCTTGGATGGTGGAGACCATGCCGGGTTGGGGTCGGAAGGATTCGCGAATTGCAAGCGTGGGGATGATGTAACGGTCCTCACCCACGCCCACCAACATCCCGTCAATGATCGCCAGCGTCAGGGGCAGCACGATGGTGAATTGGGTGCCCTGTCCAGGCACGGACTGGATCTCGATCTTCCCGCGGAGGCCCTCGATATTGCGACGCACCACATCCATGCCAACGCCGCGACCCGAGAGATCCGTCACTCTTTCCGCCGTGGAAAAACCTGGCAGGAAGATCAGGGAAAAGACCTCGGATTCGTCCAATTCGGCATCGGCACGGATCAGTCCGCGTTCGAGTGCCTTGGCCCGGATGCGGTCCGGGTTCAGTCCTTTGCCATCGTCGGTGATGCGGATGACAATGCCGCCGCGTTGATGGGCGGCGCTCAGCCGAATGGTGCCTTGCGCTGGCTTGCCTTGGGCGATGCGGTCGGCAGGGGCCTCGATTCCATGATCCAGAGAATTGCGGATCATGTGGATGAGAGGGTCTCCCAGCTTTTCAACAATGTTGCGATCGAGTTCGGTCTCCTCACCCTCGAGCAGGAGTTGCACCAGCTTATGCTGGCTGGCGGCGAGGTCGCGCACCAAGCGGGTCATCTTTTGAAAGGCACCTCGGATGGGTACCATGCGCATGGACATGGCCGTGCGTTGCAGGTCGCCAGTGATGCGGCTGAGCTGGCGCACGAGCCGGACAAACTGCGGGCTCTCGATGCTCCGCACCTCTTGGTTCTGCACTACCATGGATTGCGCCACAACCAGTTCACCTACCAGATCCACGAGGCTGTCCAGCTTGGCCGTGTCCAGCTTGATGAAGCCGGCGACTGGATCGCCGCTGACCGGTTCGCGGGCCGGCGCGGCGGGCGAAAGGGGCGCCTTCGCCTCAAGAGCCGCCTGAGGAACGGGTTCGAGGGGTGTCCGATCTGACTTGGGAAAGCCCGCAACCGGGGTGCTGGGTACGGGCTGTACCACCACCGGAGCCGGGGCAGGGGGCGCCGGCGCCAGCGGCGGGGCGGATTCACCGCGTGCAGCCGATTTGGCGCGACGGATGATATCGCTGGTGGGCACGACAATCAGCGCACCTGGATGGATTCCCTGGAGCTGAGCGCCGATGGCGTGGGTGAACTGCCTGAGCGCATCGGCACCCGCAAGGATCAGGTTGATGATTCCTGCGTTGATCCTCAGCTCGGAGCGCCGCACCAGGTCGAGCAGGGTTTCCAACTCGTGTGCCAAGTGGCGGGGAGCGTCGAGGTGCAAGAATCCCGCGCCGCCCTTGAACGTATGGAACGCGCGGAAAATCGAGTTGATTGTCTCGGTATCCGCCGGGGTCGTTTCCAGAACCAAAACGCCCTGCTCGATGCCCTGCAGCAGTTCCAGGGACTCGGCATGGAATTCGCGGAGCAACTCCAGATCCTCGTCCAGGTTCAGGCGTATGGAAGGCTCACCGCCGATAGGCTCAGGCACGGCTGATGGCGATGGATCCGGAGCGGGCGGTTGCGTGGAAATGGAACCCGCCGCGGGCTTGGGCAAACCTGGCACCGGTGTGGTTGCGCCCGGAACCAAGGCCCTGTCCCAACCCGAAGGCCAGTCCGGCATCCCACCCACGTCCCGCAAGGCGTCCAGAACGGAACTCACATAGGCATGCCACTCATTGATGAGCCGGATGTGGTCCTCGCTGAACTTCCCGCTCCCGTCCAAAATCTCGTCGAGCCACAGCCGGACAACCTTCAATCCCGCAGTCCATGGCCCAGCAGCAGTCGGTGCCACCCACTCTTCCAGGTCCATGACAAACCGATTGATGGGCAGGAGCCCCGCATCCCCGTCCGGCACCACAAAAGCCAACTCCTCCCCGATCTGTGCGAGCAACTCGGCCGCCCGGAGCAGGTCGCTCGAATCACCGGCGGCTTTGTCGTTTGAACTCATGGCAACCCAGTAAGGCTATGGAGTCACCCCCTCCGAAGCAAACCAATGTCAGTGCACCCGCTTACAATGGCTGCAGGGATGGAACCTCGCGACCCTTCGCGACTCTGCGCCTCTGCCAGAGCCTGTCCCAGCCTCTCCCCACCCACACGCTCCGCTCCCCCAATACCCGTATCTGCCATTGTCGCCCCGAGTCGGGCTGTTAGTCTCCTCGGCGTCCGCATGAACGCTCGTTTTCAAGGTGAAGACGGTCGGGACGCCTTGATCGAGGCGCTCCAGGCTCAGGTCATCGTTCGCGGTGATCCGGCCCTCGCGGCAGCCGTCGCCAGCGCCGCCGAGATCCGGTCCTTTGCCCAAGGGGCCGTCCTTCTCCGTCAGGAGGACGCCGACGCCCAGCTTCATTTCATCCTGGAGGGTGAAGTCAGCATCCTCGTCAACGGACGTCCCATCATCCTGCGGCCCGCCGGCCAGCAGATCGGGGAAATGGCCCTGATCGAACCCACCCGCAGGTCCTCGACGGTGGTCGCCACCATGCCGACGACCACGGCCGTCATCGGCGATCGCGCTTTCCGCGCGTTGGCCCACCAGTTTCCCAGCCTTTGGCGCAACATCGCCCGCGAACTGGCCCGGCGCCTCCGGGAACGGGAACGCGACGATCCCACGCGACGATCCGTCCCGGCGCTCTACATCGCCTCGTCGGCCGAAAGCCTTCCCATCGCCTACGCATTCCGCGAAGGGATCCGGCGCTGCGGCAACGCCGTCCAGGTGACCACCTGGAAGGACACCGACGTGTTCCGCCCCAACCGGACGTTCATTGAGAACCTGACCACGGCGATCCACGCGGCGGACGTCGGCTTGCTCGTTCTGGGACCGGACGATCGGCCTGACACCCGCTCGAACACCCGCCCGCCCACCCGGGACAATGTCCTCTTCGAACTCGGCCTGCTCGCTGCCGCCCTCGGTTGCGATCGAACCTTCGTGGCTGTCCCCGCCTCCATGGACCTGAAAGTCCCTTCCGAACTCCTCGGTTCCGCTCCTATCGAATACAGCCTCCCGGCGGGTGCCCTGAATGGACCCATCGATGTCACCGGGGCCGTCGCCGGCCTGCTCCGGCACCTCACCCGGCTCGGCCCCAGGTAGCGGCGTCGGTCCGCCTGCCGAGGGCGGTGCGAAGATTCCCCGCCACTGCAACGCCTCCGGTTGGAGGAGTCGCCGGATCATTGTCCCCTTCTTCCAACTGAAATCTTGAATCGTGAAACGCGGGACTCCGCTCCCTCACCGCTTGCGACTGGGACGCGGGGGCAAGTAGTCGTCGAGATCGTCCATGAACTCCTCGAGGAATTCCGCCTCGGCGGACTCGGCCATGACGAGAGCCAGGACTTCTTCCGGATTCCGTCCGTCCTGGAGTTCGAGGACCCATTGCTGGCGCTTCACGATATCAGCACGGATGCCGTCCAGGTGCGCCGTCCGGCTGAACCCATCGAAGCCAAAGAACGGATGCGCGAGCAGGCTGGCCGGGCCATACTTGGGATCAAACGGCAGTTCGTTCAGTTCCCGTCTTACTGAGAATCGCATAATAGGGTGACACAGTTCAGGTGATTGTGTAATCTCTGGCCATGGCTATGACGCGAGATCACACCTTGATGGAAAAGCGGCGGGTCCGGGCTGCCGCGATGTGTTAGGCGACAATGGATTCAGCTGCCAACGCCCAGAACGCCGCGCTATTGAGCGTGACGAA
>Ga0172373_10004309_pt1 | contig 20171 bp, 22 predicted proteins | sample Lak10m_2_FD_114546 | JGI IMG/M metagenome (GOLD analysis project Ga0172373, IMG submission 114546) | Freshwater microbial communities from Kabuno Bay, South-Kivu, Congo - kab_092012_10m | ecosystem: Environmental > Aquatic > Freshwater > Lake | place: Democratic Republic of the Congo...
ACTACGAACTTGAAACGACATTATATTTACCCTTGGTTTAGATATGGCCTTTACTCAAAGAACAGTGAATTGCGGTGTCCTCCGCCCCGAACATGCGGGAACAAACGTTGTACTCAATGGCTGGGTGCAAAAAAGAAGGGATTTCGGGAGCGTGACTTTTCTTGATATCCGCGATAGATATGGCATCACACAAGCAGTCGTGGAACGAGAAACCATGCCGGAAGTGGGAGAAATTGCCAAGGAACTCCGCGCCGAATTCGTGGTAGCCGTCAAAGGCACAGTCCGTATGCGCGAAAATCCCAATCCGAATATCCCGACAGGATTGATTGAAGTATTAGCCGATGGTTTGGAGATCATCTCCCGCTCTGAAGTACCCATCTTCGAAATCAATGATGAGAATCTAGCCGGGGAAGAATTGCGTTTGAAATATCGCTATCTCGATCTTCGTAGACCAAGTCTTCAAAAGAACTTTATCACAAGAAACAAGTTATACCAACTAACGCATCGTTTTTTTTCCGAGAATGATTTTCTCGAAGTGGAAACACCGATTCTCACAAAATCCACACCGGAAGGTGCTCGCGATTATCTCGTGCCAAGTCGGGTGCATAATGGCATGTTCTATGCGCTTCCACAATCACCGCAATTGTATAAACAACTCTTGATGGTCTCCGGATTCGATCGCTATATGCAAATCGTGAAATGCTTCCGCGATGAGGATTTGCGAGCCGATAGACAACCTGAATTCACCCAGATCGATGTTGAGATGTCATTCATCGAACAAGACAATATCATAGCATTGACTGAACAATTCATTCGCCTGACATGGAAAGAAATTCTTGGACTGGATATTCCCGAAACATTTCCGCGCATGAGTTTTCATGAAGCGATGTCACGCTTCGGTAGCGATAAACCCGATCTTCGTTTTGGACTCGAACTCATGAATATCACTTCCATCGTAAACAATACGGAATTCAAAGTATTCAATGATGCGCTGGCATTGAAAGAAGGATCCATCATTGCGCTCAATGCCAAAGCTTGCGCGGGATTTTCAAGAAAACAATTGGATGAACTCACTGAATATGCCAAAAAATATGGCGCGGGTGGACTCGCCTATCTGAAATGGTCTGCCGAAGGCGAAATACAATCACCGATTCTGAAATTCTTGAGTGAAGACCATATCGCCGCTATCAAGAATGAACTTGAAGTCGAACATGGCGATCTCGTGCTCATCACGGTCGGTGAATGGGAGCGCGCATGTACCATCGCAGGCGCTCTCAGACTCGAAATCGCGCGTCGTTCCGGCATCATGGAAACAGTGAAAGATTCATTCTCCTTTTCTTGGATCACCGAATTTCCTCTTCTCGAATATTCACCTGAAGAGAATCGCTATATCGCAAGACATCATCCATTCACCGCTCCAATGAATGAGGATGTGCATCTCCTTGATGAAGCTCCTGAAAAGGCACGTGCAAAAGCACATGATCTTGTGATCAATGGCTATGAAGTGGCGGGTGGAAGCATTCGTATTCATCAAAATGAAGTCCAACAACGCATGTTTGACTTGCTTGGATTCACACGCGAAGAAGCAGAGACCAAATTTGGATTTTTACTCAGCGCATTGCAATATGGCGCTCCCCCACATGGCGGAATCGCATTCGGTTTCGATCGCTTGTCCATGTTGCTCTCCGGCACCGAGAATATTCGCGATGTGATTGCATTCCCAAAAACCACAAGCGCTCTCGCATTGATGGAACAATGTCCAAGCCCCGTCGCCAATGCTCAACTCGGTGAATTGGGCATTGCAATCGCAAAAGGAAATGCATAGTGAAACGCATTCTCATCATCATCGGCGCAATAGTGCTTCTGGGTTTGATCATTATGTTTAAACCGGCAAGCAAGACAAAACCGAAAGGTCCGGCAGGCGGACCCAAAACGCCGACAGCGGTTACATATGCAATCGTTCGTGATACATTGTTCACACGATCAATCATCGTGACGGGAAGTCTTGCACCTCATGATATGGTTCGCATCGCGCCGGAGATAGCAGGAAGAATCATCAGTGTTTCCTTCACTGAAGGTGCAAAAGTCTCTCAAGGACAAGTTTTGGCAAAACTCGATGATTCAGAATTGCAGGCACAATTGACAAAACTCAAAGCATTGCTCGCACTCGCCGAAACAAATGCCAAACGCGAACTATCATTATTGCAAGGTGGTGGAACAAGTCAGGAATTGTTTGAACGCGCCGAAAATACCGTCACCACATTACTTGCAGACATGGCGGTGGTAAAAGCAGCCATTGCAAAAACAATCATCAAGGCTCCTTTTGCCGGAACAGTCGGCATCAAGCAATTGAGCAAAGGAAGTTATGTTTCCCCGGGATCTGTGATTACAGAACTTGTGAATACAACTCCTATCCGAATCGAAGCTTCGATCCCCGAACGCCATGGCATGAATCTCAAAAAAGGAATGAAAATTCAATTCCGTCAAGCAGGAAATCCAACTATTCATGAAGCGGTGATTCATGCAATCAACCCAATGATTGACAATGCAACAAGAACAATCAGCATCATCGCAGTGCATAAGAATTCTCAGAATGAATTCAAACCCGGTGCATTCGCCGAAGTTATACTTCCGATGTCACAACCTGAACCAACTATATTGATTCCAACAGAAGCCGCTGTACCGGATATTCGAGGCTTGCGAGTCTTTGTCTTGCGCAATGGTAAAGCCATGCCACAGCCAATAACAACAGGTATGCGTACGGATGCATCACTAGAAATTGTGAAAGGACTTTCCATCGGAGATTCTCTGATTATCAGCGGAGCTTCTTTATTGAAACCAAATTCATCGGTTCAAGCCAAACCACATCGGAATTGATATGCAGGAAATCAAGTATTTCACTCCCGAAGAAGCAAATCGCACATTGCCACTTGTCCGCAGCATCGTGAACGATATTCTTCGCATTGGATCTCAATTACGAACTCGTATCACGGAACTGATGCAAACGGGAGAAGACCCGCGCAAAGATGAAACATGCATGGCCTTTTCTGATACGCTGAAAGAATTGCATGCAGAGCTCGAAGAACTTGGATGTGAATATAAAGACTGGAATTTTCAGATAGGACTTGTTGATTTTCCCGCAATCATAGAAGGACGCGAAGTGCTCCTCTGCTGGAGAAGCGATGAAGACTCCATCACACATTATCATGGATTCATGGAAGGCTATGCAGGGAGAAAACCATTACCGCATTCATATCTCAATCATGATTCACTATTGGATGATGCAGAATGAAAGAAACATTGATTGAACGTGAACATGAAGTGATGTTCCAAAATTATCGTCGACTTCCAATTGAAATCGATAGAGCAATCGGCACGGAAATTTTCGACAAATCCGGAAAACGCTATCTCGATTTTTTAAGTGGAATCGCCGTCAATGCACTTGGTCATTCTCATCCGCGCATCATCAAAGCAATTCAACTGCAAGCCGAACAATATCTTCATGTCTCGAATTTCTTTTATCAAGAACCACAGATTCGTCTTTCGGAAATGATAAAGGAAAAGTCCGGAATGGATCGCGTATACTACAGCAATTCGGGTGCAGAAAGTTTTGAAGGCGCAATCAAACTTGCTCGGCTTTGGGGCAATGAGCATGGCAAACATCATATGATTGCATTCGAAGGTGGCTTTCACGGAAGAACATATGGCGCGCTGAGTTTGATGAATAAACCGCTGTATAAAGATGGCATGGGTCCATTCCTTCCGAATATGAGCGTGATTCCATTCAATGATATTGATGCTTTGCGGAAGGCAGTGAATGATGATACTTGTGCAGTCGCACTCGAATTCCTCCAAGGAGAAGGTGGAATCACGCATGCCGATCCCGCATTTGTCACTGAACTCATGAATCTCAAAGACCAATACAATTTTCTGATAATCGCCGATGAAGTGCAGTCCGGAGTCGGCAGAACAGGTTCTTTGTTCTTTTTTGATAAATATCTCATCAAACCCGATATCATCGTGATGGCCAAGGGAATCGGTGGCGGATTACCACTCGGGGCAATTGTCACAACCAATGATTTGGCGAAATTGGTTGATAAAGGCCGTCATGGGACAACATATGGTGGAAATTCCCTTGCCTGTGCTGCCGGAATCGTGGTGATGGAAGAATTATACTCGGGTGTCATGGCAAATGCACGAGAAATGGGTTGCCATCTCAAAGATGTTTTGCATCGAATTAAGGATGCATTTCCAGAATATATCACGGAAATACGAGGTTGTGGATGCATGCAAGGTGTCGTTTTAACGTTCGAATCAGCCATATTGGTGGAAGAATTGCTCAAAAACGGCATAATTGCCAACTCTACCGCGGTGAAAGTTCTCCGTGTTTTACCTCCCCTCACGATAAGCAAAAAAGATGTCGATGAATTTGCCTCAGGGCTTCGACAATCCTTGCAAACCCTTATTGAAATGGGAGTTTCCAAGGGATAAAATCTTTGGTCAAATGGCGTATTTCCCGTATTTTCGTGGCTCACTGATTGTCACATGGCACAACTATGTTTGAGAGTTTACAGACAAAATTGGAATCTGCTCTGAAGGTCTTTCGAGGTCAATCGAAGATCACAGAGGAGAATATCAAGGAAGCATTGAATGAAGTGCGTAATGCCCTTCTCGATGCCGATGTGAACTTTGCGGTTGTGAAAGACTTCATTGAGACTGTGCAGAGCAAAGCGGTTGGATTGGAAGTGAAGGGAAATATTCTTCCCGGACAGATGATCGTAAAATTGATTCATGATGAACTTGTTGCTCTTATGGGCACCGGTAAGGCGGAAATCAATTTCTCATCACAACCACCGACGATCATCATGGTTGCAGGTTTGCAGGGTTCAGGTAAGACCACATTCTGCGGTAAGTTGGCATTGCATCTCAAGAAGAAGGGTCGCCAGCCGATGCTTGTTGCATGTGACATCTATCGTCCCGCAGCAGTTGATCAGTTGAAATTGCTTGGAGAGCAAGTTGCTGTTCCCGTGTATTCTGCCGAAGGCAAAGATCCTGTACAAATTGCGAAAGAGTCTTTGGGTGAGGCCAGAAAATTTGCTCGTGACATCATCATCGTCGATACTGCAGGTCGCTTGACCATTGATGAAGAGATGATGCGCGAAGTTGAGAATATCAAGAAAGAAATCAATCCTCGTGAAATCCTGTTTGTCTGCGATGCGATGACCGGTCAAGATGCCGTCAATACCGCAAAGGCATTTCATGAATCCTTGAGTTTGACCGGCGTTGTGCTCACCAAATTGGATGGTGATACACGCGGCGGAGCGGCATTGTCCATCAAGCAAGTTGTGGGACAGCCCATCAAATTCGTTGGTGTAGGTGAAAAAGTTGAGGCCCTTGAGCCATTCCATCCTGATCGTATTGCATCACGCATATTGGGCATGGGTGACATCATCACGCTTGTTGAGAAAGCTCAGCAGGAGATTGATGAAAAAGAAGCGGCTCGCCTCGAAGAAAAAATCCGCAAGAATCAATTCACGCTTCAGGATTTCTTGGAGCAATTGCGGGTGATCAAGAAAATGGGTTCATTGAAGGATCTTCTCGGCATGATCCCAGGAATGGACAAAGCGATGCGCAATGTACAATTGGATGACAAAGCATTCAATCGCGTGGAGGCAATCATTCTCTCCATGACAGGCGAAGAGCGAAATAATCCAAGAATACTGAGCGGATCGCGCAGAAGACGAATTGCAATGGGAAGTGGAACATCAATCGCAGATGTCAATCGCTTGCTCTCGCAATTCGAGGATATGCAAAAAATGATGAAGACTGTATCGCAAAGTCAAAACAATCCGATGCAACGTCTTCGCGGAATGAAAATGCCGAATTTCAAAATACCAACCGGCTTCAAACGCTGAAGCACCGGATTTATTCACCCTTAACTTGAGTAGGGTATCTCATGGTAAAACTTCGTTTGCGCCGTAAAGGTCGCAAAAAAGCACCAACCTATGACATCGTCGCAGTTGACAGTCGTTCACGTCGTGACGGTGATTATTTGGAGCGCGTCGGATATTATGATCCGATGAAGCAACCATCAACAGTTTCTTTCCAGCATGACAGAGCAATTTATTGGCTCAATAACGGTGCACAGCCTACTGACATCGTTCGCTCACTTATGAGTGCCGATGGCATATTGCTTCGTCGTCAAATGGAATTCAAAGGCAAAACCGCCGAAGAAATTGAAGCGGCAATTGCAAAGCACAGAGACTTGGCAACAGCTCGCTACTTGAAAAAACAAGCAGCTCGCAAAGCTCGCAAGTTGGCAGCTGCTGCTGCGGCTGCAGCTCCTGCTGAAGAAGCGGCTCCTGTAGAAGAAGCAGCTCCTGCGCCGGAAGCAGCGCCAGTTGAAGAGCCAATGAATTCAACAGAAGATACGCCATCTGCTGAACCATCATCAGAGCAATCCGAAGGTTGATACATAATCAATTCATAAAAAAAGGTGTGATCTTTATTGATCACACCTTTTTTTATTGCTTCCTTCTTTTCAACTCATCTATGATGATGTTCATCTGTTGGTCGAAACTTTGTTTATACTCTTGAAGTCGTAGAAGCAAGGCATCATCTGAATCATGTAACATCTTCTCTTCCATTTCTTCCTGCAAATGCCTTCTTCGTGTTTCATCCATTTCTGATATGATGATACCGACAAAGAGATTCAAAATGATCAAAGCACCCACAAGCACGAAACTACAAAAGTATAAAGGTGATAGGAAAGGATGTGGATGCAGGCAATCATACATGTTGGCTTTCATGAGTTCCGACCACCCATCTCCGGTCATTACTTGAAAAAGTGTCAGCACCGCTTGCGACAAACTTCCGAAATGCTGTGGATCATTGTCGCTGAACAAAAACACTCCAATCACTGCATAGGAATAATACAGAATTCCCATCAGCATGAATACTTGCCACAAAGTGGGAATGCTGTGTAGCAGTGTTTCAACAATAGTACGAAGTTGCTTGAAGCGTCCTATCAAACGAAGAACACGCAATGATTTAAGCGAGCGAAATATCCGCAATGTTCTTGCTGCAAGAACCGCTTCATATGTGGCTTCATCATGCGTGACAAGCAATGGCAGAAATCCCAACATCACGATAAAAGTGTCAAAGAGATTCCATCCATCCGAAAAGTACAAGCGAAGATCATCTCTATAAGCATAGATTTTTACGAGAATTTCGGTTACGAAAATATAATGAATGACAATGTTAGCGATATGAAGTGGATCATGAAATGTAGTCATCATTATTTTATCTGTTTCTACACCTACGAGAACGGCGGATAGAATAATGACACCGAGAATGAATGTATCGAACCAATTGGATTCATTATGTCTTAACTTGTAGAGAAGGTCAGCAAACATGAGTAAAAGGAATATATAGTTCTTAAAAAAGGCACGATCATCATTGTGGCCGTGCCCATTATTTCAAACACAGGGTGTGTTATTTACATTGTACGCAACAATCCGGGAATGCATATAAATCAGGTCGCAAATTGATAAGTCGAACCGATACATCCACACGTCGAACGCTGTCCAAATCATAATAGCTATTTTCTGAACGCTTATAGCCGCTTACCTCCGGGATAACTGAGGTATCAACATACTTTCCTTCTGCCAGTACGATGACCCTTGCCTTCTTTATCTTTTCATCATATTGATTTACATTGAATCCATCAGTTGGAGTAATGACCATTCCTTTGGATTTGAGTACGGAAAAGAGTGAATCTTTTGACAACTCATTCATCACGGCTTGATAACCATAGTACGCTCTTAACTTGGAGAGCGTATCATTGTCTTCACCTTTCAATGAAGCACCTGATTTGATGTCAATCGATTGAGCATTGGAGAATTGATAATTGACCGTATCAAAAGCGCTTGAAATATATTTCACTTCATTATCGGAAATATATGTCCCATTTCCGATCGGACGAATATCTGAATATGCCGTCATGGTAATAATGACTTTCGCGGTATCATTCTTTTCATAGATTTTCCAGAATTTCTTCAACATGTCCGAAGTTGAATCAACCATGTTTTTGATGTTTCTGTCAATGATTTTCGCTTTTTCACGATAATCCGCACGACGCATTGCCATAAGATCTGATCTATCGATTTCTCCGCGATTTCCCCAATATTTATTACGATAATTCAATTCAATCCAAGAAGCCTCTTTCAAATCTCCATCACGCAATCTTTGCATATGTTCGGCATAACCTTTGGAGGTATTCACTTCCCAAAATGCTGTTTGGAAATATGGCACATTTCTTTGAGCGCCGAAAACAATCACGGAGTCAACAGTAAGACAGCATGGTGATTGCCCATATTGCGCATAAAGACGGATTGTATCATTCACGATGTTTATACTGCATGAATCCTCGGCTTTGACCATAGTTCTTGGAATCCGCAATGGTTCAAAACGTGTCAGACTCGAGGCTATATGCTGAACGGAACTTGCAACAAATGATGTGTCATAAGAATAGGTGGTGTCTTTATATGCCACCGATTTTGTAAAGACTGATTTTCTCAATGGAGGCATTGAATCAACATATGTCATAGTGTCTCGACCAATGCGCAATTTCTTATTATCAAGAATTTCCATGCGTTCATTCAATTTCTTTCGAAGTGGTCTGGACTCAAATTGCTCAACCGTGATTGTATCAAACAATCTGGCTACACGTTGTGCCTTCACCGGTTTATCCTGAACCAGTGAATCATATTGCTCCTTTCTTGCTTTATCTTTTACGGAAGCTATTGAACGTGAAATCACCATGCCATTATAATTGGTGATTACAGGATTTCTATCCTGACATGGTTTGCGATTATAGGCTGAATGTCCTAATGAGGAAAATACAATGCCATCAGGACGATTCATCATGGAATCAGCAGGAATATGAATGCTATATGTATTTCCTTTCCTTTCGATATTACCGGCATAATTGCTGCTTACTTGAAGCATTGCATCTTTTACTGTTGTATCATTGCTTGCATTGTCGATTACAGTAAGATTATATGTGATAGCACATGGTTTGGGTGGCTTTGCACATGGATAAGCAGGGTCGCATGGCTCACATGGAGGACATGGCTTGGGTGGCTCAATGCCACAAAAGAATGTGGCTTCCGATCTGTATATATCCAACTTGCCCAATTGTTCCTTCTTTGCCAATTCAGGATTATTCTTTCCATATCTATCAGATGAATAGAACAAAGATTGTCTGATTGTTTTGCTCGTGGTATTCGGCGCTTGATATCGTACAAATGGGAATAATTCATCATGCTGAGATGATATGTCATTTGATGCATTACCCAATGGGAGCATGTCTTCAACAATCATTGTTGATTGCAAATCCTCTGCACGCAATTGATCCATGGCCAATTTATTTTTGATGGAATAGAAATCGATGTCCATCAATGCATAATAGAGATCATAATTGCCGGCACGATTCGATGAATACAATAAATGAGGAGTTCCATCCAAGCAATACAGAAATGGAGAATATTCATTGAATGGTGTATTGATTTCTTTCTTTCCTTGGATAAGGGCAAGATTAACCGGCTTGCTCCATGCATTTGATCCAATGGTACGAAATGCAACAAACAAATCTGCATTCCCTTTTCTTTGAATACCATTGAATGTATAGAGTGCATTCTCATATGGCGCAGAGAAACCGCCATTGGTGTCAACACGGTCTGAGCTGTACACTATCATTTCAATACCGGTGGCTGAGTCAACCGCGACAGTTGGATGCGAATCCCATGCGGTGCTATTCAATTCCTCGATATTGCGAATGGAATCAAAGTCAGTTTGATAATTACGATGAATCTTCTCGAATAAATCACTGCCACCTTTGATGTCTGCACCGCTCAATTCAAAAAAACGAGATGTCCTTTTATCAGGTACACCGGAAGAAGCAAAGACATATCGCTTATAGAATTTGTTCTGATCCGTTTGGATCACCCCACCAATATGCTGTATGGCTTTTCTATTGAACAATGTAAAAGAAGCGCCATAAATCGATGTATCACGCTCTGTTGTGTCAGACAATGGAATCACATAAAGCTGCTCTCTTTTACTTCGATTCGAAGTAACAACCAGCGTGTCTCCCACATCTCCAATCGACCCAATGATCGCAGGTGCAAAATCATCGGCAGGAGTATTTGTTCCATTTCTGAAAATTTCAGATTTCTTCTCGATTTTTATATGTTTCGATGGATCTTGTGCTTGTAGTGGTTCAATCAAGAATCCACTCAAACAAATTACTAGTATAAGTATGAATGTTTTCATGATTGTCATAATGGATTACAGATTGTACAATAATATACTTCAGCAAATTTGAATGTCACTCTTCGAAGAGGAGGATTGAGCAACCCTTCACGGATATTTGAAACTGAAACAAAAAAGTTATTACCATTTTCAGCAGTATAATAAAACACATCTCCCAATCCGAACTCAGCTACATAGGTATTCATATCTTCTGCTGGTAATCTTTTAAATGGAGGTAGTACTTTAGCAATATCTCTAATTGTGGGCCAACTTGTTGGATAGACATAATTCTGTGGATTTCCATTAGGATTATTGGCAGTAATTGAAAATGGACTTCCAATTTGGACATCACCATATTTAATACCTAGATTTTTTAATTGATCACATCCGGTAAAAAATCTAAGTGTATCATTAGCCAAGTCTTTGAACTTCATTGCTATTGTATCAGCATTTTCCGTAAGGATTGGGCTGCCTCTAGGAATTCTTACGAATGTACCTTTGAACCGTAAAAAGACTCTTGAGAGGAAAGGATTTGGATCTATATAAATACTATCAACCAAGATATCTCCGGCTTGTAGAGAATTGGGTGGTTCCCTAAAGTTGCATGTAGTTGTATATCCGGGAAGTGGAAAATTCGTTTCTGTGAATATCCAATTCCCATTCAAGAATCTGTTATCATTTGGTAATGAACCAGAGGATTTTTCGCTTGATGGAAATCGAAATGTTGCGATATTGAATGTAGGAGATGTATAATTGATTGAAGTATCAATCCGAGAATCAAATACTGCTATCGTAGCTTCTCTTACTATGGGATCCTTTGACATAGGGTCCAAGGGCTCCGGAACAAAACATCCATTAAGGCTCAAAAGGAGCAGCATAGTGAATAATACAAAGTATGTTTTCATTAGTACATCACTCCTAATCTCAATTGAAATGTTCCTAATCTGCGAGTTCCGGGTACATTGGTGAATCCAAGCACAGAGTATGCATCTCCAACAGCCACATCACGATAACCAAGATCGATTTCGAGATCAAGATCGCTCATGATGGGAATATCGACACCCACGCCAAAGCCATAGGTAAGCGGGAAAGACCAATCCATGTTGATGTCTCCATTTGCTTGGGCATCTTTGATGCGAATTGTACAATCATCACATTCTAAACCGAGAGACATTGACAATGCCGCAAGGGAGAATGCATCAAATGCAAATCCGAATTCATTGTATACATAGGGTTTCATGCAACCAAAGAGTGCTTTGAGAATGCCATCACCTTCCTTTTCTTCTCTGACGGGTTTATCGGCTTCATCACCATAGACATCCACATAAAAGAAACTTTGTGATTTTTTTCCTTTTTGTGAATTCTTGACGGGCACGAGATAATGGCGAGAGGTCAATAATCCAAGGGGACGATTGACAAGTGGCATATCCGCGATAAGCACTTTGGGATCGATTGCTCCGGCATTGATTGTTTGCATGCCTTGCACGAATGTCAATCCAAAAGCCCAGCGATAATCTTCACCCACCCTGATTCCGGCTGTGAGATCTCCACCATATTGCAAGCGACCAAGCTCAGAGGTTCCAAACAATGCATCATTCATGATTCCATCATTATAGGATGAAGTGCGAAAATGTGAGGCGGCCCAGAACTCGGAATAATCTCGGTCGAAACATGCAAGACCGATGCCGGCATCCAAACCGAGTGCAAGACGCAAAGACAAATCCAATCCCATATTGAGCGAGAATGGTTCGCAATTACAAGACTTCTTCAAAACATCTTTGATCGGTATGGAGCGGATTTCAGGGATATTCTTGGTAACATGAAAACTCTCAACAAGATTGAATCCACCAAGACTATCAGTTTGAATTCCCGGAAACAATGTAGGAATAGTTTCAATATGTTTGATTGGAATATAAACTCCGGGATAAACCGGCTTATTGTTCACTTTATCATGGAATGCAAAGACGGTGTCAATCGGATTATTTGCACTATCACGTATGATTTCAACATAATCCACAATACCACGCAATGTTCTTCCATCGCGATTGGCTTCACCGGATGATTTCTGAAAATACTTTTCAGAAACTTCCGGCTTGATACGAATCGCATCTTCATAGGATGACATTTTCTTTTCAAGGTCTGAAGCAGCCTTTGGGGTAGAGCAACTTGCAAGCATGACAATCATTGCTGAGCAAAGAAGTGAGTATATGGTTCTCATTTTCCACCTCCCAATGGGAAATTGAAATGAATCATTCCGGAAAGCCCTGATAGATGCGGTCTGTCCAAATCGCGCAACATATTATTGGTTGTATATCTGGCAGAGAGCGTCACAAACCAATCGCAACATGGATTTTCATAATTGATCAGATAACCTGCTTCCAATGTTCCGGGCATTCCTATCTTCCCTTCTTCATCATCACCTGTGATGATGGATATCCCTGTTCCCATGCTGAGATAAAGAGGAATATTTGGAGCATCCCAGGGGAACCAGCGGACATTTGCCTGAATATTCACCACATTTGGAAGCGAGTATATTCGCGGACTGGTATACTCCAAACTATCGATGGGGCCATAATGACCATAATTCACCGTGAACACGGGCCACATATTGCAAAAACGATGAACTCCATATTGGAATTCTCCGTGCAAACCAAGATTGCTTTGCTCGGGATATTGCGTCTGCGGCATGGCTGCACCAAGACCCAAACCGGCGAATGTTTGTGCATTCGATATTTGCGTCATAAACAACAGAGCCAATATCATCGATAGGAGCACTTTCTTCATGAAATATCCTAGAATTGACTGTATAGAAATATTGATATGGTCTTCCCGACCCTTTTGTTTTTGTGTTGTAATGATTCCCACAGGTCCCGATAATCAATAAGCAAAGCCCCGGAACAGCTGTTTTGTATCAAGACAAATATAGGGTAAATAAGAGGTGAGAACAAGTGTGTGGAAAGTAAAACAGCCACCTTTTTGGGGTGGCTGTCTTGCTTAATCTATCGTAACATGGCCGAGATTTCAGATGCAATCTTGGCATTATACTCGAATGTGAGGTTTTTGTGATTCACCAAATCCATGATGGTTCCAATCCAACACCAACCACATGTGAACAAATGCACAACTCCGGAACCTACTTTGTCAAGAAAAAACCTATGCAAACCGGGAAGAAATACCATCGCAACGATGGTCAATATCAATATCAAACCCGGATCACGCCTTCTTTGCTGATATGACATAGCAAATCTTCTTGCTTCTTCTTCTGTCAATTGATCAAAAATGGCTTGTACAAACATCAATTCTTGACCCTCTATGGAGGGCAAATAGGTCATGGCTTGTGGCATGAGATTAACCTAATACATGAGTGGCTAAAACTTTCTGCACATCATATACATTCACTGCCTTGGTGAATTGCTTTTGAATACTAGGCAATTGCTCACCCGAAACCCATATCTTCAATTCAGCGTCAAGGTCAAATGTACCGGCAGTTTCAATGCTAAAACGCGAAATACTCTTATAAGTTACAGATTTGTACTCAAGTTTGCTACCGGTTAATCCTTGTTTGTCAACCAAACAATTTACATTAAATGAGTTATTCAAGTAATAAAGTTAACTTCATAATTTAAAATAGGTGAACCTTAGAGAGTACAATCTTTGACTAGAACATTCAGTAACTTACCATCACAGGTCCCAGTAATTGTAATTGTTGAACCTTTAGAAACTGTAGCAGCTTTTGATATAAAATCTTTTGCTATGAAGCACTGTACCGTACCAATTACACCATCACCAACTAGTGTAATATATGTATCATCCATAATGTCTTTACCTACACTCTCAACAGTTCCTGATACTGCAATAACTTTATCCTTATAATTATTGTCAGCAGCAACTTCATTCGCTTTATATGCAGCATATAATTGCGTTGAGCTTATTGTAATCTCGGGAGTAGCAGGTTTTTTTTCACCTCCACCACTACCAACAGCTAGGAGAAAAAACACACATAGAATAAATAGTGATCCCAGATTTTTAATTGTATTTGTCATAAAATATTCCTAATAATTTACCTAGTATATGTAATACGTAATAATGAATAGCTAAGTCCACCGAAGCTGAAATAGATTAAAAGATCTATGAAATCACCTGTACCAGGAATGATGTTAGTGAGCTGCAGAAACTCTGTTAGAACAAACAATAGCATAACACCAAATATCCAGATATAGGGTATTTTCATATTCCAAAATATCAACAAAAAGCTGACCAATGAATAACTCCACAATCCATCTGGAAGGTAACTTGCTAGACTTGTAAGAAATGACGATGCGTTCTCATAAAAATAAATCAAGCATCCAATCAACAATGGTAAAATTGTATGAAATATGATATCCTTTAACTTCATAGTCAATGTTTCTTATCCATCATAGTTTAATTAAAGAACACCTCCGCCAGCGACAAGTCTAAAGAAACCAAATATAGTAGCGATAGCGCATAAAACAAGGCCGATTAATGGCTGTGTTTTTGATTGCCCATCTTCTATCTTCTTGTAAGCCATCCAACTTATTACAAGACCAATAAGAGAAAATGGAATGTTCAGCCAATTAAGAGAACCCAGACAAGGAAAAAAAGCTACTACCATACCAGTAACAGCAAGTAACCCAAAAACCAAACTAACAATATTCATATTCACCTCATATAAAAAGTTATTTAATTGATGCTTTTATTCTAAATAAGTAAGCAATAAAAGTAATAAAAAGGACTGTATTCATGAGAAAGATAAAGAAAATGAATGGACTCATTTTATTATAAAGAATAGCACTTTCAAAATTGCCTTTTGAAACTTGAATGAAACCTCTTGTCATTCCACACAGTGAACAATCTTGATTAAGTAAAGATCTAGAAGAACAATTTGGACTGATTGATAGAATATAATTTTCTGATAAGAAAAAAGGGGTTGCTACTACTATAAAACAAAGAAAAGAAATAGTAGCCCAGAAGATAAGTAGTGATTGTTTATACTCATTGTCCATAATATTTCTAAATCATAATATAGAATCAATCTCATCATCACCATCAGTGTCCATGGCCAAACTGTCTATCGATCCATCGCCATCCGTGTCCATGGCCAAGCTATCTATCGAACCATCGCCATCCGTGTCCATGGCCAAGCTATCTATCGAACCATCGCCGTCCGTATCCATGGCCAAAGTTTCTATTGAACCATCGCCATCCGTGTCCATGGCCAGACTGTCTATCGATCCATCGCCATCCGTGTCCATGGCCAGACTGTCTATCGATCCATCGCCATCCGTGTCCATGGCCAGACTGTCAACGACACCATCGCCGTCCATGTCCAATGCTACACTATCTGCCTCTCCATCACCATCTATATCAAGTAAGTCACCGTCTGTCAATGAATCAGCATCTTCACCTGAAAAGATAGATACTACTAAATCAAAGATTTTTCCAATCATTCTAAGTGCTCCTCATAGGGATAATGAAGTTGAGTTTTTCAATCATTTAGATCAAAGATTTAAATAAATCCAATTCGAAGCCCCATGAAAACATCCATAGTGCATCAATTATTGACACAAACAATAAATACCATCCATTATGCTTGAAAGCAATAAATGCCGCAAGTAAGCAGGCAACTCCCATCACAATTTCTAAAGCATGGATATCAGTGGCAACAAAGACTAGCCATGAAACAATGTTTATCACCCAAGCTGCCCATAGAGGGATTGGAAATGTAGCTTTTTCTTCCATAAAACGCTCCTAGTAAATATTATTCATTACTGCACTGCGCTCTGCAGTTTTGCTTGAATCTTTTGCAATCGTGGTAACATTGATGCATCGCCTTCGCAATCTTTTGCACGAGTTGCCATATCTGCTGCTTGTTTCAGCATATCTGCTGATTTTGTGAGTACGGACATATCGGTGGGATTTGCTTTTGCTTCTTGCATGAATGTGATATAAGAGTCTGCAAACTGTTCATACTCTGTCAAGAATGCATCACAAGGACTGCTAGTAGTGGTTGTTCCGCCTGCAGCAGCTCCTTCGGGTGCTTTTGCATCACCGCTTTTTGAATCTCCACAACTCATCGTAAATAACAATATCGCAAGGATATTGAGTACAAAACTCATTCTCTTCATATGCATTCTCCCAACTTGTTATACTATTGACATGTTATTCATGTCTTCTTTTATTTCTGGATATAACCCTATTTCGTAAATGCCACTTGTATGGCATTGTCATTCAATTGTTCTTGTAACTCTTCATATTTAATGAGCACTGCCGAATCTTTTATGCATTCTCTTGAGCGAATGTCCCATTTTCCTATTTCTGCAATCATCTTCTCATAATCTTCGATGATTGTTTTGTCTTGAGGATTATTCTTATATCGTTGTATGAGATTGATATATACCTTCACCCATGCTTCATAATCACGAAGGAATTGTTCGCATTCATCAAGTTGAGGAGTAATGTCTTTATCATTGATCGATGTTCCACCGATATCAACGATTGGCTCACCGGACTTTTTCACTTTTGAATCAGTGCAACCCGTTCCGGTATGGCAAAGAGAAATCAAGCAAATAATCAGTATCCATTTACCCATGGAACACCCTTAAAAATTCTTGTCCAAACATAGCACGCAAGAGTATTCCCTACAATGAAATTCTTTCAAAACACTGCTTTTGAGTATATTTTAAGTAGTGATTTCTTCGCTTTTCAGCAATGTTGGTCTTATTGTTCTTTTGCTTCGATGATGACTGTTCTATTATAGAATCTCCCTTCCGGCAATGCATTCGAAGTGCCCTGATATGTACTATTCCCTTTGACGATGAATGGATCAACATTCAATATTGTGCCAACCACACCGGCTCTTTCCAAAGCAAGTTTTGCATTGCGTTCTTGATCGCCGAATGGATCTGTCGCTCCCAAGATGGAAGTGATTTGAATTCCATTCGTGGACTTGATTGCATCAATCACTCGCATATTGCGATCATTCAATGTAGCAGCATCAAAATCGAACAGAATGAGTGAATATCTTTTGATTCGATCAGATCCCGAATAGTTTATTGTCTTATCCGCAACAATGTAATGATAGTGAATGGGGATTGCAATCGACGAAGTATGTGATCTTCCCAAAGTATCCACCACATTATAGCGAAATCTGAGACTATCTTTGTGCTTCCCTAGTTTTGATGGATCAATATGCAATGATGAGCTGATAAATGTATCGTGCAATCCCAATGATTCATGAAGATAATTTGTATCGGTCATCATGGAAAGCCGCCATCTGTCCACCATTGTTCCTGATATCATGTTCCCATGAACATTCACTTCTTCGGGTTGAACCGATAGCACGGAATCCATGATGGTAAGCACTTCAAAGATTTCCGGATTGCTGAATAATAATTCAACTCTTCTGTTTTCGGCAATCCCTTCAGGATATGCATTATTCGACGGATTATCGGGAATTCCTTTTGCTTTGATAATCAATCTGGATGAATCAATATTCCAGATAGTGCGTAGATACAATGCAATCTTCTCCGCCCTTTTAAAAGCAAGCCCGGTATTTCTTCGTTCCTTTCCTGCACCTGCACTATTTCCAATGATGGTTATTGTAAGCGATGGATCATTTCTTAATCGCAATCCTGCAAGATTCAATACATGATGATATCTCCCAAGCATATCCAATGGCATCAAAGCTTGTTCATTGAATTGTGTGGATTGCTGTTCATTCAACAATTGATATCGAATCGGGATTTCGGAAGATTCTTCATCGAAAAACACATAAGGCAGTATGGGCTGAATCACGCGATCAATGCGTTCTGTAAGAATAACTGAATCGACTGATAATCCATTTTGTACTTTTACAGACATCGTTGTGAGCAAATCAGGCAATGGAGCTATGATTGGTGGTGGTGGAGGCGGAGGCGGTATAATCTCGACATCTGACCAAAGCAAAGACAAACCGGCTCTTATGCCGATCGCCTTCCAAGAAGTGGATTCTGATAATTCCTGCAGCAATGCAAAACCTCTGATTTCAGGAGCTACTCTGAGATTGTTTGTTCTGTTTAAAGGAAATGCATATGACATACCTGCTGAAACACCGAATATCATCGAGGGAGTGAAAGGAATATCTCCCGATAATTCATTTCGAATACGATTAAGTCCGTCGAATGTACCGGGGAAAATGGTTTCTCTTTGTGAGAACCGCATCGAAAGTGGCATTCCAATCCATAATCCACCCGATAGAGAAGCTCTGCCAAATGTCAATATGGCTTGTGGCTCCAATGCTGCAATGCCAAGTGATGTTTCAAGATCATGCGTTATGGTTGCAAATCCCGATTGCCACCTCACATATTGTATTTCATCGGAAGAAAAATCTCCACCAAGACCATTGAATGTGGCACGCAATGCAAACCCAAGATGTTGATTCAGTGCATATGATCCGCTCAATCCAATGGATGAACCGAGATTTGTAGCTTGTGAATATTCTGGACAGCAACTCGGTATACCCTTGAAACCGGTGAATGAAGAAGTATGGAGATTATAACCACCAAGAGCATGGATGCCGAATGAAAATGGAGAGATATTGACTTGCTCATTACCTATTGGCCCGCGAGCATTCTGTCCCAGAACAGGATGATCGGAAATGCACAGACAACACAATATAATGGCTATCAACACTCTCATGCGATCAGACAAAAATCAAACAAACTCTTTCATTCCCATTCAATCGTCGCAGGCGGTTTACTGGAAATATCATATGTGACTCGATTGATGCCACGCACTTCATTGATGATGCGATTACTCATGCGAGCAAGCACTTCATAAGGCATCGGAAACCAATCTGCCGTCATGCCATCAACGCTTGTGACGGCACGCAAGGCACATGTATTCTCATATGTTCTCTCATCTCCCATAACGCCAACGCTTTGAACAGGCAACAATACTGCAAATGCCTGCCAAATGTCATTATACAATCCTGCATTATGAATCTCTTCCAAATAGATTTCATCGGCTTTGCGCAGAATGTCACAACGCTCCTTTGTGACTTCGCCCAAAACACGAATGCCAAGTCCGGGACCGGGAAATGGATGTCTGTCAATAAACCAATCCGGAATACCTAAAGCTCTTCCAACTGCACGCACTTCATCTTTGAACAATTCTCTGAATGGCTCAATAAGATTGAGATGCATTTCTTCTGGAAGTCCGCCAACATTGTGATGAGATTTAATCGTCACGGATGGACCATTCACGCTCACTGATTCAATCACATCGGGATATAATGTTCCTTGTGCCAAAAATTGTGCATCACCAAATTTCTTGGCTTCATCATTGAACACATCTATGAATGTGACACCGATGATTTTTCTTTTTTTCTCAGGATCACTCTCGCCTTCCAAACGTGAGAGAAATAAATCCGATGCATCCACAACATCTATGCTCATCGAAAAAGTCTGTCTGAACAATGTTTCGAGTTTCTTGCTTTCATCCAAGCGCATCAATCCGGAGTCAACATGAATGCAGTGCAATTGATCTCCAATGGCTTTATGAAGAAGCACGGCAACCACGGTGGAATCAACTCCGCCGGATAAACCACAAATCACGCCACCATTTCCAACTTGCTTACGAATCGCTTCGATTTTTGATTCTATGAGATTTTCAGGATTCCAATCGGAAGAACAACCACAAATGTCATGAACAAAGTTCGACAGCATTTTCACGCCATCTCTTGTATGATGGACCTCAGGATGAAATTGAACACCGCGAATATTTCTTTGAAGATTTCTGATTGCACAAATAGGTGCATTATCTGTATGAGCCATGATTTCAAAACCATCAGGCAATGC
>Ga0172373_10004314_pt1 | contig 20167 bp, 20 predicted proteins | sample Lak10m_2_FD_114546 | JGI IMG/M metagenome (GOLD analysis project Ga0172373, IMG submission 114546) | Freshwater microbial communities from Kabuno Bay, South-Kivu, Congo - kab_092012_10m | ecosystem: Environmental > Aquatic > Freshwater > Lake | place: Democratic Republic of the Congo...
TCACACAGGCTAAAGTTTCCAATTGAGGTCGTGTTTGGGTAGTTTTGGTTGTGTTCATACTCCCAATCCTACCCCACGTCCTCACCTTTGCCCGGTACGAGATAATCTCACTGCACTACCCGGAAAACGCGGCTCATGAATAAGTCGTTCCGCAGTAACCAGCTTCGAGCGCGGGTGAAAATCGTTCAACAAAAGACCAGAAGGCGGCACGGATGAAGTCATGAGCCTGTAAACCCCTTTTTCAGGCAATTTAATTCGCATTGACCTTAACATTCCACACCTGAGTTATGCAACTGTCCCGAATGGCGAATTACATCGCCATTGCAGACCGCGCCGCGCTCACGTACAATCTCAACCGGCATAGTTCCGGACTCAACTGCCTGTTTAAGGAGTATTCATGATGAAAAGACCACAGCGCCGCTTTGCAGTGCTTTTCCTGCTGGCGCTTTTTACAATGGTCGGTATGACCGTCGCGCAAGATGGGACAGTCACAGTCGCCGGATCAGGTATTGTCGCGCCTGTTTTTGATGCTCTAAGCAAAGCCAGCGGCGCTACATTCACCTCATCGCTGGCGATTGCGGGTACCCGCGACGGTTTTGACAAGTTGTGCAGCGGTGCGGCGGATGTGGCGGTTGCCAACCGCGCTATCACGACCGATGAAAATAACAACTGCACGACCAATTTGATTGACTATGTTGAACTGCTGGTCGGACAAAACGTTGTCACCTTCATCGTGGCAGCCGATGCGCCCTATGCCCAGTGCTTGAACCAGCTTGAAGTGAACACTCTCTTTGCACCCAGCGCACAGGCCACCAACTGGAGCGCGGTGGGTACAAACACCGTAGATCAAGCCTTATCGGTCATCATCCCGCCCCTGAACAGCCCCACCTTTGCGGTGCTGGATAAGCTGGTGGAAGGAGATGGCGTTCGTTCGGATGCCGTTTCACAGGGTAGCGATACCGATGTGGTGAACGCGGTCGTCAGCACACCGGGCGCGATTGGTATCGTCAGCCTGTCCGTCGCTTCAGCCAGCGATAAGGTGCGCACGGTACAGTTGAACGCCTCCGATGTCACCGGTTGTGCGTCGCCTTCGGTGGATAACGTTGTCCAACGCGCTTATCCGGCAGCCGACCCCTTCTTTATCTACGCCAACAAAGCCAGTCTGTCGAAAGCCGGCCTGACCGAAGTATTGACCTTCGCCGTCAGCGATGCAGCCCCGGCCATCATCGAAGGTCTGGGCTTCTCGGCAGGCACCAACCAGACTTACGCCAGCAGTCGGGATGCACTGACCGGCAACGGCAGCGCCCGCCCGTTCAGCGAATCCATTACAGCCTTCAGCATTCCCTCAGATGCCGCCGGTCAGGTGGTCATCGCCGGATCGCCCAACCTGCGTGATTATCTGAGCGCGTTGTCCAGCGCCCTCACCGCCGGTTATCAAAACCTCACCTTCGACATCAAGCTCGCAGGGCATGTGGCTGGCGCACGCCGCCTGTGCAATGGCGAACTGGACATTCTGGCAACCGACTCGGCACTGAGCGCCGAAGAAGAACAGAATTGCGCCGCCAATAACATCACCACCACCGCGATTGATCTGGGCAAGCAGTCCGTGGTGCTGATCGCAAACGATGCCAACGATCTCGAATGCCTGACCAATGCCCAGTTGACCACCCTTTGGAGCGCGGCTTCTGCTGGAACCGTCACCAACTGGAATCAGGTGGATGCAGGCTTCCCGGATAAAGAACTAATGCTGTTCGCCCCGCGTGGCGGCGATGCCTCTGCCGATTTGATGCTGCTGAAGGCGTCCGGCGCTCCCACCCCTGTGCGTGAAGATTTGGCCGACACGAACAACGACCCGCTGTACCGCGCTGCTGCCACCGCCAATGTGGAAGGCGGCTTGACGGTCATGTCGTGGGCAGATTACCAGCGCGTGCTGGCGAACAATCAGCAGCGCATTCATCTGGTCGGCGTGGATGGCGGCAGCGGTTGCGTGGTTCCTAGCGACGAAACCATCGCGGATGGCAGCTACACGCTAACTCGCGACGCGCAACTTCTCCTGAACACCCAGTCGCTCACGAAGGTGCAAGTACAGTCCTTCTTGTGGTACATCGCCGACGACTCCAGCTTCAGCGCACTGGCGCAGTTCGATCTGATCGGTGTGAACTTCGGCAGCCTGCCCGCGCTGCGCAACAACCTCCAGAAATGGTATCTAGACGCAGCGGTTGCAGCGGCAGCAGCACCGGAAGCCACTCCTGAAGCCACCCCGGAAGCCACCGCAGCGCCATCGGGCTAAGGCACGAACATCTCCATTTGCTCCCCCTAAACACCCCTCCCCTTCGAGGGGTGTTTTCATCCGGTGCTGTGCTATACTGCACGCGCCTTCACCCACCAGTCGGGAGTACACCACTATGCGCGGCGAACTCGTTGCCGTTGATCTCGAAACAACCGGCCTTGATCTTGAATCGGATGCCATTATCGAGTTCGCAGCGGTGCGTATCCGCGATGGGCAAATCGTGGACGAATACGCCACGCTCATTAACCCCGGTCGCCCGCTTCCGCCCTTCATCACCGAGCTTACAGGCATCCGCGATGAAGACTTCCTGCCGCCGCCACGCGGAGCCGATGAACCGCTGGCGCCGCGCATTCCCTACATGGCGGGCGCTGTACCCATTATCCGGGGCATGGTGGGCGAAAGTAACGTCATCGCCCACAATATCACCTTCGACCGGGGCTTTCTGAACCGCGAAGGGCTGCTACAGTCTAACCTGTGGCTGGATACGCATGATCTTGCGTTCATGCTTTATCCCCATCTACCGCGTTATAGCCTCGACAACCTCACCCAGCACTTCCAGATAGACCTGAAAGGCCATCACCGTGCGCTGGCAGATGCCCGCGCCACCGCCCTGCTCTACTGGCGGCTGTGGGAGCGTGCGATGGAACTGCCCCATGCCATTCTGCGCGAAATCAGCGCGGCGACCGAAGGACTCGACTGGAGCAGCGGCGCGTTCTTCCGCGCTGCCGCCGAGGAACAGACCACCAGCGGACGACAGCCCGCGCTGCGCTATGCCGATATTCTTCAAGTCTTTCAGCGAGAACCCGCACCGGAACCGCTGCAACCCGCAACCGCGTCAGGAAAAATCACCGAAGCCGACCTAACCGCGATCTTCGGCACAGAGGGGGCGCTAGCACAGGGGCTTAGTGCGTATGAAGACCGCCCCGGTCAATTGCAGATGGCGCAGGCAGTAGCCGAATCCTTCAACCACAATCAGCACTACCTGATTGAAGCTGGCACAGGAACGGGCAAATCCGCCGCGTATCTCGCACCGGCGGCGCTGTGGGCTGCCCGCAGCGGCGAACGGGTCATCATCTCCACACAGACGATCAACCTGCAAGAACAACTGCTGCAAAACGATGTGCCCATCATGCAAAAGGCCATCGGCATTCCGTTCCGCACCGCCCTGCTCAAAGGACGTGGGAATTACCTCTGCCCGCGCCGACTGAATGCCCTGCGCCAGCGTAAACCAACCAGCGCCGACGAAATCCGAATCCTCGGCAAGCTACTGATCTGGTTGAACGAGGACGCTTCAGGAGATCGAGGGCGCATTACCCTGCGCGGGCCGGTCGAAAACGGCCTGTGGAACCGCTTGAGCGCCGAAGATGATGACTGCACGCTGGAACGCTGCGGCATAGAAATGGCAGGCGTTTGCCCGTTCTACAAAGCGCGAGTAGCAGCCGAATCTGCGCATGTGGTCATCGTCAATCATGCGTTGCTGGTTTCGGACGCGGCGGCTGAAAATCGCATTCTGCCGGAATATCACCGGCTCATCGTGGACGAAGCGCATCATCTGGAAGATGCCGTGACCAACGGCCTCAGTTTCCGTCTGGACGAAATCACGCTGCGAAGCCTGTTTAGCGATATAGGCAGCACCAAACGCGGCTTGATGGGCGAACTGCTCACCCGCCTCCAATCGCATATCCCCGACAGTGAATGGAAGAAAATCGCCAACGGGGTCAAGCACATCAGCAGCGCAATCACCGTCGCAGAAGCACATGCCCGCGACCTGTTCGCCCGCGCCCGCCAATGGCACCTTGAGGCGCTAAAAGGTGATCTGGGTGCATCACTGCGGCTGACGACCCAAACACGACAGGGAGCGCGGTTCGGTGCCACTGTCGAAGCGTGGCACTCGCTGCACGAAGTCATACAAGCACTGGATGAGGTCGGCAGTCGGCTGGTCGCCAAAGTGCGCGATCTGGACTTCCGCCGCACGTCCGACATTGACGAGGTGCTAGGCAGCCTTCAAGCCGCGCAGCGCAGCCTCACCACAGTGGACACGCGAATCGCTGAAATTTTCGACTCGCCAGACCCGAACACGATCTACTGGATTAGTGCCAATTACCGCGAAACAGTCGTCCTGAACGGTGCGCCGCTGGAAGTGGGCGATCTGGTGGAGGAGCATCTCTGGCGCAAAGTGGATAGCGTTGTACTCACCAGCGCCACGCTCCAGACCAATGCAGGCTTTGATTATGTGCAGAAGCGCCTGCAAACCGACACCTTCCAGACGTTGGATGTCGGCACGCCCTTCGACTACCGCCGTTCCGCGTTGATCTTCATTCCTAGCGACATGCCCGACCCCTCTGACCGCGATCGCTATCAGCAGGCCGTCGAACGGGGCATCATCGAATTGGCTGCCGCACTGGAAGGGCGCGTATTGGCGCTGTTCACCAGCTACACCCAGCTTCAGCAAACCGCGCAGGCCATCCGTCCGCGCCTCGCGCTAGGAAATATCAGCATCTACGATCAGAGTGACGGCACCAGTCGGCAGGCGCTTCTGGACGGGTTCAAAACAACAGAACGCGCCGTTCTGATGGGAACCAAAAGTTTCTGGGAAGGGGTAGATATTCCCGGAGAAGCCCTCAGCGCCGTTGTCATCGTCAAATTGCCGTTTGCGGTGCCAACCGATCCCATCGTGGCCTCCCGTGCGGAACAATACGCCGACTCGTTTAGCGATTACATGGTTCCAGATGCCATCCTGCGCTTCCGACAGGGATTCGGCAGGCTGATTCGCACGCGCACGGATCGGGGAATCGTAGCGATTTTTGACCGTCGTATTATTAGCAAAGGCTACGGGAACAAGTTTCTTGGGGCGCTGCCGAACTGTGAAGTTGAAAAGTCGCCGCTGGATACGCTCCCGCAAGTAGCCAAACGCTGGTTGGCACAGCGAAAGGGTTAATGAGGCTCATCTGCCCTTAAGCCACCTCTGCTAGAGTACCTGAATGCCGAGGTCTGGAAAGGGTGATGGTCATGCGCACACCGGCGGGCAAAGAATGCCCCCATTATCATGCCGATTTTCATCGCGGGCGGAATGTGCAGGAGTGCCGCCTCGTCCAGCAGAATCCCGCTTCGCTACACTGGAAACCCGGTGATTGTTCGCGCTGCACCGTGCCGGAAATTCTTCTGGCAAATGCCAGCCACGAAATGGAACTCAAACTCGCCATCAAGCCGCGCCTGCTTGGGCTTGGTCGCCAGTATGAAATCAGCGCCACCTGCCTGCGGCACAGCATTTCGATAGACGATCCCTACGTGGGCTGTGCCAAATGCAATGCCTCGCGCCCCGGTCTGGATGTGTTCTGGCAAGCACTCGGAGAGGACAGCAAACGTGATTAAAGCGGTGCTGCTCGATCTGGATAATACGCTGCTCACCAACCCGGACGCGGCCTTCGCCAGCGCCTATTTGCGGCTGGCCGATGAGTATTTCCTCGCCCGCTGGCGCATCGCGGGCATGTCGCGCATCCTGCTAGAAGTCTCCCGCGCATTGGCTGGCCCGCGTAACGGCTACCGCACGAATACCGAACTGGCGATGGACATTATCTCATCTGCGGTGCAAAAGCCGCTGGATGAAATCACAGCGACCTTCGACGATTTCTATCAAACGGTTTATCCCCGGCTGAAAGATGTCACCCAGCCTATCGGTGATGTGGCGCTGCGCATCATCGAAACCTTGCGCGAACGCCAGATGGCGCTGGTGATCGCCACCAACCCGCTTTACCCGCCCGAAGCCGTGCGCCAACGTTTGTTGTGGGCAGGGCTGCCAGCGGATTTCCAGCACTATACGCTGGTCACACACGCGGGGAATATGCACTTTGCCAAACCTGACCCGTCCTACTACATCGAAGCCCTTGCGCGGGTAGGCGTTGAACCAGACGAAACCATCATGGTCGGGGACAGCTTGCAAAACGACATCCAACCGGCACGGCAGGCGGGGCTGCATACCGTTCACGTCCAAAACAGGGATGATCTGGAGCAGTTCTACAGGGACTTTGTTCTGCCCCCCGATAGGTTTGCGCACATCAGCACCCACCCGCCTGCCCTCTCGATGATCGTGCCGGAACTGCGCGGCACAATGGGCGCACTGTTCGGCGTTATGGCAGATGCCCACGCGGATTACTGGCTACAGCACCCCTACCCGGATGAATGGTCGCCAATGCAAATCCTATGTCACCTGTTTGAAAGTGAACGACAGGTGCAGCGCCCGCGCCTCGAGCGCATTCTCGCGGAAGAAAACCCATTCCTCATCAGCCCGCCGCCGCCAACTGGCGCACGAGAACCGCTGCCCTGCGATGTGGACGGCTGGCAAGTCGCCCACCGTTTCGTCTGCGAACGTGAAAAAACGATTGCATGGGTTGTGTCACGCAAACCGGAAGACTGGAAGCGGCCTGCCCGTCATAGCATTTTTGGACACACCACACTGCTCGAAATGGCGCACTTCACCGCCCAACATGACCGTTTGCATATCAATCAGCTATGCCAAACGCTAGGGCGCTGTCGCTGAACCGCACATATTCCAACATTGTTCTAGGCAGATTAGTACCTAACATCTACCACAAGTGGGAACTTGTATGCTAATATCACCAAGTAGTGTGACTCGGTGTGTGCCGCAGTGTGGGAAAAATGTTGATGCAAGATCAGGCGGAGGTCAAGCTCATACTTTTGTGTCCTGATAATGGATTTTCCAATCAGGTCATCGAAGCAATTGGCGATTCACCCATCCAATTCTGGTCAGCCCATACCCGCGCCAAGAGCGAACACCTGCTGGAAACGGTCACGCCGGACTTGGTACTCAGCACAGAAGATACTGATTGGGCAGAACCTATTTTCTCGGCACTGCGCACGCGCGTACCGAACGAGCAACCCCTCATCATCAGCCTCAGTGACCGTCTCCCCAAGCCCACTCATCCCAGTGTGGATATGTGGCTCCCGTACAGCGCCCTCGCGTCTCTGCCGATCCATCTCAACAACGCCCTCGTCTGGCGGCAGCAGCTACTCGATCAAAAGATGCGCTGCGCTCAACTGGAAACGACCCGCGAACGCCTCGAGAACGAAATCCAGATGCAGCAGCAGTCCTCTTTTGCCATGCTGGAACAAATCAAAAACGCGGTGGTCTACAACGTCACCCACGAACTGCGTACCCCGCTGCTACAAGTCAAATCGGCAGTGTCGCTGCTGGGAGACGCTATTGATCGGGAAGACAGCACCTTCCAGTTAGCAATCATCGCACTGGGGCGGTTGGATACCGGAATCCGCAACTTGGGTCTGCTCAACAGTTTGATTCAGGCCGGTTTGGATCGAGAATCCTTCACCGTCACCCCCGTTACCGACATTGTTGAATCCGCTACCCACTACGTCAAACGGATATGGGAACACCGGGAGCAGTTAGACCGGTTAAAAGTCAAATACGAGAACAAGCTGCTACCCATCGCGTGTGATCCGAAGCGGTTGTCGCTGGCACTCGGCCTAATCATGGACAATGCGCTCAAATTCAGCAAAAAACGGGTGAACATCACGATCCAACCGGTGCCCGGTGGTGTGCGCTTTACCGTGAAAGATCAGGGAATCGGCATCCCCGCCGCCCAATTGATGAACATCTTCGACATCTTCTATCAGGTAGATGGTTCCATCACCCGGCGCTACAACGGCATGGGAATCGGGTTAGCCATCGCCCGCCACATTGTCGAAAGTCACGGCAGCACCATCCATGTAAACAGCGATGAGGGCAAAGGGACGACCTTCTCGTTCGATATATACGACCCGCAACCCCCGTTGAAATGAGCAACCTGTTTCCCCGACCCGATCAGTAGCTCATGCGCCCCATCTCGACGGGACGCATCCCCTCCGCTATAATTTACCTAACTTCTGAATAGAGACTTCACGGAGAAAAGTTATGTCCGGCCACAGTAAATGGTCAACGATTAAACGCAAAAAGGGCGCCGAAGATGCCAAGCGCGGCAAAATCTTCACCCGCATCGCCCGCGACATCATGCTCGCAGCCCGCGAAGGCGGCGGGGATGAAAACGCCAACCCCAAACTAAAAATTGCGATCAGCAAAGCCAAAGCCAACAACATGCCCAAAGACAACATCGAACGCGCCATCCAACGCGGCGCAGGTGGTGGTGACGGCGTGGATATGGAAGAAATCACCTATGAAGGCTATGGCCCCGAAGGGGTGGCTTTCATGATTGATGTCCTCACCGACAACAAGAACCGCACCCTCGCCGAAGTGAAGCGCGTCTTTAACCGGGCAGGCGGCGCGTTGGCCTCGGCGGGTTCTGTCGGTTGGCAGTTCGAGAAAAAAGGTCGCATCGCCCTCAAAGGTGATGGCATGGATTTCGACACGGTATTCATGAATGCCGCCGAAGCGGGCGCAGATGATGTGGTGGACGAGGATGGGGTGATTACGGTCTACACCCCGCGTGAACTCTTTGCCGCTGTCGAAACTGCGCTCATGGACAGCAAATATGAAATCGAAGAAGCCGAACTGCGCTGGGAAGCCAAAAACGAGGCCGAAGTCGCCGTCGAAAGAGCTGTCCAGAACCTTAAGCTCATGGAATCTCTCGAAGAACTGGACGATGTTCAAGGCGTGGCCTGTAATCTGCTCATCACCGATGAAGCAGTGGCCGCCCTTGAGACTGATTAATGATTACATTGGGTATTGATCCCGGCACAGCCACCGTTGGTTATGGCGTGGTGGAAGAAATGGGCGATGGTTCTCTCCGGGCCATCGCCTACGGGGTCATCACCACGTCACCCGCGCTGCCCATGTGGCAACGCCTGCAAATCATCTACGACAACTTGACCGTACTGGTACGCCAGCACAACCCGGATCGTGGCGCGGTCGAGGAATTGTTCTTTGCCAAAAACGTCACAACAGCGATCACGGTTGCGCAGGGTCGCGGTGTGATTCTGCTGGCGCTGGCAAACGGAAACTTGCCCGTCTACGAGTACAAGCCTAACCAGATTAAGCAGTCCATCGCGGGCTATGGTGGCGCGAAAAAGCCGCAAATGCAGGAGATGGTGCGCTTGCTGCTGGGACTCGACGAGATACCGCGTCCAGACGATGCCGCCGATGGATTAGCCATCGCCATCACCGATTTACATAACGCCCGCTTCGATTCATTTGCGGATGAAAACCAATGATTGCCAGCATTGAAGGTCAGGTTGCCGCCACCGGCAAAGATTACGTCATCCTCAGCACCGGCGGCATCGGCTACAAAATATTCGTCCCCTTCCCCACCTTAGAGCGCGTACAGGGCGAGGCGCAGGCTTTCCTGCACACGGCGCTCATCGTGCGCGAAGATGCGCTCACCCTGTACGGGTTTGCCACCACCACCGAACGCGAACTGTTCGATCACCTACTCAGCGTGAACGGTGTGGGGCCAAAACTGGCGCTCAGTATCCTCAGCACCATGTCCTACGAGAGCTTAAAAAGCGCCGTCATCGGCGAACGTGCCGACATCCTCGCCCGCGTACCGGGCATCGGGAAAAAGACCGCACAGAAAATCTTGATCGAACTCAAAGATAAACTGAAGTTGGGGCAGGAAGTGGGGCCGCTGGCTGCTTTTGACGATCTGAACAGCGATGTGCTGGATACGCTGGTCGCGCTGGGATATAGCATTGTCGAAGCCCAAACGGCCATTCAGGCGCTTCCGCCCAACCCGCCGCCCAGCGTCGAGGAGCGTGTGCGGCTTGCGCTTCAATATTTCGCCTAATTGGAGAGGTGGAGAGGGCAACCATGACCGCAGATTTGATTGGCAAGCAGGTAAAGGTGCTGGATAAAGGCTGGATTGAACTGGTTGATCTACTGCCGCACCCCCTGACAGGCGTCAGTGGCGACCTTGCAATCGTCAATGCGGCTCGCGTCAGTTTCATGGGCGAAAGCAAAGGGCCGGAAAAAGACAAGAAGCTGCTGTTCTATCTGCTGCGCCACCGGCATACCACTCCGTTTGAAATGGTGGAGTTCAAATTTCGCGTGCGTGCCCCGCTCGTGACGTGGTGGCAGTGGGTACGTCACCGCACGTTTAGTATGAATTCACAGTCCGGGCGCTATACCCCGTTTGAAGAAGGCGATTTCTACGTGCCGGACGAATGGCGCAAGCAGGCCGCCAGCAACAAACAGGCCAGCGATGGCGTGGTCGAAAACACCACCAACGACGATCTGACCGCCAAATTGCTCGACCACTATGCACGGGGATTCGCGCTCTACGAAGAATGCCTGCAAGCGGGTGTCGCCAAAGAACAGGCGCGGTTGTTCCTGCCCGGTTTCAGCGTGTACTACACATGGGTACTCAAAGTAGACGCCCACAACCTGATGCACTTCCTCAAGCTGCGTATGGCAGCGGAAGCACAGTATGAAATCCGCGTGTACGCACAGGCCATTTACGACGAGTTCTTCAAACCGGCGCTCCCCTGGACTGCCGAGGCGTTTGAGGAATATGTTCTCAAGCCGCAGGCATAAAAAAGCGCCGCTGATCCGAACCGGAAACAGCGGCGCCTATAGGGTCGGCTACTGCGGGATGATTTCCTGCCCGCGATCAAAGCACATCTGCTGGTTCAACTGGTCTTCGGGGTACACCGTCCAACCGTAGCGCGTATCCTTCTGGAACAGATCGGCGCGGAAGGTGTAGTTGGGTTCCACCGTGTAATCCACGAACAACTCGGTTCCATTGGCGTCAATCAGCCGGATACGATAGCGAGACGCGCCGGTAACGGCTCGCCAGAACACCTGCGGGGCGCTCCCCAGCGGGAATAGCACCGCGCTTCGTTCCCGGTCAACGGTGAACACGCCACAGACTTCCAGCGTGGGCAGCGCCGTGACAGGAGCGACTGGCGGTTGGTTGACAACCGGCTCCGGCGTGGAAGTCATTAAAGGCTGAGCATTCGCTTGTTCGAGAGTCGGTTCCGGCGACGGAGTCCATGTGGGGGGCAACGTGGGTCTGCTCAACGGAACAGGCGTGGGCGGCTGCGTTTGCACAGGAGCCGGTGTAGCCGTCAGCACGGGCGTAGCAGATGGCATTAACGTAGGCAACGCCTGCTGCGGTTGAGCGCAACTCGCCAGCATAAGCGCCAGCACCATTCCAATTCCAAAACGTCGTAAGATCATGTTTCTGATCCTCATTTAGGGTTCCACCGCGATTGAATAACCTTGAATCACCAGAGCAACTACCAGCAGCACCGCAACAATCCCCACCAGCAGATACACCACAGTCGCCCGTCGCGGCGCAGGGGGTTGCCCGACCATTCCCACCAGCAGCACCCACCCGGCAAGATACATCACCACGCCGGCAGCCGTCGAAACCAGTGACGGAATGACTTTGGTGGTCTCGCTGAAAAAGAAGCTCAGGTAAATCCAGTCCACCAGCGGCATAAAAGCCACCGTCACCACCAGCGCCAGCCCCGCCACCAGCGCGATACGCGCCAAACGGGGTAATAATAAAACATTCTGTGTCAGCCGCAAGAAAAGAGAACCCCGCGCTGGACGGTTGCCCCCGGACGGCGGCGGAGTAGACCGGGCTGATAGTTTGGTTTTCGTCGGACGCTTCTTCATTCGGACTTGTCCCGGGGCGTACCCCATTGGAGAACATTGGAAGCCGTCGGTTCGGTGTTCACCATAAACGTCGAGGCACGCTCAAAATAATCCTGCATCGCGCTGCGGGCGGGGTCTGCAATCCCCACCTCGTCTATCGCTTCCAGCATACAACGCAACCAGCGGTCACGCCCATCATTATCAATCGGGAACGGCAAATGGCGCATCCGTAAGCGCGGATGACCGCGTTCTTGAGCATAAAGCGATGGGCCGCCAAAGAGCTGCATCAGAAACAACTGTTGCCAGTGCTTACCCGGCTCCATATCCTCTGGAAACATCGGTCGCAGCACAGGGTCGGCTTCCACGCGGGCGTAGAAAACCTCCACCAACCGCCGGAAAACCGGTTCGCCACCCGCAGCCTCGTACACATTCAGTTCGGCATCAGCCATAAGGCTCTCTCGTTTATCCATAACCGCGATGGGAGTATCATACCGCCGAACGTGTCCCCGCAAAAGCCTACCCGCTTATTGAATCGTTGAGTCCCCGTTGCACAGCAGGCGTGTCTCAACTACACTCGTGCAAGGTAATGCCGCACAATCGGAGTCATCATGCGCCAACGCCTGCGTTTGCGCCCCCAACATCTGTACCTGCTGTACCTGCTCGAAGCAGCCTTGCTAGGCTGGTTCTTTTTCAGCAGCGTCCGCTTCTTGATCGGGATGCTGTACAGCCGTGCGGGTAGCGTTTCCATGACCCTCGCCCTCGATCCGGCACTCATTCTCGCCGGAACACCGGGCATTGTTCAAGCCGCCACGCTGCAATCCGAACTCACCTTTTTGTTCGTCATGCTGCTACTGCCGCTGGTCGCCACGCTTTTTGGGCGCTTCCCGGTAGTCTCGGTGGTCGGGGTTGCGCTGCTCTCGGCAGGGCGCTTGTTCATGCTAGGCAATTCGGCGGTATCCCCCGTCATCGGGGCGGCGCTGGCACTGGGCGGCGGGCTGGTCTATATCACCGCGCTGGTGCGCTGGCGAGCGACAACCCTAGCCTATTTTTTCGTGCTAGGCGCGGCGCTGGATCAAGCAGCGCGGGCGGTGGGCAACACGCTTGACCCCACTTGGTCGAGCAGCTTCGCCAGCCCACAGGCCATACTCTCAATCGCGGCCTTCGCCATAAGCATCGTTGCTATCCTATGGCAATTACGGCGCAAACCGGAACCACTGGCGGAAGGTAGCGTGAACCTCGATCATGGCCTCATGCCATTCTGGGGAGGCGTCGGCTTCGGCGGGCTGCTGTTCCTGCAACTGGCACTCCTCAGCACCCCGAATGCGCTGGCGCATCGTGCGGGCGTTGACTACACGAACTTCGCGCCACTGGTCATGCTCGCCACACTCCTCCCACTCATCCCAGCCGTTCGCGCACAGGCTGCCGCGCTGGTCGGGCTGTTTGACCGCAGCGCACGCGGTTGGGCGTGGATGCTCTTAATGGCGTTGCTGATCGTGTTTGGCACGCGCTTTCAAGGGCTGATAGCAGGCGCTGCGCTCGTCTTTGCCCAGTTCTCTGCCAGCCTGTTATGGTGGTGGTTGACACGCCCCCGCACGGGCAAAGAACGCAGCTTCAGCGGATTATGGCTCCTCATTGGCGTGGGATTCTTCGGGCTGCTGCTGACCGCCGACAACTTCACCTACGAATATGCTTATGTGCAGGATATGGGTGGCGATCTGGCCTTCCTCAATACCCTCATCCCGCCCTTCCTACGCGGGTTTCGCGGCATGGGGCTAGGCATCCTGCTGCTGAGTGTGTTCCTCGCCGCGCTCCCGATGGTCATGTCACAACGGCGCATACCGTGGGCGGGCGGGTCGCGCTGGCTGTCCTTTTTCACACTGGTGCTGGTCGCTGCCGGAAGCCTCAGCATCGCCGCCGCCGTCCAGCCCCCCATCATCATCGGGGTACGCAACCCGGACACCCTGCGCTTTGGTTCCTATAACATCCACAGTGGTTTCAATGAGTTTTACCATTTCGATCTGGATGCAATCGCACGTACCATCCAGCAAAGCGGCTCGAATGTCACTTTATTGCAGCAGGTCGAAACAGGCCGACTGACCAGTTTTAGCGTTGACCAATCGTTGTGGTTAGCACGGCGGTTGGGAATGGATACCCGCTTTTTCGCCACCAACGAAGGGTTACAGGGGTTGGCAGTGCTATCCAATGTGCCGTTCAGAGAGGCGGGCGGAACGCTGCTCGTCAGTCCAGCCAGTCAGGTTGGGCTGCAATGGGTTCAAATTCAGCCGGATGACGCGCCGATCACGCTGTATAACACGCGGCTTGAATACCTGCTCGAAACCAGCAGCGGGCGCTCACTGGACGATCAAGAACAGGATCAGCAGCGCCAACTCAACGAGATTTTCACCATACTGGGCACTCGCCATCCAGACGGGAATCTGGGGCGTACCCTTCTCGGCGGCACGTTCAACAACCTGCCCGACTCGGCGCTTGGCGATCAAATGCGGAGCGCCGGCTTTGTAGACCCGTTCGCCGGACTCCCCAATGATCTGACGGCAACGCTGTGGCGTGCGGGCTTACCGCAGGTGCAGTTGGACTACCTGTGGGTCTGGCGGCGAACGCTGGTGCCGGTGGGCGCGAACACCATCAACACCAACGCCTCCGATCACCGTTTGGCGGTCATCGAAGCGATTATTCGCCCTCAGTAACACCCGAAGGCGCGGGAAACGTACCCGAAGCCAGATGACGCAGCGCAGCAAAGGCCGCCGCCTGTGCCGCTGTTTGCTTGCTGCGTCCGTGCCCGCGCCCCGCCACCTGCTCACCAATCAGCACTTCTACCACAAACTCCTTCAAATGATCCGGGCCTGTGGCAGAAACCGTTTCATAGCGCGGGGTTAAACCAAAGCTCGCCTGACTCCACTCTTGCAAAGAGCTGCGGGCATCTTTGTCACGATCTTCCGCCAACACCTGTTCCAACAGCGACTCGAAACGCGGGTGAATGAAGGCCATGACCGCTTCTAATCCCTGATCCAGATACAACGCGCCAACCAGCGCCTCGAACGCCGCACACAGATTGGTCATCCGTTTGCGCCCGCCGCTGCTCTCCTCGCCGCGTCCCATGTTGAGCATCTGCCCCAGTTGGATGTGCAATGCCAATTCACCTAGCGAATCCGTGCGCACCAGTGCCGCCCGCAACCGCGTCAGTGACCCTTCCGGCATGTCTGGATAACGACGATACAGCATCTCCCCGGTCAGAAAATTCAGCACAGCATCGCCCAAAAACTCTAACCGTTCATTGTCGCCCACTTCATCTGTGCCATGTTCGTTCGCATACGAACGATGCGTCAAAGCCTGCCGCAACAACTCAGGGTTCCGAAACTGCAATCCGATGCTGGTTTGTACCTGTTGAATATCCATTTTCAAAAGGGCGTAACTCCCACACTCCTGTCAACAAAACGCCTTGAAGATAAGCGATACGTTATGCCCGCCAAATCCGAATGAATTGCTCATCACATGCTCGATTTTCACCTGTCGAGCGGTGTTTGGCACGTAATCGAGATCACATTCGGGATCGGCTTCACGCAGATTGATGGTCGGTGGTGCCACTTGATCGCGGATCGCCAGTACCGAAAACACGGCTTCAAACGCAGCAGTCGCCCCCATGCCATGCCCGGTCATGCTCTTGGTCGAACTCATCGGCACCTGCGAGGCATGTGTGCCAAAAGCGCGTTTCACCGCTTTGGTTTCCATCGCATCGTTCAGCGAAGTCGCCGTCCCATGCGCGTTGATGTAATCAATATCCGTCGGGTTCAAGCCCGAATCCGCCAGCGCACCCAGAATCGCATTGGTCGCGCCAATGCCTTCAGGGTCGGGCGCGGTCACATGGAACGAGTCCGAAGTCACGCCGTACCCCACCACTTCCGCCAGAATGTTTGCACCACGCGCCTTCGCAAATTCGAGTTCTTCCAGAACCACCACCCCCGCACCCTCCCCGAACACCAATCCGGCGCGGTCTTTGGAGAACGGGCGCACCGCTGTATCCGGCGCATCATTTTCGCGGCAGCACGCGCCAACGCGGTCAAAGGCAGCAATGCCAATCGGGATAATCGGCGCATCACCGCAGCCCGCAAATGCCGCCTCAATCCGCCCCCAGCGGATCAAATCAAAAGCATGACCGATGCAATCCGCCCCCGTTGCACAGGCTGAAATCGGAACATACGACGGCCCGCGTGTCCCGTAATCAATGCTGACGATATCGCTGCCGCCATTCACCATCAGCATCGGAATGCCAAAAGGCGTAATGCGCCGGGGGTCGCCGGTATCAAACAGCACTTTAGCCTCGTTGTAATAGCTGCCCACGCCGCCCACCGAAGAACCGATGAGCGTGCCAATCCGGTAACGGTTTCCATCGTCCACCGTGATTCCAGAGTGTTCTACAGCTTGATTGGCTGCCGCGACAATGAATTGCTGATAGCGATCCCGCCGCCGCACTTCTTTCGCAGGCATGTGATCGGCTGCGTTCCAGTTTTTGACTTCAGCGGCGATTTTTACCAGATAGTCTTGGGGATCAAAAAGCGTAATCGGCGCGACGCCGCTTTTGCCCGCTTTAATCGCACTCCAGCTTTCCTCAACATTGTTCCCCACAGGCGACAGCAAACCCAAACCCGTTACTACCACTCGTCGCATCATACCTACAACTCCCATGTACCATGCACGCTCAACAAGAAAACACTTTTAGCCACAATGGAACGCCCTCTCAGGTGCGATCATCGGGCTTGGGCTGATAATGGCCTTCCACCCACTGCTCACCTGTCGCTCCGAACTCTTTCTTCCACACCGGCACAATCTCTTTCAAGCGGTCAATGCCATAACGCGCCCCCTCAAAACAGCCTTGATCGCGGTGGCCGGAAGAACATGCTATCACAATCGTATTTTCGCCCACCGCCAGCACGCCGGTGCGCTGCACAATTGCAATCCCCTGCACCAGAGGCCAGCGTTCACGAATTTCAGCCGCCACCTGTCGCATTTTTGCCAGCGCCATCGGTGCATACGCCTCATATTCCAGCCGATCTGTCTGCCGATGGGCAGCGCCCTGCGCCGTCTGTCCGCGCACCATCCCGCTGAACACGCACACCGCGCCCGTTTCCGGCACCGTAATCGCCCGAACCAGTTCATCGGTGCTGAACGCTTCTTCAGCTAAACGGAAGATTTCGGGATACTCCCGCCCATCACCCCCGCTTACAGGTGGAAAAAACGCAATCGTATCACCTTCCTGTACGGGATCATCTGCAAAGGCATAGTCCTCGTTTACTGCTGCGATGGCCGCGTCCACATGCGCCGCCAGCGCCGGATACACCTGAACCAACGCCTGCCGCACCCCGCGCACGGTGGTCGGCGTTTCCGCTATTGAAAGCATCACCCGATTCTGCCCTACCTTATCCTTAAGAGTTGCAAATAATAGAATTTGAACTTGCATCAGCGCGACTCCGCCACATAATCGCCATGCTGACCGCCGTGCTTCTCCAGCAAGCGCACGTCGGTGATGCGCATTTCTCTGTCCACCGCTTTCGCCATGTCGTAGAGCGTGAGCGCAGCAACCGTCGCCGCCGTGAGCGCCTCCATTTCGACGCCCGTTTTGCCCTGTGTGCGTGCCGTCGCCCGGATGTGTATGGCGCTCAGTTCTTCATCCAGCGTCAGTTCCACATCAATATGCGTCAGCGGCAGCGGGTGGCACAACGGTATCAAATCCGATGTTTTCTTGGCAGCCATAATCCCCGCCAAACGGGCAATCGTAAGCGCATCCCCTTTTTTGAGCGCCCCCTCACGAACCAAGCGCAGCGTGTCCGGGTGCATCAACACCACGCCCCCCGCCGCCGCCATGCGCTCGCTATCAGGTTTCGCGCCCACATCCACCATACGCGCTGCACCCTGTTCGTCCACATGTGTTAGACGCTTGTCAGTCATCGCAACTCCCTTAAAGGCATCAAGACTTTAATTATAACCTACCGACATGTATACTAAAATGGATTTGGGTTCACGGGAATCACTCCTTATGCCCATTTATCGTACCGCAGTCCGCTGCATACGAACCCGCAGCTGCAACCATTCGTACAACACTGACAGGAGATGGCTTCGTTGAGCATTTTCCGTTCTGGTCTTGCCAAAACCCGTCAATCCTTTTTTGGGCGCATCTCCCAGATGCTCGGCAACAGCGAAATTGATGATGATACGTGGGATGACATCGAAGCACTTTTGATTCAGGCTGATCTTGGCGTACCGGCCACCCAGCGGGTATTGAGTGAACTTCGGGCGCGAATCAAGCGTGAAGGGCTTACCCGCAGCGAACAACTCAACAAAGCCCTGCGCGAATCGCTGCAATCGCTGCTCTCGATCCCTCCGCCAATGAACATCAGCGGTCGTCCGCTTTCGATCATTTTGATTGTGGGCGTGAACGGGTCGGGCAAAACCACATCCATCGCCAAACTCGCCAACCGCCTGAATCGTGCCGGACGCAAAGTCATGATCGCTGCCGGCGACACTTTCCGCGCCGCCGCCATCGAACAGTTGAAAACATGGGGGGATCGGGTGGGCGTGCCGGTAATCGCCAACAAACCCGGCTCCGACCCGGCGGCGGTGGTCTATGACGCCGCCGCCGCCGCCAACGCTCGCGGCTATGATATTCTGATCGTGGATACCGCTGGTCGCCTGCACACGAACTTCAACCTGATGGAAGAACTCGCCAAAATCAAAGCGATTTCCAGCCGCATTGTGCCGGACGCGCCGCATGAAGTGCTGCTCGTGCTGGACGGCACCACCGGTCAGAACGCCATGCAGCAGGCGCTCAAATTCCGCGAATCGGCGGACGTTACCGGCGTCATCGTCACCAAACTGGACGGAACCGCCAAAGGTGGCATGGTGTTTTCGATCTTCAATGATCTCAAATTGCCCGTGCATTACATCGGTCTGGGCGAAGGTGTGGATGACATGGTGCTATTCAATCCCGAAAACTTCGTCAAAAGCCTATTCGACGAAAATTAGTGGCGCCGGTGCATGTAAAGGAGATTTGGTACACAACCGATGGAACATCTTGTCAGCCTGTTGAAATCCATGAAAACCCGTATTGACGGGCTGATGGCGCGTCTGGACATTGAAGGCAAGGCACAGAAGTACACCGAACTAGGTGAACTATCCGCCGCTGTTGATTTCTGGAATGCGCCCGATAATGCTCAAAAAGTCATGCAGGAAATGTCGCGCTTGAAGGAAGAAATTGACCGCTGGCAGGGTACTGCCACCCGGATCAATGACGCCATCGAACTCGCGCAAATCGGGGATGAAAGCCTGCTCTCCGACCTGACGACTGAAACAGACACACTCGGCGCAATGGTCGAGCGCATGTCGCTGCAAGCCCTCCTCTCTGGCCCTTACGATGCCGAAAACGCCATCCTTGCGGTTCATGCGGGAGCAGGCGGCACCGACTCGCAGGATTGGGCGCAAATGCTGGAGCGCATGTATATCCGCTGGGCGGAGCAAAACGGTCACAAGGTCGAAATTATCGAACGCAGCGAAGGCGAAGAAGCCGGCATCAAAAGTGTGATGATGAGCATCAAAGGCGAGTATGCCTTTGGCTACTTGCAGAGCGAACAGGGTGTCCACCGCCTCGTGCGACTCAGCCCGTTCGATGCCGCCAACCGCCGCCACACCTCGTTCGCCAAAGTGGAACTCTGGCCGGATATTCAGGGTCAGATTGATATTGAGGTCAACGAAAAAGACTTGCGGATCGAAACCTACCGCGCAGGTGGCGCGGGCGGTCAGCATGTGCAAAAGAACGATACTGCCGTTCGCCTCACCCACTTGCCCACCGGTCTTGTCGTGCAGTGTCAGAACCAGCGCAGCCAGATGCAGAACCGCGAACGCGCCATGCAAATCCTCAAGGCGCGGCTGTTCGAGATGGAACGCAAAAAGCAGGAAGCGCAGTTGGCTGTACTGAAGGGCGAAAATATTGATGCCGGATGGGGCAACCAGATTCGCTCTTACGTCCTGCACCCCTATCAACTGGTCAAAGACCATCGCACCGAACATGAAATGGGGAACACGGGCGCGGTGCTGGATGGACGCCTGACTGAATTTATGGACGCTTATCTACGCGCCAAAGTCGAGCAACGTTCGGCAGAACTACCCGTGAAAGAAGCCTGAGTTATGGGGAAGCGTTTTAGCATTGGCATGATATAATGGGAGGATGGCGACACGAAAATTTCATCTGAGCGAAGAAGCGATTGCCGCACTGAAGCGGGCAGAAACAGCGACGAAAAAGTCGA
>Ga0172373_10004316_pt1 | contig 20160 bp, 25 predicted proteins | sample Lak10m_2_FD_114546 | JGI IMG/M metagenome (GOLD analysis project Ga0172373, IMG submission 114546) | Freshwater microbial communities from Kabuno Bay, South-Kivu, Congo - kab_092012_10m | ecosystem: Environmental > Aquatic > Freshwater > Lake | place: Democratic Republic of the Congo...
CCATATACTAGAAGCGGGGGAATAAGAAAAAACACGCTCAACAGCAGGGCGGCTAAAACTGTTTTTATTTTTTTTAATTCATTAGTAGACATTAGGGTATTAGTCTTTCGCCTAAGAAAGTCGTAATGGCATAGGCGGAAAAGACAATAATAATTCCGATAATGGCGTTAATCAATAAGCTTTTTGCTTTAGAAACTTGTTGCTCATTTCCTTCGGATAACATCCAAGAAATACCGGCATAAATCATTAGAAGCAAGAATAAAACACCAATAAAAGCTAAAACTGTGCCGATAATTTGACCGACCTTAGTTTGCAAGAAATTTTTATCAAAACTAGCGCCAGTACTACTCTTGAAAGCGCTTACCTCTTTAGCGGTTTGGTCAAGTCCACTTAAAGTGTCGGTGGCTGTTTGAGCCTGGGTGACAAAAGCCAGCCCACTAGACAGGATGATTAACAATAAAGAGATAAAGATTATTTTTTTCATAGAAAAAAAATTATTCACTGATTTAAACACAAAAAATTATTTGCGTTTAAATCAGTGATCCCCATAATTATGAGAATCACTTATTCTAAGCTATTGAGTCGCTGAGTAGATTTGGTTAATGACAAAGGTGGCTACAGCCCAGGCGGCCAAGATAATAACTAAGCCGATAACGCCGGCGCCTAATAATTTTTTCGCCTCTGAAACCTTGTCTTCGTTTCCGCCAGCAGTCATCCATTTGAAACCACCTAATAAGATGATGCCAACAGCGATAACTCCTAAGAAGCCTAAGACAACGTTAATAATACGACCAATGATAGTTCTTGGATCACCAGCTGATAAGGAATTGTTAAGGCCGTTGTTAACTTCGTTTAAGCCGAAGTTACCTTGAGCCATAGCGAAAACTGGTAGAACTAACAAAGAAATGATAGCGAACGCTAATAAGTGCTTGGAAAATTTTTGCAAATTTCACCCCCCTTCTTAATTTAAATAAATTTTTTATTTACACCTCTAATTTTAGCATATTCTTATAAACAAGACAAATAAATTGCCCTGTGTTAAAATAGGGGTATAATTGCTTATTTTAGCCTATTTTATGCTAAAGTTACTTAGAAAAATTAAATTTATCCATGTTTTTTGGGTTTTTTTATATTTTTTTCTTTTTGCCCTGCTTTTAAGAGGAGGATTTAATTATTTAGATCCGGATTTGGGTTGGCATTTAAAAGTCGGCCAAGAAATTGCCCAGACTAAAACTATCCCACATTTGAATCATTATAATTATTCTTTTACCGGCAACTGGGTTGATCATGAATGGTTAAGTAATTTTTTTGTTTACGAAATCTATCAGAATTTTGGTTATCCAAGCTTAGTAATCGTGTTCGCCCTGATAATAATTACCGTGCTTATTTTTTTAAATCTCTTTTCTCAACGAGTCTTTCCGAATAAAAAGATTAATTTTCTTATCGCTTTTTTTCAAGTTTTTGGTCTAATTGCTTCTTTGCCGCATTTTGGAGTGCGAATCCAAGAATTAGCACTTTTATTTTTGTTTTTAACCCTACTGACGATTTATTATTATCAGCAGACAAGAGATGGGCGGTTATTAATCGGTTTAATTCCTCTCTTCTATTTGTGGGCCTGTTTACATGCTAGTTTTTTACTTGGTTTTTTTGTTTTATTTTCTTGGCTAGGCGTAAAAATAGTGGAAAAAGTTTTAATTAATGTTTGGTCTGATAAGTATTTAGATTCTTCGGAGATTTTAAAAAATAAGACTATTTTTATTTTTCTGGGTTTTGCTAGTTTAGCTTTTTTAAGTACTTTAGCTACTCCTTATAAACTCGAACTCTACTCTTTTCTAGGCGGATATAGCAACACAATTTACTTTTCTTATATTCAGGAATGGCTCTCCCAGTTTTCTTACCCGTTTAATTATTGGCAATTAACTTATTTGAGTTTAATCGCGGTGGCTCTGATTATTTATAGTTATGATGTTTATCGGCGAGAAAGAAAATTAAATTTATGGTTAATCTTTTTGCCAATAGTATTTTTTATTTTAAGCTTTAAATCCCGGCGTCATCTCCCCCTTTTATTTATTTGCTCTTTCATTTTTTCAATTGAAGTTTATTCCAGCGCCCTTAATTCTTCGTTGAAAAAACTGAATCTTTGGTTGAAAGCTTATTTATTGTCTTGTCTGTTTATGGCGTTTGCCCTGCAAGTTATCCAAATTAATTTTATTTTAAATCCCTTCCAAGTGTTTAAAAGAGATTATCCAGTTGAAGCTTTAAATTTTTTAGCGAGTAAACCAGAGTATTCACAATTGAGAATTTTCAATGATTATGTCTGGGGCGGCTATTTGATTTGGATGAATCCAAACATAAAACCATTTATTGACGGTCGTTTGCCGCAGGTTAATTTTAAGGGGGCTACTTTTTTAGAGGAATATTTAAATTTTTCTAAAAAAGACAGTAACCGAGACGCTAAATTTGCCGAATATGACATTAGACTGGTTTTAATAAAAGCCCAAGACGAGGTGGTTAAGGCTAAAAAATGGGAAAAATTATTTTTTGGGATTAAAGATGAGGAATTAAATAGTCGTAATTATTTAAGAGAATATTTAATGAATAGTTTTTCTTGGCGTTTAATCTATAATGATCCGAGCGCGGTTATTTATTTAAAAGTTGATTAAGCTTATGCAAATTGATTTTTGTCTACCCGCCAAAAACGAAGAAAAGCTTTTAAAGACGAACACCGAGCGTTTATTGAATTTTTTAAATGAGAGAGATTGGCCGTTTGCTTGGAAGATTATTATTTTATTGAATGGTTGCTCAGACTCTTCCTTGTCAATCGCCGCTGATTTATCGGTTTCCAGCCAGGGGAAAATTATTTTTTATAATTTCCCCATTTCTTCTAAGGGTTTAGCGCTTCGGAATTATTTTAAAATTAGTCGGGCCGACAGTTTGGTTTTTATGGATGTTGATTTAGCGGTTTCTTTGGATAATATTGGAGAACTTATTAAGCCGTTATTAGAAAAGAAGGATGATTTGGTATTTGGTTCACGCCTTTTACCCGAATCAAAGACCGCGCGTTCTTGGTGGCGCGAAGCTAGTTCGCGTTCTTATAATTGGTTGTCGCGTTTAATGTTAGGACATCGTTTTAGCGATTTACAATGCGGCTTTAAAGCGCTAAATAGAGAAGTTTTTGAACGGGTGGAGCCTTTTTTACAAGATAAAAATTGGTTTTTTGATACGGAATTAATAATTTTTGCTAAATATTTTAATTTTCGACTTTTAGAGATTCCGGTTGATTGGCAAGAAAACCGTTACGCTCAACGAGCCAGTCGGATTAAAGTTTTTAAGGACGCTTACGCATTTGTTAAAAATTTATTTGTTTTAAGAAAAAGGTTGACCAAGATTAAAAAACATCCCGATAATGTTTAAGGGTGGCTAAATTGGTTTTTGAATCGACTAATATTATTATCAAATCTAAATGAATCGTTTCTAGGTTAAGGTGATTTTTGGCGGCGTAGTCTAAAATCGCTTTTTTTAAATTATTTACTTGCCACTTTAATAAAGGATTTTCTACTAAACTATCGGGAGTCTTTAATCTTGTTTTTACTTCGACAAAAATCCAGGCGGTTTTTAGCTTGGCGATGATATCTATTTCTGGGTAGCTAGTTTTGTAATTGGTGGCGATTAGCTGATAGCCTCGGGAACCTAGGTAATCTCTAGCGAGCGTTTCGCCGCGCGTTCCTAAAATTTTATTTCTGTCCATATAATAAAAGCCTCTTTTTAAGAAGAGGCTTTTAAAGAAGTAATAATTAGACAAAGTTTAGGGCAGGTATTTTTTTAATTCCTTCTCGGCCTCCCGATTTTTCTTTTGCGTGGGGATAGTTTTTAGGCTTTTAAGAATATAAATTAACCACCCGAGCATGATAATTATCCAGATTGCCAGCCAGAAACGAGCCGAGAAGAAAGGAACCATTTCATAATTAAAGAATAACAAAATTAGGCCGACCAGGGCATTGCTTAGGCAAAAATTATAAAGACGTTTTAAAAGTCCTCGATAGATTCCGCCTCTTTTTTTCATTAGAGCAATTAAAAGCGCCAAAACACCTAATAAAATTACACCGCCCAAAAACAATTTTTGTCCCAAAGGGATGAAATTTTCTGGCCGGAGGTCAAACCAATAACTTAGAGTTAAAAGATTTTGCATACGTTTATAGTTTAATTAAAATTAATCCGTAATGATAGGGGCCAGCTTCAAATTCTTCTTTAATTTCTAGACCTATTTTGGGGATAGCTGTCTTGAGCGCGTCTAATTTTACTCTTTTCTCTGGATTAGGTCCAAATGGCAAATCAATATTTTTCCATTCGATAATTAATAATTGCCCGCCTCTTTTTAGAAGTCTGATGGCCTCCCTTAATATTTCGATTTTCTTTTCGGATTGATGGAGAATATTAACTAAGAGAGCGCTGTCCAGACTATTAGCTTCAATTTTAGTCGCTTTAAATATTTCTAAATCGCTCCAAATGACTTCAATTTGTGGCAAATTTTCTTTGGCGGCGCGTGTTTTTATTTCCTCTAAGGTGGCTTTTAAAATATCAACCGCAAAAACTTTGCCTTGTCGGCCAATTAGACGGGCGAGAGGAAAAACGAAGAAACCGAAATTACCGCAGCCTAATTCAGCCACACATTGTTTTTCTGAGACGTTCATTTTTTTTAAGATAGTTTCAATGTCGAACAGGGCGGTTTTTTTAATTTCTAACATATGTTTAAACTTAATTATTCAACGAGAATTTGCCGGATAACGGTTTTCTCCCGACTGTATTTTTTCTTAGCTTTGATAACGATATTATTAAGTCCTCTTTTTAGATTAACTGTTTGAGAAAATGAGCCGTTATTATTATTAAGAACCAGCTCCCCGTTTATTTTTACTTCGGCTTCTTTTTCGGTCTGCCCGGTAACATTTAAGGAATTCTCTTTAATTAACAGATTCTTTTCCGGTTGAGTAATTATTAGGGTTGGTGGAAAAACAATTTTTTTAAAATAAAATATTAAATAGAGGAAACAAACTAAAACCGCTAAGCCGATTAAAATATTACGGATAATTCTAGGAAAAATTAAGAATTTACTTTTTTTAATAATCGGTTGCGAAAAAGGATTGTCAGTAAAATTTGTGTTTATTTTTGTCTGCTGGTCTGTCAAAAATTCTTTTGGGTTCAAGCCGAGAAAAATAGCGTATTCCCGCAAAAAATTTTTTCCATATAAACCGGCCGGCAGATAATCGTAACGCTCTTCCTCTAGGGCGATTAGATACTCTGCTCGAATATTTAATTTTTTGGCGATCGTTTCAATTTTTAGGTTTTTAAATAAGCGAGCCTGGCGCAAGCGATCGCCCAAATTAGGGTCAGGGTTTAGTTTTCTTGGGGTAAAAGCAGTCATCTGATAAAATAGTCTTTAAAATTTTAATTTTTCACCGCTCCACACAATCCCCATTGTCCCCAGGACAAATTTAATTATTAGAAAACTAGTAAAGACAATCAATAAGCCAACCGTGGCCGCAATAAGTATTTTTCTAGCCTTACTAATCGATTCGCTGCTGCCGCCTGAAATTAAAAACATGACTCCGCCGTAAATAAACATTATTAGTGCCAGAGAACCAACTAAGCCCAAGACAATCCGCGAAGCGTTAATTGCTAAAATAACGAAATCATCTAAGGTGTAGTCGCCGCAGTTCCCTGAATAACCCGAGGGGCAAGTTGAGACGCCAGATGGTTCGGTTAATAACTGTCCATGGGTCAGCGGGATATTAATGCAAAATAGACTAATAAGCAGAAGAGGAAAAATAAGCTTTTTAAACATATGTTCAAAATTTAATTAATTGTTTGTTGCACCCGAGAAGCAGCAGTGTTAATTATTTCCTGTAATTTTTCGCCGGTATTCCTGATTACGGTGTTAATCATTTCTTTGATTGCTTCTTCGGCGCCGCTTGCGTTTTTTCCTCTATACCAGCTCTTAGCAGTCAAAACCTGATCAGCGAAGACACCGATTTCATTGTCGTTTTTCTGGGAAGCAACTAAAGAGCGCAGAGCGGTTGGACGTTTAGTTTTTTCTAAGTAACTTTTAACTTGTTCTTCTTTGGTCATGAATTGAATAAAATCCCAGGCTTCATTTTGATATTTACTTTTTTTAGAAACGACCTCAACCCAATAATTAGCAAAATTAATATTAGTTGGCGGGTTACCTTCGATTTGTGGTAACTTAGCAATTGAGAAGTTAAGCTTAGGAGCTTGGGCTTTAATCGTCGGCAAGTCATAAGAATAGCTAAACATAATGGCTAGATTGCCGCTAATAAACATATCTAAAGAATTGGGCAATTCATTATTCCAAGAGTAGGATTCTTTAATTGGGTTAGAAAAATCAGTATAAAAACGTAAAGCTTCTAAACCCGGATTATAATTACTGTCTTTGGCAAATAAAGGCACGAGACTGAAAGTAACTTGATTGTTATCGTCCATCATTTCCGCGCCATTTTGCATCATTAAAACAGAGAGAATATCACTGAAACGATTAATATTACTTCCGCCACCCAAAGCTGCTCCGGATTGAATTAAGCCTTTTTTAGGGTCTTGTTTTGTAAGTTTTTTGACATCTTGTAAAAATTCTTTATTCCAATATGGCGGCGCCTGGCTGATGCCGGCGTTGTTAAAAAGATCTTTATTATAAAACATCGCTAGAGTATCAACCGATAAGGGTAAACCATAGATTTTGCTATCTTCTAATAAAACATCATGGCTGACCACGTCAACGAAATTGTCTTTTAATTCTTTTAGGGTCAGGCTATTATTTACTCTCAGTTCAGGAATGACCTCTTTTTTTACCACTCCGGAAACAACAGGGTAAGCCATTTTAGTGGTTTCGGGCATTGGGACGATTTTTGATTCATATTTTTTAATCCAGGTGTTATGGATCGAGAAAATATCTGGGCCGCGATCTTCCGCCAGAGCATTTAGTAATTCCGCTTCGTATTCATTAAAGCGCAGTTTTCGGTATTCAATAGAAATAAAAGGGTGGAGGGCTTTATATTTATCAATAATTTCCTGAAAAGCATCTGGTCCATCAAAAACGCGCCAATAGGTAATTGTTAGCGGTTTCATCGCGTCCTGAGTCTCTTGACTGGTCACCTTACAGCCGAAACCAGAACTTAGCATAAAAACCCCCAGTAAAAAGAGAATAGTTATCTTTTTAAACATATAATTTTATTTTTATTTCTGTTCCTATTATAACAAATTATAACAAAAATAGCTTGATTATTCCAATCCGCTCATATTTGCGGGCGATACTGCAAGGCTTCAGCTAGATGCTCATTGGCAATGTCCTTTTCATTATTCAAATCAGCAATTGTTCGAGCCACTTTTAAAATTCTAAAATAGGAACGCGGCGAAAGATTTAACTTCTCCAAGGCTTCTTGCAAAAGTTTTTGGCTGTCCGGGTTGAGGGAACAAAATTTTTTAGCCGTAATTGAACTCATCTCGGAGTTTGTTATGAAAAATTGATGGCTGAAACGTTTGGCCTGTTTTTGTCGAGCTTTTTTGATTTTTTCTTTAATTTTTTTTGAAGATTCTCCGGATTGTTTTTCAACTAATTTCTCGAAAGGTAGCCGAGGAACTTCAACGAATAAATCAAAACGATCCATGATCGGTCCCGAAAGTCGCCGGCGATAAGCATTAATTTGTTGGTCTGTGCAGTGGCAACTTATTTTTTTGTCGCCCCGGTAGCCGCAAGGGCAAGGGTTCATCGCGGCGATTAAAATGAAATTGGCGGGGAATTTTAAATGGCCACTCGCCCGGCTGATATTAATTTCGCGCTCTTCAAGCGGTTGACGCAGATTTTCAAGAGTGGCTCGGGAAAATTCCGGAAATTCATCTAAAAACAGAACACCCCGATGCGCCAAAGAAATTTCTCCTGGTCGCGGCCAAGTGCCGCCGCCGATTAAAGAAATACTGGAAGCGCTATGGTGAGGCGCGCGCCAGGGCCGTTCATTAATAAGGAGATGATTATTTTTCAATTCACCGGCGACACTATAAATCTTGGTTATTTCTAATTTTTCCCTTAAAGATAGGGGTGGTAAAATGCTGGGCATCGTTTTAGCTATTAAAGTTTTACCTGAGCCGGGCGGCCCGATTAGCAATAAATTATGCCCACCAGCCGCGGCAATTTCTAGAGCGCGCTTCGCTTTTTCTTGGCCATTAATTTCTGTTAAATCGAAAGCATAAGACGGTTCTTTAAAAACAAGTTTGGTTTTTTTAAGAGGGGAAATTGGTAAAAGATTGTTAAAATGTTTAACTAATTGAACTAGATTTTTAACAGGAAAAATATTTAATCCAGAAATTAGATTAGCCTCAGCAATGTTTTGCTCGGGAATAAATAAATTTTTTAAATGGAGCTCTCTAGCTTTTAGGGCAATCGCCAAGGCCCCGTTTATCGGTCTTACTTCGCCCGCCAGAGATAGCTCCCCGGCAAGCAAACAATCAGAAAAAGGGAGTGTAAAATTATTTTTTAAAGCTAAAATACTAATGGCGATTGGCAGGTCATAGGCTGGACCATGCTTTTTTAAATTAGCCGGGGCAAGATTAACAGTAATTTTCCGTCGCGGGTAAGGAAGCCCGGAATTCCGTAAAGCACTTTTAACTCGTTCCTTAGCTTCAGAAACAGCCGTATCCGGCAAACCGACAATACTAATTTGCCCGAAATCGCCGCCGCCGGAATCAGCCTCAATCTCCACTAATTCGGCTTCTAGACCAATTAAGGCTGCCGATAAAATTTTAGTCGACATAAATAAAACTAATAATTAAATAAAACCACTTTTTGAAAGTGGTTTTATTATAGCTCAGGGGAGCTAAAGATTGCTTAAAGTTTTTCTAAAAAAATTTTTTATTTGGTGGAATTTTTATTTTTTCAAGTCATCGAGCTTAACACTTAATAATTTACTAACCCCGTCTGATTCCATAGTTACGCCGTAAAGAATACTGGCCCGACGCATGGAGGCGCGATTATGAGTAATAACAATAAATTGAGTTTTATTAGATAGGTCATCGAGAATTTTCGCTAAACGTTCCGAATTAGCTTCGTCAAGGGCGGCGTCAACTTCGTCTAAAACTACAAAAGGTGATGGATTAGCGCTAATAATAGCGCAAATTAAAGCTATAGCCGTTAGAGCGCGCTCGCCACCAGATAGCATGGACACTGTTTGGATTTTTTTGCCAGGCGGTGTGGCTTGAATATCAATGCCAGCCAAGCCGACGGCGTTGTGTTTTTTTAAAAATTTCAATCGTTTCAATTTTTCATCAGTTTCGTTTTTTATTTCATTTTCGATTGGAGTTAACCCCGCCAGCGGGCCAGAATCAGTTCCGCTGGGGTTAATTTTAGCAGAAGAGGTATTCTTGGCTTCCTCTTTTTCTAAATCGTCAATCATGATTTTCGAAATTTTAGCTTGTCCGCCATTAAATAGAATTTTAAAATAATCATTAAATTTTTCGGAAATGACTTTAAATTCCGAATCAAAACGATTCTTAATATTTAAATCAAGCTCATAAATAATCTCCTCTAAAGATTTAACGGCGCTATGAAGATCGGTTGTCTGATTGCTTAGGAAATCAAAACGCTCTTTAGTTTCTCGATATTCTTTTTCGGTTTCTGGATCAATTCCCCCGATTAATTCTAATTGATTCTTAAGCTCATTAATTCGTTTATTTAAACGTTCTAAATCAAGTTCAACTCCGGTTGGTTCATGTTTTTGTATTTCGCTCAAAGTTAACTCATTATTGCGAATATTTATTTCTAAGTCTTCTAATTTAGTTTCTTGGCGGGTAGAATTTATTTTCAAATCATTTAAATCCGTGTTTAAAGAATTAATTTCGTTTTGTAGGATTTGTAATTGTCGCTGATAATCAAAGATTAAAGTTTTTTCTTGATCTTGAGCAATATTCAATTTTTCTTTCTGATTTTCTAAAACAGTAATTTGTTCATTCAGGTTAGCTAATTTTTGATTTAATTCTTCTTTGGCTGCCGAAATTTTAGCGGTTTCCTGTGGGGCGGACTTTTTATTAATTTTGTTTTTAATATCTGACAGCTCTTGGTTGATTTGGAGTTGTTTTTCCTCCCAAATTTTTAAACGTTCGTTCTTAGCGGAGAGGCGATAGCGCAGTTCGGTTAATTCAGCGGCGACTAGTTGCTTATTTTCATTGAGAGAAATTATTTTTTCTTGAATTTCTTTAATTAGTTGTAGTTTTTCAGAATTTTCCGCACTTAAGAAATCTTGGATTTTATTTTTAAAATCATCTTTGGCTAATTGGAGCTGTTTTTTTATTTCACTTAAATCTTCATTGGCGCCAATTTCCTCTAAACGAGCCAAAAAGTCGGTGATAATTTTATTAATTTCATCACGGGTTTGCTCGCGCCGCCGGTTAACGGCGATTCCTTGGCTAACGGTTTTTAGTTTTTCAGTTTCGGTGTTGATTTCTTTAGTAATTTTATTTAGTTTTTCAGTCAACTCCTTAGCGGCCTCATTTTCACCGGCCTTTTTTAAAATAACCAGCTCTTTATCAATCTTTTCTAATTCTTGGCTTAATTCCGACTGCTTATTATTAAGCCAAGAAAGATCAAATTGTCCCAAAGATTCCAAACTAACTTCTAATTCCGCTTGGATTTTAGCAATTTGCTTATGAAGTTGATTTTTGGCGTTATAAAGTTCTTGCAAGCGCGGCTGGAGTTCATTTATTTCTTGGTTGTTGTCAGTAATCTTTATTTTATTTAATTCGTCATTTAATTTAGAGAACTTTTTTTCTCGATCAATTCTAATTTTTTCTTTGTCTAAATATTGATTATTGAAATTATTAAGCTTTTCATTTATATCTCGCCAAACTTGATTAAAATAATTAAGTTGACTAGTTTTTAATTCGGTTTCTAGTTGGCTACGTTTATTTAATTTTTCTACTTGGCGAGTTAAGCTTTTCAAGCGCGGTTTTATTTCCGCCAAAAGCATTTCGACTTGTTGTAAATTTTCGTAACTAGACTCTAACTTATTTAAAGCGGAATCGCGTTTAATCTGGAATTGTTTGACTCCCGTGGCTTCGTCAAAAAAATCTTTTCTTTCGGCTGTTGAAGTGTTTAAGAAGTTTTCGACCATCCCTTGGCCAATCACACTATAAGTTTTTTGCCCGAAATTAGCTTTTGCTAAAAGCATTTGAATATCAGCTAGGCGGACGCGATTATTATTTAATAAATATTCGCTTTCGCCGCTTCTAAAAATTCGGCGAGTAATTGTAATTTCCGCGCAACTAGAAATGATCTGGTCTAGATCACTTTCTTTTTCGATTGTCTCCGGAACTTGATTTCTATTTTTAGCTGAGGCAGAATTATTTAAAAATAAAGAAACTTCCGCCATGCCTAACTGATTTTTTAAATCTGATCCGGAAAAGATAACATCTTCGCTTTTTTTGCCTCTTAAGGTTTTCAGGCTTTGTTCGCCAAGCGCCCAACGGATAGCATCAGCGACATTAGACTTGCCTGAACCGTTAGGGCCAACAATCGCCGTTAAACCCCTTTTTTGGTCGCTAAGTAGGCCAGAAAAAATTAATTTATTTTTATTAGCAAAGGATTTAAAACCCTGGATTTCTAATTTTTCTAAATACATAAGTGGCTATTAGCTTTAAGATTTTTGATATATAATAATATAATAAAGGTTTATTTTTAAAAAGACAACTAAAATTATGATTATTTCGTTTAGCGGGGCGCCGGGTTCTGGGAAAAGCACCATCGCCCAAATGTTAGCTGACAAACTGGATTGGCCACGGTATTATATCGGTGGTTTGAGAAGAGAAGCGGCCAAAAAACGGGGTTTGACTTTAGAAGAATATAATAGATTAGGAGAAACCGATCCACGCACTGATCGCGAAGTTGACGAGGAATATCAACTAAAATTAGCAGAAACGAATGCTGATTTTGTGATTGAAGGTCGAACTTCTTGGTATTTTTTACCGCAATCCTTGAAAATTTATCTGGATGTCGACCTAGCAGAAGGGGCTAAGCGTATTTTTGGTAATTTGCAACAAAAAAATAATCGCAATGAAGCAGATGATCTGAACAGTTGGCAGGCGGTCATGGAGAGTAATAAGAAGCGTTTAGAAAGTGATAAAGCAAGGTATTATAAGTACTATCAAATTGATGTTTATGATCCTAAAAACTATGATTTTTACCTAGATACCACTAATTTAGACCAAAATCAGGTATTTAAAGCAGTTTATGAATTCGTCCAGAATAGTCTTGACAAGAGGAAAAATTAATTATAATATTAGACAAGATTTGACCTAATTAAATTAAGACCTTTAAACGAGATTTAACCAATCTCGTTTATAAAATTTTTAAACATATGGTTGAGACAAAGTTAGAATTAAAGCCGGGGATGACTATCAGAGTCTACCAAAAAATCAAAGAATTAAATTCTAAGGGTGAAGAGAAAGAAAGAATTCAATATTTTGAAGGCATGATTATTGCCCACAAACATAATCGAGAAACTGGCGCGACAATTACTGTTCGTAAAGTTTCTGATGGCATTGGCGTGGAAAAAATCTTCCCTTTAAATTTACCGACGATTACTAAGATTGAAATTAAAAAAATTGCTACAGTAAAAAGAGCTAAATTGTATTATCTCCGTGGAAACTACAAGAAAAAATTAAAGGAAAAAGTCGTCAAATAGACGATTTTTTTCCGTTTGGGCGGATGGTGAAACTGGTAGACACGCAAGCTTGAGGGGCTTGTGGCCGCAAGGCCGTGGAGGTTCGAGTCCTCTTTCGCCCACCGCCATTTGTTTTAAGGGCGCATAGCTCAGCTGGTTAGAGCACTTCGTTTACACCGAAGGGGTCCAGGGTTCGAATCCTTGTGCGCCCACACAAACAAAAAAGAAGTCATATGACTTCTTTTTTGTTTGCCTGTCGGAGACAGGAGGGTTCGAACAGGTCAGATGTTTTTTCACCGATTAAAAAAGAGTTGTCTGGCGGGACAACTCCTTTTTCAGCTGTAATTAATCAGTTGCTTTTTTAATTAAATAAAGTAGTTTTAACACTCTTTCTTTTAGATAGAATATTTCGGTAGTGGACATTGGTCGAAATTTTTCATTTCCGACGAATAAGGATTTGAATACCAAATATCCGTCAGGACTGTTCGTGTAATAGCCGCCATCACCATTTTTATCGATTTTAAAAATGTACTTTTTGTCGTCGACGCATAGAACAATTGAAAAATCTTTCGGTTTGAACAAATAGTTAGTGACAAAGAGCTGTAAATGTTCACGGCAATTACTGATTAAACAAATGTCTCGGCCTTGATCAACTACCTGTAGTCTTCCGCCGAAAAAAGAGTAATCTCTGGCCTTATCCAGCATTTCTTTAGATTGTTCAAAAACCTCCGCCAAGTCAGTTGATTCGATATCAGCTAATGATTCACATAATAATGAGTCAAGCTGGTCAGAATTAGTTTGTCCTGAGCTATTTTTTCCAGCCGCCAGGCAGAAAATTAATAGCCCACAAAGAACCATAATTTTTTTCATTTTTTCCTCCGAGTTTAAGTGATAGATATAGGTATAAACCTTTCTGAAGTTTCAGTCAAGAGTCAAAATTTTTTAATTTTCTTTATTTTTTTACTAAAATCAGATAAACTAGAAATATGCAGAAAGTCATTACTAAAACAGACCAAGAAACATTTGAATTTGGGCTTAAATTAGGTAAAAAAATAAAAACTAGAACAGTTTTTGCCCTGATTGGTGATTTGGGCGCCGGTAAGACCAAATTAATTCAGGGGCTAGCTAAAGGCTTGGGAGTAAAGGATCGAGTGAATAGCCCGACTTTTAATATTCTTAAGCTCTATCAGATAAATAAAACTAGAGGTCAGATTAGATTATTTTGTCATATTGACGCCTATCGTCTAAGGTCCGAAAAAGATTTAGTCAGTCTCGGAGTGCAAGAATTCTTTAACCAAGCGGAAGTCGTCACAGCGATTGAATGGGCGGAAAAAGTAAAAAAGATTTGGCCGCAGGGAACGAAAATTATTAGGATAAAGAGTTTAAATAAAAATATTAGAGAAATAAAGTTAGCATAATTATATGAGTGACGACCTTAAGTTTTTTCGAGATTTAAATAAACATCCGGACTGGGAGCCAGAGGCCTCTCGAACGGAAATAGAAAAAGAAAGGGAAACTGAACTAGTTAAGAAAAAACCAAAAATAAAAGATGAACGGGAAGAAAAATTAGAAACCGCTATTTCCACGGAATATCATCAAGTTATTGATTTGATAACGGCTTTTTCTCTTAAGGAAGAGTTTCTTAATGATGCCGAAGAACAAAAAATACTCGCTGGTCGTAAACAATTTATTCTTCGTCAGATGCGTAAAGTTTTAGATGACGTGGAAAATTATATTAATCGGATTAATGTTTTACGTTTACAAAAGTTAACTAGTTATAATGACGGTAATCAGTATCGCGACTACGTTGGCAGTTCTGATCAGGCTCGCTATCAATATCATAATCGTTTAATTAATGATCTAAAAATGTTAATGAAGCAAGCTAATATTAATTTTAATCAGGATTTTCCGGCCGAGGCCAGACTGAAAGCCGAGCAAGGTTATGCCGAAAGGAAAGGACAGAGTGAAGAGGAAATAAGAGCGGCCTTAGAAAAAAGAAATTATGTTGAATTCCCTTATGGTTTGGGGGTGGTAATTAATTGGAAGAATTGTCCGAAAGATCCGCAGGGAGAAAGAGAATTTATCCGCGATTGGGCTTTTGAGTTTTATAAAGATCTATCTAAATTGAAGGAAGAGCTAGATATTGATCTTAAAAAAACGGGAGCATAACCTTGCGGCTGTACTCCCTAATGTTTTCGTTTTATCTCCCGCTTGATGAATTTCAGATTGATCGGTCTGATCAAATCCTGGTATATCTTATGGCTGTGAAGATTTATTATCTCTTCGGATAAGCCCAGATTTACTATTTCATTTCGGAAAATATCGATTTTCCGGTTGATCCTCTCAGGGATTGGCCGGTTTTTAATTTTGTTAGAGGCACGGAAAATTTCATTGGCATTTTCTTCAAATACCATAATAACAATTTCAGAGCTGAGTTTAATCAAGCTCTTATTGGCCGTTTCCTCTGACAAAATTTTTTTGACGAGATCTTTCACGATTACTTATAAGAACATTAAACAAAACGGCTATAGCGCCAAAACTTATCATAACATCGGCTAAATTAAAGACTGTAAAATAGCGCAGTTCAAGATAGTCAGCCACATAACCAAAAAGAATTCTATCTAGTATATTACTTATAGCACCAAATAAAATTACTGTCAATAGTATAATATTCGCAAACTGATTTTTTTTATTTAATATTAAGTAAAATATATAAAATATTAGGGTTATTATGATTAGGCTAATTAGGGCGGTTAGTGCTCTCCCTCCGAATGGCAGCGAAAAAGCCATGTAGTAATTAGCCGTAAAATTAAAAGAGAAGATATTTCCGATTAATTTAATCGCTGGTTCCGGGGTTCGGTTAATCGCCAAGTATTTTAAATAACGATCGGCTATAAAAAATATAGCTATCATCATTATAATAGCTATATTTTTAAAATTTATTTTTAAAATTAATTTATTCATTTTCTTGTAATTCAGTCTTGCAGGTAATGCAAGAACTAGCTGTTGGTCGAGCGAGAAGACGTTTTTCAGCGATTAATTTACCGCAGTATTTGCAAGTACCATAAGTACCTTTAGTGATTCTTTCTAAGGTTTTATTAATATCTTCTAGGCTTTTTTCTAAAACTTTTTCAGTCGCTAAGGTTGTTGAATAATCAGTGATTTCTTGAGCATTTTCATCTGGTTTATCTCCGTATTCCGGAAATTTAGCAGACAGGTTATCGGCTTCATGATTATCTTTACGAGATAATTCGCTTAGATCATGTAAAATCTGCTTTTTTTGTGTTAAAAGTTGGGTTTCTATCTCTTTTATTGTTTTTTGGTTCAGCTCTTTTTCCATATTATAGTAATAATTTTTTATTAAAAAAAACTATATCAAAGGTAGTTTTTATATAAAAATTATAGCTTATTTATCGTTTTTTAGCAAGGTTATTAGTAGTTTTTAGCCTTTGACAAGAAAAATTCTTTCTGCTATGATTTTTTTGTGGCTGAATTAAAAAATAGCCATTTTTTAGAAAAAATATGGAGTGGTAGCTCAGTTGGTTAGAGCGCCTGCCTGTCACGCAGGAGGTCGCGGGTTCGAGCCCCGTCCATTCCGCTAACAAAACAAACCTGCCCTGCGGCAGGTTTGTTTTGTTTGTGTTGAAATTGGACGGGGCGAGAAAGGCGAGGCGATGTGCACTTGTGCACCGCCGAGCCCAGGGTGGTGAGCCCCGTCCCTGTTTCACAATCGGAGTCCTTTTTGCTATAATTTAAATATAACTAACTAATAAAAAAACTATGTCAGAAGTACAAATTTTTCAAATTTTGGGGCTAGTTTATTTTGCGGCTGGTCTCGGAATGTTAATTAATCCAGAGTTTTTCAAAAAAATGCTAGAAAAATTAACGGATTGCCCGTTAGCTATCTATTTGGGTGCAGTTCTAGCTTTAATAGTCGGTTATTTGTTGATTACTTTTTATAATGTTTGGCGATTAGACTGGGTGTTAATTATTACCGTTATCGGTTGGTTTGCCTTGCTTAAGGGGTTGTTCATTCTTATTTTTCCGAAAGCGGCGTTGAAGTTTGCCTCTAAAGTCGGAGAAAAATGGATAAGCGCTAAAGGCATTATAGTAGCGATTCTCGGAGCAGTTCTAATTATTTTAGGTTTCTTTGTTTTATAGCTTCCAACATAAAAAAGACTTTTTTATAAAAAGTCTTTTTTGTTTGGTTAAAAGTGCCTCCAAAGGGAATCGAACCCCTATCTTGAGCTCCGGAAGCTCACGTTCTATCCGTTGAACTATGGAGACTATTTGGTGGCCCTAAGCCAGTAGACTTTGGGTTGCAGTTCTCGTTTGATAATGTTTTTCCATTCTGGTAAAGCAGTTGATAATCGTTTTATTTCTTGGCCAGCTAAAAACAGGGGGTCGACTACTCTAGATTTAAGATGGATTTCCGTTTCATATTTTTCTGGATCATTTTTAAAATTTGTTTTTCCCGACATTCGGTTAAATAAATTAACTAGGGTGGGATTATTGTCATGAAAACTTGCTATCTTATTTAGGACCGCCTGATCGGTTGTGTATAAATCAGTTTCATTAATATAATTATGTTTAATCGCAAATTTTAGATAATCGCCAACCGTCTGGTGCATAATTGCGCCAGTGAGACTGGCATAATAGTTATTATTCATTTCTAAAAAAAGTTCGGCATATTTCTTCGCTATTGCTAAATTTTTAAAGACCCAGTGTCCGTCTTTTATTATTAATTCGGTTAAAATATCCCGAGCTTCAAAGCCAGTAAGGTGTTCATAAGCGACGGCAGTTCTCAGAGAATAGTCTAAGCGATCGGCACAAATATTAGGCAGTAAGGTTTCTTTTAGAGGAAAATTTTTGTCTTCTGAAATGTAGTCGATGTCTAAATTATATTTTTTTAAAATAGTCGGTATCTCGGTTTTTTTAACAAAAGCGGAAAAAATATTATCTTGATGATTTTGAGTTTTTCCATCACCAGCGCTTAAAACATAATCAATGCAATGTGAAAAGGCTGAATGAGAAATATCATGGATTAATCCGGCCACCTGTTCTTCTAAAGGAGCACCATATTTTTTTAATAACCAATAAACGCCAATCGAGTGTTCCTGGCGACTGAAAATTTGATTAGTTTGATGATAAGGCTTTGTGTAACCCCCTTGGTCAATGCCGGCTAATCTTTTTAGAGACGGGCTAGAAAGTAGTTCAATCACCACTGGTTCGGTTATTTCTATTTGCCCGTAAACACGGTCGTCAATTAGCATAATAGTTTAATCTATTGATTGAAAAAAGTCACAATGAGCGTTGGGCGATACTTCGTTTTTTGCTTCGAGACAAAAACCAAGATTATTTTCTAGGCGAAAGCTTGTACAGCGGCAACATTGACTTACTTCATTTGGCCAGTCAGCGACAAAGTCGGCTTCGATTTCATGAGACATATTTTTTGATTTGATATTTTAGAACTAGCTATAAATCTTAGAGATAATAGCATTATGATTTTATTGATTATAATTTTAAATATTCCCCGGCGGTGACTACTGTGGCCGTACCATCAACAATTTTAAGAGCCGATTCATCATCAAGACCGTAGACAGTCTTTTTAGTTTCCTGAGCAGTTTTTTTTAAAGTTTCCTCTCGAGATCGTAAATGTGTCGGAGAATTATAATGAGGATAAATATGAAAATCAACAAAATTTAAAGCAGTTTCGCTTTGATAGCCAAAATTTTCTTGGTAATATTTCTTTTTATCTTCGCCAGTGCTAGTTAAGTTTGGGCTGGCGACTATGCTTCCGGCACTAATCCCGGCATAAACTCTAGTTTTTAGTAATTCGGGTAACAATTCAAACAAGCCCGACTTTTTTAGCCAATACATTAAATGATAAGTATTCCCCCCAGAGAAAAATAAAACGTCCCCATTTTCTATTTTGGGCAGCCAAATTTCCTTAGGAAGCGCGGAAATATCAACAATGTCAACAAATTTAAAGCCTTGTTTTTTGATATTATAAAGGTCATTTATAAACCAATCCTTGTTTCCTCTGGCAACATTCATAGCCGTTGGTATAAACACAATTGTGGTCTCCGACGCAGGCTTTCCTACTAATTCAAGTAAGGCCTTGGCAATTAACTGGTTAGAGAGACCATTAGAAGTTAGTAATAGTTTCATAAATTTTTATGTATTTACTAAACGAATTGTTAAGTATTTATAGCATAATATGTCGTATAAGTCAAAATAGCCAGGTAGTAATCTTGACTATCTCTAGAAATAAATATATCATACGCTAAAATATAAATATAATTTCTTAATTAACCGGACATTAACAATAAAAAAATAATTTCAAAAAATGAACCCTATGGAAAAGACAACAGTCACCTCGGAATTACCCAAAGTATCAGCGAGCCGCTGTATAATAGTGGGAGAAATTTTAGGAATCAAAACCCGGTTAGTTAGGCCGTTTCCTAATCAGCCAAGAAAATATTTTAATAAACAGGAAATGCTAGGCCTTATGGATAGTATTGCTGAAATCGGTCAGCAAACCCCGATTGTCGTGATGGAACTTAATCCTCCCGAAGATAATTATGAGTTTGAATTGATTGATGGAGAAAGAAGGTTGAGAGCCTGTACTCTCTTAAAAAAAGAAACCATCTTGGCAATCATCAAGAAGGTTGACTCTGAAGAAAGTCAATTTATGTATGCTATCGCCGCTAACTTTTGCCGGGTCGGGCATACTCATCTAGAAATAGCCGCGGCCTTAGAAAAAATTATTGGGTCTTCAACAGCTAAAGGATTAAATCAAGCTGGAGCTATTAAAAAAATGGCTCGAGTGGTTGGTAAATCCGAAGGTTGGGTAAGACTGTACTTAAGTCTATTAAGGCTAAACGAAACCGTTAAGCAGCATTTATTAAATAAAAAAATTTCTCTACAAACGGCCGTCGCTCTCGCTAATCAGAAAGATGAATACCAGACTAAATTTTCAAACTATATTGTTGAAAATTCTTTAAATCATTTTCAAGCCCTGGCTTACATCAGAAACCAAGCGAGCGGTGAGACCAGAGGCGAACACGGAAGAGAGCGGCATCCTTTTGATGATTTTGAAATTTTTGAAAATTTTTTGAAAAAAGTGATAATAGGAACAGAAATGATCCTGGACATGAAAAAGACAAAAGTAGAAAAAATCTTTAAGACTACTCCCGGAAAAAAGCTAATAATTATTTATTCATGCTCCGAGACGCCATAAAAAATCTACAAGATGCCGAAAGAACAATCAGTAGTATTTTAAAAGCTTAGATCATTCTTTGTGTTAAAAAAAGCCGCCCCAACTGGACGGCTTTTTTCATAATTACGGAGATGGTGGAGGATAAGTAGAATGGTAGTGTGTTTTAGACACCATTAATCGATTGCCCCCAAATTTTATTAATTTCAGAAGAAGTGGTAACTATCC
>Ga0172373_10004318_pt1 | contig 20157 bp, 17 predicted proteins | sample Lak10m_2_FD_114546 | JGI IMG/M metagenome (GOLD analysis project Ga0172373, IMG submission 114546) | Freshwater microbial communities from Kabuno Bay, South-Kivu, Congo - kab_092012_10m | ecosystem: Environmental > Aquatic > Freshwater > Lake | place: Democratic Republic of the Congo...
GAGTTGACTATGATCGAAAACAGATTGAATCACCGGCCCAGAAAGCGGCTGGGATTCAAGACGCCCTACGAGGTGTTTCACGCCTCGTTAAACCGTGTTGCAGTTCGTACTTGAATCCGCCATGTGTTCATATCGATAGTCATCCACAAATGATCGAATCTGGTCGCACAACATTGATGCGTTCGCGATGCTCACCTCATTTTCAAGAGTGATTACTGCGTGATCGTGATACAGATGTTGTCGCAACATTCAAGCCTCCCTCGTTTAATACGTCCGTGGACGTATTAAACACAAAAATTTAGATGGTGTAAAGAAACTTTTAAAGTGGGAGCCTGATCTACATGCACCCCCATGCCTCCGGTTGGTGAAAGACACCAAAACGGCCATCTGGTTTTTCACTGCTCGTTGCCCATTGCTCTTCAGTGGTTGGTCAATCACAAAAGTCTGTTATCTACCTGAAAAATCGCAACTTCGACCGTATCCGAATTGGGTTGAAGCACTCAGGATCAACTTGTTAAGGCTAAGGTTGAGCCTGATCCATGACCGAAAAGTACTGGGAAACAATAGGGCGACAGCGAGATACGCGCTGTTCATGGGTATGACCGATGTTTACAAAGCACAGAGCCATTTCTGATGGCCCTAGCCTGAAAACATTACGTAAAGCACCAGACTGTAGGGCTTTCCCGCTGGTCAATGAACTACCTAATCCCATTGCTGTGGCCATCAGTAGCATGTTTTGAATAGCAGCACCGGCACTCAGTGTGCGTTCAAACAGAGAAATGTCTATGTGGGGGTCATCTGTACGAACGATGCACAGTAACAGCCATGGTGCTCGAAGTGCTTTCTCTTTGGCTTGGGTGCATGCGTTGGCGTCCGCATGTGGATCTCGTTCCAGCAAAGCAGATGAAAATGCATCACCTAAGGCGTGACGTGCATTCTTCGGTATTTCTACAAAGCGCCAAGGCAAGATCTGGTCGTGATCAGGGGCGGCTGAAGCCGCTTGCAATATGCTAATTTTTTGAGTTTCGCTAGGGCCTGGTCCAATCAGCCGCTTGGGAAGTGTGGTGCGTCGACTCTGAATCAGAGTTTGCGCCCAGATGGCAGCATCGGTATTCCTGTTGCTCATGGTCGTCATGCATCCATGTTTATAGGGCGGTAATTTTTTGACAAGTCAGTAATGTTCACGTGCTGATTGAATATCGTGGTCGCTTCGGCCCGGTTTTTGCTACGCATGGAGCATGCCAGAAGTACTTCGCATTGTTGTCATTGTTTCCGATCCGGATTTATCACAAGGAGATGAGCAGGCGCTCGCACAGGCAGAAAGGTCGCGCCTGCTGCGGATTGGTCTTCTGGAGGCAGGGTACAACTTGGTGGCAACACTCCCTGCAGACCCTTTTCTGACAGAACGTCTGGCACAGTTACAAGCTGATTTGGTGATCGTAGACGCCGAAAGTGATGCTCGTGATGCGTTGGAGCATGTGGTTATAGCCACGCGCGATGAACGGCGTCCTATTGTTTTATTTACCAGCGACGACGATACCTCGCATGTTCCACAGGCTGTGGCCGCAGGTGTGACAGCCTACATTGTTCATGGGTTGGCTCCGGAGCGGATCAGTCCAATTCTGACGGTGGCGATGGCGCGCTTTCGTCACCAGGAAGCACTGCTTGCTGAGCTCGAAAATGCGCGAGGTGAATTGCAAGAGCGAAAGGTGGTCGATCGCGCCAAAGGTTTATTGATGCAACGTCAAGGTTTATCAGAGCCACAGGCGTATGCCAAGCTGCGCAAGGCCGCTATGAACAAGGGCGTAAAACTGGGGGACATCGCCCAGCAAATGATCGATCTTGCCGAACTGTTCAGCTAATTGATGAGGTCACCAGATCTCTTGCGGGGCATACATGCACCAAGAGCGTGCACTCACACCAAAGTAGGTGCACGTTAGTCGCTTTTTTACAAATAAACCCTGGCACGCCCCTTGCAATGAGATGAATAAGACCAACGAAGGTCATCGTGTCATAGCCTGAAGAAGGGCATTGATACTCGGACAAAGGCGTCCCCACACGTTCGCGCACTGCATAGCAGGCGCAAATTGTGTGAGGGCGCTTTTCTTTTTTCTTATCTCAAGGAGTTACGCCATGACCGAAATTCTGAAAACCAGTTTCAATCGCCGCACTGTGTTGCAAGCTGCTGCTGTGGGCGCAGCTGGTATCTCGCCTGCACTGCGCTCAGTGGTCTATGCAGCAGGTTCAGATGCACCTGAAAAAAAGGAGGTGAAAATCGGTTTTATTCCACTCACCGACTGTGCAAGCGTGGTGATGGCTTCGGTGTTGGGGTTCGACCAAAAATATGGCGTCAAAATCATTCCTAGTAAAGAAGCCTCGTGGGCAGGTGTACGCGATAAGCTGACCAACGGTGATCTGGATATGTCACATGTGCTTTATGGTCTGATCTACGGTGTTCACCTGGGAGTGGGAAGCCCTAAAAAAGACATGGCTGTGCTTATGTCAATTAACAATAACGGGCAGGCGATTACCTTGTCCAAAGCGTTAGCCGAAAAAGGCGCTGTGGATGGTCCTTCACTTGCCAAGTACATGGCAGCTCATCCACGCGAATACACCTTTGCAGGAACCTTCCCTACGGGCACACATGCCATGTGGATGCATTACTGGTTGGCTGCAGCAGGCATTAACCCTGTCTCTGGCGCCAAACTCATCACGGTGCCGCCGCCACAAATGGTGGCCAATATGCGAATTGGCAATATGGATGGTTTTTGTGTCGGAGAGCCCTGGAACCACCGCGCCATCATGGACGATATCGGGGTTACGGCCAACACCACTCAAGACATCTGGAAAGACCATCCCGAAAAAGTCCTGGGCACTACAGCAGAGTTCGTTAAAAAGTACCCCAACACCACCCGAGCTGTGATGATGGCGGTGCTTGAAGCGAGTCGCTGGATTGATGCAGGTTTGCAAAACAAGCTCAAGATGGCGGAAACCGTAGCCCAGAAGTCATACATCAATACAAGTGTGGATGTCATCAATCAGCGCATTTTGGGACGTTACCAGAACGGCTTGGGCAAAACTTGGGATGACCCCAACCACATGAAATTCTTCAATGACGGTGCGGTCAACTATCCCTATTTGTCGGATGGCATGTGGTTCTTGACTCAACATAAGCGTTGGGGGCTCCTTAAGAGTCATCCAGACTATTTGGGTGTGGCTAAGGCCATCAATCAGACGGCGTTGTACAAGGAAGTAGCTGGGGCCATGAACATTAGTGTCCCCAAGAGCGACATGCGTTCTAGCAAGTTGATGGATGGTGTTGTATGGGACGGAAAAGATCCTGCGAAGTACGCCGACGGCTTCAAGATCAAGGCCTAAGCAGGAGTCCGTCATGGTCAGTGCAGTCTTTCACACGCCCAGAGCGAGTTCTTCCAGCGCGTCGTCAATAACCAGTCCGCAAGGGAAAACACCAGCGAAACATCATCAACCAACAGCGGCAATAACGAGGTCTGTCACCAATTCGTTTTGGGTGGCTGTACTGCCGCCACTGCTAGGTTTTGGGTTACTGCTGGGTATTTGGGCATTGGTATCCAAGAGCACGCAAGGCAGTATTCCAAGCCCATATGAAACCGGATTGCAAGCAGTAGGGATATTCAGCGATCCCTTTTACCGCAATGGCCCCAACGACCAAGGTGTCGGCTGGAATGTACTGATGTCGCTCGAACGAGTGGCTGTGGGCTTTGGCCTTGCGGCACTTGTCGGCATCCCGGCAGGGTTCGTCATCGGGCGCTTTGCTTTCCTCTCGCGCATGTTCAACCCGCTCATCAGCCTGCTACGTCCGGTCTCGCCGCTGGCCTGGCTGCCGATCGGCCTGCTGGTCTTCAAGGGCGCCAACCCGGCGGCCATCTGGACCATCTTCATCTGCTCGATCTGGCCAATGGTCATCAACACCGCGGTGGGTGTGCAGCGCGTGCCGCAGGACTACATGAACGTGGCCCGCGTGCTCAATCTGTCCGAATGGAAGATCGCCACCACCATCCTGTTCCCGGCCGTACTGCCCTACATGCTGACCGGCGTGCGCCTGGCAGTAGGCACCGCCTGGCTGGTGATCGTCGCCGCCGAGATGCTGACCGGCGGCGTGGGCATCGGCTTCTGGGTCTGGGACGAGTGGAACAACCTCAACGTCAAGAACATCATCATCGCAATCTTCGTGATCGGCGGCGTTGGGCTGGTCCTCGAATACGCCCTGATCCGCATGGCCACCGCTTTCAGCTACGAGGACGTCAAATCATGAACAGCGACAAATTCATCCAGATCCAGAACGTTGAGCAAACCTTCAAGACGGCCAAGGGCCTGTTCCCGGCCCTGCGGGACATCCAGCTCAACATCGCCAAGGGCGAGTTCGTGGCCCTGATCGGCCACTCGGGTTGCGGCAAGTCAACCTTACTCAACCTGATTGCCGGGTTGACCGTGCCCACGAATGGTGTGCTGCTGTGCGCCAACCGCGAGATCGCCGGCCCCGGCCCCGACCGCGCCGTGGTGTTCCAGAACCACTCGCTGCTGCCCTGGCTGACCTGCTTTGACAACGTGTACCTGGGCATCGAGCGCGTGTTCAGCAAGACCGAGAGCAGAGCCCAGCTGCGCGCACGCACCGACGCTGCGCTGGCCATGGTGAGCCTCTCGCACGCCGCGCAAAAACGCCCCGGTGAAATCTCGGGCGGCATGAAGCAGCGCGTGGGCATCGCCCGGGCGCTGGCCATGGAGCCCAAGGTGCTGCTGATGGACGAGCCCTTTGGCGCGCTTGACGCGCTCACCCGCGCCAAGCTGCAGGACGAACTGCTCGAGATCGTCGCCAAGACGCAGGCGACCGTCGTCATGGTCACGCACGATGTGGACGAAGCCGTGCTGCTGTCCGACAAGATCGTGATGATGACCAACGGCCCCGCTGCCACGATTGGCGAGGTGCTGGCAGTAGACCTTCCGCGCCCTCGATCGCGGGTCGAGCTTGCTGACAACCCCCAATACCAGCACTACCGAAAAGCGGTGATCGACTTCCTCTACACCCGCCAAGGACATGTCGAGAAGGCTGCTTAAGGAGATTCATTATGGACATGCGCGTCACCCCCCGTCAAAAAATGAAACTGGTCATGGTCGGCAACGGTATGGCTGGTGTGCGGGCACTCGAAGAGCTGCTCAAGCTGGCCCCCGACCTCTACGAGATCACCGTCTTCGGCGCCGAGCCGCACCCCAACTACAACCGCATCCTGCTCTCGCCGGTGCTCGCAGGCGAGCAGACGCTCGAAGAGATCGTACTCAACGACTGGAGCTGGTACCAAGACAACAGCATCACGCTGCACGCTGGCTTCAAGGTCACGCAGATCGACCGCGTGCGCCGCACAGTCACCGGCATCAATGGACAAGGCAAAACAGTGCAGGCCGGCTACGACCGTCTGATCCTGGCCACCGGCTCTAACCCCTTCATCCTGCCCCTGCCCGGGCACAACCTGCCTGGCGTGCTGGCCTACCGCGACATCGCCGACACGCAGGCTATGATCGACGCGGCTGCGCAATACCGGCACGCGGTCGTGATCGGCGGTGGCCTGCTCGGGCTCGAGGCCGCCAACGGCCTCATGAAGCGCGGCATGCAGGTCACCGTGGTACACGTCGGCGAATGGCTGATGGAGCGCCAACTCGACAAGGTGGCGGGCCAGATGCTGCAGGCCTCGCTGGAGGCGCGCGGCATGCAGTTCCGAATGGGCGCGCAGACCTCGGCACTGATGGCAGGCGAAGACGGCCGAGTGGCCAAGGTTGAGTTCAAGGACGACAGTCATGTACCGGCCGACCTCGTGGTGATGGCCGTGGGCATCCGCCCCAACACCCAGCTGGCCGAAAGCATGGGCCTGCATGTGAACCGTGGCATCGTCGTCACCGACACGCTGCAGACCGTGACCGACCCGCGCATCTGGGCCGTGGGCGAATGCGCGGCGCACCGCGGTATCGCCTATGGCCTGGTGGCCCCGCTTTTCGAGCAGGGCAAGGTACTGGCCAACCACCTGGCCGAGTTCGGCATCGGCCGCTACCTCGGTTCGCAGACCTCGACCAAGCTCAAGGTCACGGGCATTGACCTTTTCTCGGCCGGTGACTTCATGGGCGGCGAAGGCTTTGAAGAGATTGTGATGAGCGACCCGGCCGGTGGGGTCTACAAAAAGCTCGTGCTCAAAGGCGAGCAACTGGTGGGCGCCTGTCTCTACGGCGACACCGTTGACGGCAGCTGGTACTTCAAATTGCTGCGCGAAGGCCGCAGCGTGGCCGACATCCGCGACAAGCTGATGTTCGGCGAATCGAACATCGGCGATGTCGGCCACCAGGGCCAGAGCAAGGCCGCGGCCATGGCTGACAGCGACGAAGTGTGTGGCTGCAACGGCGTGACCAAGGGGGCCATCTGCAAGTCCATCAAGGACAAGGGTCTATTCACCCTGGACGAGGTGCGCAAGCACACCAAAGCCAGCGCCAGCTGCGGTTCCTGCACGGGCCTGGTGGAACAGATCCTGATGTTCACCGCAGGCGGCGACTACTCGGCCACGCCCAAGATGAAGCCGATCTGCGGCTGTACTTCGCACGGCCACCAGGCGGTGCGGGATGCGATCCGCGAGCACAAGCTGCTAAGTGTTGGCGCGGTGTTCCGTTTCATGGAGTGGCGCACACCCAATGGCTGCGCGAGCTGCCGCCCGGCCGTCAACTACTACCTGATCAGCACCTGGCCCAAGGAGGCACAGGACGATCCGCAAAGCCGCTTCATCAATGAACGCAGCCACGCCAACATCCAAAAAGACGGCACCTACAGCGTGATCCCGCGCATGTGGGGGGGAGAAACCACTGCCGACGAACTGCGCCGCATCGCCGACGTCGTCGACAAGTACCAGATCCCGACCGTCAAGGTCACGGGCGGCCAGCGCATCGATCTGCTGGGCGTCAAGAAGGAAGACCTGGTCAATGTCTGGAAAGACATCGGCATGCCCTGCGGCCACGCTTACGCCAAGGCCCTACGCACCGTCAAAACCTGCGTGGGAAGCGAGTGGTGCCGCATGGGCACACAGGACAGCACCCAAATGGGCAAGGACCTTGAGAAAGCCATGTGGCGCATGTACGCGCCGCACAAGGTCAAGTTCGCCGTGTCCGGCTGCCCGCGCAACTGCGCCGAGGCCGGCATCAAGGACGTGGGCATCATCGGCGTGGACAGCGGCTGGGAGATGGTCATCGGCGGCAACGGCGGCATCAAGACCGAAGTGGCCGAATTCTTCGTCAAGCTCAAGACTGCCGAAGAAGTGCTCGAGTACACCGGCGCTTTCATGCAGCTCTACCGCGAAGAAGGCTGGTACCTGGAACGTACCGTGCACTACCTACACCGCGTGGGCATGGACCATATCAAGAAAAAGGTGCTTGAAGACGAGGCCAACCGCAAGGCCCTGTGGGCGCGCCTGCAGTACGCACTCGACGGCGAGCCCGACCCCTGGTTCGAGTTCGACAAGGCCCATGTGGACACGCGCCAGTTTGAAGCCGTGACCACCGCATAAGGAGCAAGCATGTCCAACTGGAAAGAAATCTGCCGCCTCGAAGATATCCCCGTGCTCGGCGCCCGCCGCGTGGCGCGCGATCAGGGCCTGGACGTAGCCGTCTTCCGCAACGACGCCGATGAGGTGTTCGCGCTGCTCGACCGCTGCCCGCACAAGGGCGGCCCGCTCTCCCAAGGCATCGTGTTCGGCCAGCAGGTCGCCTGCCCGCTGCACAACTGGACGATCGGCCTGTGCGACGGCATGGCGCATGCGCCCGACGAGGGCTGCACCCCGCGCTTTGCCGTCAAGGTCGAAGCCGGGGTGGTACACCTGGACGCCGACGAGCTCGCGGGCCACGCCACCGACCTGACCCGCCCGATCGCGGGCCCGGTGTCGCGCAAGAGCGCGTGCGCCTGAGCGAGTGCCCATGACCGAGCTGCTGCGCGAAACCAAAACGACCTGTCCTTATTGCGGCGTGGGCTGCGGCGTGGTGATTGAATCGCGCGGCACGCAGATCACGGGCGTGCGCGGCGACCCTAAGCACCCGGCCAATTTCGGTCGCCTGTGCACCAAGGGCCAGTCGCTGCACCTCACGGCCGCGCCGCAGGTCACGCAGCAAACGCGCCTGCTCACGCCGCAGTGGCGTCCCGTGCGCGGCCAGGCGCCGCAGGCGCTCGGTTGGGACGCGGCCACCGACATGGCGGCCACGCGCCTGGCCGCCATCGTTCGGGAACACGGGCCCGACGCCCTGGGCTTCTACATTTCGGGCCAGCTGTTGACGGAGGACTATTACGTCTTCAACAAGCTCGCCAAGGGCCTCTTGGGCACCAACAACATCGACAGCAACTCGCGCCTGTGCATGAGCAGCGCGGTCGCGGGCTACAAGATGACGCTGGGCGCCGACGCGCCGCCGGCCTGCTACGAGGACATCGCGCTCGCGCATTGCCTGTTCATCGCGGGCAGCAACGCGGCCTGGGCGCACCCCATCTTGTTTCGGCGCATCGAGGACGCGCGCCGCGCCAACCCCGATCTGAAGATGGTCGTGGTCGACCCGCGCCGCACCGACACCGCCGACATGGCCGATCTGCACCTGCAGATCCAGCCAGGCACCGATGTAATGCTGTTCCACGGTATGCTGCACCTGATGCTGCGCGAGGGCTGGACCCAGCCCAGCTACATTGCCGCCCACACCACGGGCTTCGAGGCGCTGCAGGCGCTCGTCGCTGAACACACGCCCGAGCGTGTGGCGCAGATCTGCGGGATCGCGATCGAGGACCTGTTCACGGCCGCTCGCTGGTTCGCGACCGGAGCCAGCGGCGACCCTCGCCATCCCGCCGCTACGCTGAGCCTCTATTGCCAGGGCCTAAACCAGTCGAGCAACGGTACGGCCAAGAACGCGGCCCTCATCAACCTGCATCTGGCCACCGCGCAAATTGGCAAACCCGGCGCCGGCCCGCTCTCGCTCACCGGCCAGCCCAACGCCATGGGCGGTCGTGAGGTCGGCGGCATGGCGAACCTGCTCTCGGCCCACCGCGACCTCGGCAACCCCGAGCACCGTGCCGAAATCGCGAAACTCTGGGGCGTGCCCGAAGTACCTGCCAAGCCTGGCCTCACGGCCGTCGAGCTCTTTGAGGCAGCGGCCGACGGCCAGGTCAAGGCCCTCTGGATCGCTTGCACCAACCCCGCGCAATCGATGCCCGACCAGAAGACGGTGCGTCGCGCCTTCGAGCGCGCCGAGTTCGTGATCGTGCAAGAGGCGTTTGAGACCGCCGCCACCTGCGAACTTGCTGACCTGTTGCTGCCCGCCAGCACCTGGGGCGAAAAGGAAGGCACCGTGACCAACAGCGAGCGCCGCATCACGCGCGTGCGCGCCGCGGTGCCGCCCGCAGGCAAAGCCCGGTCCGACTGGCAGATCGCCAGCGCCATCGGCCAACGCCTGGCTGTCGCCTTGGATCGACCGCAAGACGCGCGCCTGCTGGATTACGCGGAGCCGGAGGCCATCTGGCACGAGCACCGCGAGAGCACGCGAGGGCGCGACCTCGACATCACCGGCCTGAGCTACGCGCAGCTCGAAGCCACCCCTGCCCAATGGCCCCACCCCAAGGGCCAGACGCAGAGCCAGGCTCGCCTCTACACCGACGGCCGCTTCGCCACCCCCGACGGCCGCGCGCGCTTTGCCGCCGTACGCTGGGAACCCGTGGCCGAAGAGCGCGTCTCACACTACCCCTTCTCGCTGACCACCGGCCGCCTGCGCGACCAGTGGCACGGCATGACGCGCACCGCTACCGCCGGCCGCCTGTTCGCCCATAGCCCCGAACCCTGCGTGCAGCTGCACCCCGCAGACCTGCAGCGCCTGGGCCTGCAGCACGGCGATCTCGCCGAGGTGCGCAGCAAGCGAGGCTGCCTCGTGCTGCCGGTGCAAGCCAGCGCGCAGATCGCACCGCTGCAGGCTTTCATCGCCATGCACTGGGGCCCCGAGGTGCTCTCCGGCCGCGACGCGCAAGGCCAGCCCGGCCTGGGTGTGAACGTGCTCACCACCTCGAGCTACTGCCCGAGCTCCAAGCAGCCCGAACTCAAGCACGCGGCCGTGCAGATCACGCCGCTGCGCTCGCAGAGCACCTGGTCGCTCGTGGCCATGGCCTGGCTGCCTCAGGAGCGCGTCTGGCAGGTGCGCCGCGCGCTGCAGCAGCAGCTCACGGTCTTCGACTTCGCCAGCCTCGTGCCCTTTGCCGATCCCAGCGCCGCGCTCGAAGACCCTACCCCGCGCACCGGCCTGCTGCTGCGCGCCCACTCGGCCCAGGCCGCTGCGCCGGCCTTGCTGCAGGAGGTGCTGGCCCAGCTGGGCCTAGACACCCCCGACACCCTGCGCTACCAGGACCGCGAGCGCGCCCAGCTGCGCGCGCTGCGCCTGTCCGCCCCCGACACCCAGGGCCTGCGCAGCCTGCAAGGCTTTGCGGTGGCCGGCGACAGCCGCTCGGCCCGCTGGCTGCAGGACCTGCTCGAGCAAGGCCAGCAGCTCAATTGGCCGGCGCGCCAGTGGCTGCAGGCCAGCAGCACACCACCACAAGGCTCGGCCCCGGCCAGCCGCCAGGTCTGCAGCTGCCTGAACGTGCGCGAAGACGCGATCAATGCTTGCCTGCAAACGCAAAGCGGCACCGAAGCCCAGCGCCTGGCCGGCCTGCAGCAGCAGCTGCAGTGCGGCACGCGCTGCGGCTCCTGCGTGCCCGAGCTAAAGCGCCTGGTGCGGCAGGTGCTACAAGCGGCCTGAAGCTCGGTATACCCATATAACGCCAAGTCATCAAAGCTGTTCGACAATCGAAGCATGAGCATCAGCCACTACATCAAGGACATCGGCCGCGGCAAGGACGGCGCGCGGCCGATCGACCGCGCGCAAGCGGCCGACCTGATGGGCCAGGTGCTCGATGGCCTGATCACGGACCTCGAACTCGGCGCGTTTTGCCTCGCGATGCGCATCAAGGGCGAGACGGCCGAAGAGATGGCCGGTTTCCTCGACGCAGCGCACTCGCGCCTGAACAAGGTCGCCACGGGCGGCGTGCCCACAGTGGTGTTGCCCAGCTACAACGGCGCGCGCAAGCTGCCCGTGCTCACGCCCCTCTTGGCCCTGCTTCTGGCGCGCGAGGGCGTGGCCGTGGTGCTGCACGGCGCGGCCACCGAGGACAAGCGCGTGACCAGCGCAGCCGTCTGGGCCGCGCTGGGCCACACGGCCTGCGCGGGCGCGGCCACGGTGCAAGCCGGCCAGGCCGTGTTCGTGCCCACCGCCGCGCTGCACGCGGGTCTGGAGCGTCTGCTGTCGGTGCGCCGCGTGGTCGGCGTGCGCAACTCGGGCCACAGCCTCGTCAAGCTCATGAACCCCTGCGACGGTCCGGCGCTCGTGGTCGGCAGCTACACGCACCCCGAATACCTGCATTCGATGTCGGCCACCTTTGCGCTCACGGGCCAGCTCGCGCTTTTGCTGCGCGGCACCGAAGGCGAGCCCGTGGCCGACGTGCGCCGCACCCCGGCCATGGACATGTTCAAGAACGGCGCCACGCGCCGAGTGCAGGACCAGCGCGAAGGCTCGCTCGATCAGCTGCCCGACATGCCCGCCATCGACGCGGCCAGCACTGCCGACTTCATAAAGCAAGTGCTGTGCGGCGAACGCGCGGTGCCCGAACCGATTGTCCTGCAAGTGCAACACATCCTTCGCGAGGTTAAGCCATGAAACATCCTGCCCTGATTTCTGCCACTGGCGGCCGCTGCACTCTGGTGGGTGCCGGCTCCGGCGACCCGGAGCTGCTGACCCTCAAAGCTGCCAAAGCCATTGCCGGCGCCACCGTGCTGCTGGTGGACGACCTGGTCAACGACGCTGTGCTGGAACACGCCAAACCCGACGCCCGCATCATTCATGTGGGCAAACGCGGCGGCTGCGCCAGTACCCCACAGGCCTTCATCCACAAGCTGATGGTACAAGCCGTGCGCGAAGGCGAAACCGTGGTTCGCCTCAAGGGTGGCGACCCGTTCATCTTTGGGCGTGGTGGTGAAGAGGTGGAACACCTGCGCGAAGAAGGCATTGAAGTTGATGTCATCAACGGCATCACATCCGGTCTGGCCGGCTTGTCCAGCTTGGGCGCACCGCTCACCCACCGCGATCGGGCGCATGGCGTGGTGTTCGTCACCGGCCATGCCAAACCAGGCGATGCTGGCACCGACTGGGCCGCGCTCGCCCACACTGCGCATCAAGCCAAGCTCACACTGGTGATCTACATGGGCGTGAGCAGCCTGCACCACATTCAAGACGGCCTCCTGGAAGGCTTGCCCACCAGCACTCCAGTGGCGATTGTGCAAAACGCCAGCTTGCCGCATCAACGCGAAGCCCTGACCACATTGGGCCAACTGGCCGACACCATGACACGTGAAGGCCTGCAAAGCCCCAGCATCATCGTGGTGGGAGACGTGGTGCAAGGTGCACGGGCGTGGCAAGTCGAATCAGTTGTTCATCGCAGAGTCGCATAGTAGACGTATCAAACAATAATTGCGAATACGTAGAGCGGTGAAACGAGACAAAAATCGTACCTTTAACTTTCGGAAAGCCGTGCGTTGCACGGTAATCGATCGCTAGAACCGATGGGCTGAGAACTGTGCACTGGTTGTGCATCAAGCTGGATCCCAAGTGTCGCCGTGAGCATCAGAATAGTCGAAAAACTGGGTTTGCCTTCCCCGGACAGAGCTTTGTAAAGGCTTATCCGACCCAAGCCAGCGTCACGCGAGAGTTGGGATATACCCTTGGCACAAACGGGCATACAACTGATCGTCAGAAATCTCCAAGTTATCTTGTTGCATCTAAATTCAGCTTGAATTTCCAAGCTTTTTGACACGAGAACTGTGACAAGCTTAGAGCTGCCCCTTGCTACGACTTCGCTTTGTTGGAGGATTGAAGCCGCTAGGCTTGTCCTGCAGCCAATGAAGGAACTTTGTGATCTCAGGATGCGCTTGTAGCGCTTGTGTGCTGGGGTAATTCTGAGCCAGTTTAGTCTCAGTGAACAATGCATGAATTTGCTTGTGACAAGCACGGTGCATCAGGACCATGACCACGCCACCTCGTGATTTGGGCGTCAAATGGTGAGCGTCTTGCAAAGCTGGCGGGATGGCACGGTTACGAAGCGCACAAACAGCTAATTCGAATACTTTGTGGGTGTGCGATGCCAAATGTACTTCACGCTGTAAGCGCTTGATCCGACCTGAAGCCATTACATGAGCCTGGTTATTTGTTATTGGTCAGTTCGCCATATGCACCAATACAATCCCCGCAACAACAATATGAGTTAAGGTCAACATCACAGAAAATCCGTGCAGCCAGGCGAAGCGCTTTCTGAAGCCTGTGTCTGTTGCGCGGTTGATGGCAGGCATGAGTAGCTGCCTGGCCACTACGGCACTCATCATCACAAAAGTCATCCAGCCAGCACTGAACAGATCCGTTTGCCAAGACAGCAAGGCTGCGACGCCCGAGGAGAAAATCACGAACAGATAGAACGGTGGAAATGTATTTCGAATCAGCATGCGCGCATCTGTCGGAGGCAGGTACTTGAACAGCAACGCGGCAAAGCCTGCAGAAAACAAAAACATGCCGCCAAACAGTAATGCGATCATCAACAAAGTTGCAATCTTTGAGTAGCTTTCCATTTGAAGATCCTTCAAAATTTACATCAGAGAGATAACTTTTCCTTTGGGTTGCAAATCACATGTGAAGGCTAGTCCAGTACCTCGCGAAAAAGTCGGGGTAACTAAGCCTGAGACTTGAAATGCTTGGAACGAAGTTCTCCAATGGCCCGCTTATCAAGTGATAGGCGAACGCCCAGAGAGCCACTGCCTAGGCGCACAGGCGTCTTCTTCAGGCTGATTTCAACGTTCAAAATTACAGGGTATGTGGCGCATGCATTTGCAATGCGCGTCATGAGCCTTTCCTGCGTCTCGTAGTGGCCGTCTGCAGCGAGTCGGACAATTTCCATGATCAGCGGGTCATAGTCAAACACATGCCCCATGCCATCGCTTCCTATGAGGACTTGTTCGACTGCGATCCCAAGTGTCAGATCCAGGATATGCATATCGGGCTTGGTATCGCTCGGACCATAAGTACCGATGTCCGTTTCTAATTGCAGATCGCGCAATTCGATGACAGCATAACTCATGGTTTTGACGCCTGTGTTTTTTGAATGACGAATTTAACCAGGCCTTCGCTGGCTTCTTCGATTAAGTCCAAGACATGTTCAAACCCTTGGCTACCACCGTAGTACGGGTCAGGTATGACAAACGCTTGCGTTGTTTGTAGAAATTCAGTCAACCCTCGGATTTTGTGCAGGTGTTGCGCGGGACATCTTTCTTCAAGCAACGCGCGGTTGTCCCAATCCATAGCAAGGAGCAAATCAAATTCCTCAAAGTCGCGCTCAACAACAGGCCTAGCTCTCAAGTGCGACAGGTCATAACCTCGTTTTCGCGCATGCGCTTGACTACGTTCATCAGGTGGGGCGTTGAGGTGGTAGTTGTGCGTGCCTGCTGAGTCAACTTTCACGGCGTCCGCTAGGTCGTGCTCAGTCAGCCTTTGAAAGAAAACTGCCTCAGCCGTCGGGCTTCGACAAATATTGCCCATGCAGACAAACAAAACTTTGTAATTGACTTGGTTCATTGCATTCCTTGAGGCTAGGAGCATGCCGAGGCACGCAGTTCATCTCAGATCAAAAGCGTCGGGCTAAAACTACAGCTGCAGAGGGGCTCCAACCGACAGACCAGCACCACAGTCGCAATGACAATACAAGACGTCTACCAGCCAAGGTAGCGGATTCATCCCGGTGATGCTGTTCATCTGACTGGCAGCGAATCAGCATTGGCAGCAAACCGTCAGGACCGCCTTTCGCTTGAAGGTGCTTAATTTGCTGTTGGTAATGGTAATCAACAAACGTCTCAACCGCTGCAATCGTCGCGTAAACGGAACAGCGGCCGACCAGGGCAGGCAAGGCGCCTGTCAACCATCCTGCCAGACGCCATGCCCCCAGAAGTCGACTTCGCTGAGTTGCGGGCAACCACTGTTCCACCTCTCCCAAATGAACTGCTTCGGTCGCGCCATGTGCCCTGGCAAAAGCAATGAGTTCAAGGTCACAACGCCACTGCGCTTCAGCTTGAATACCTTAGTAGATGCAGACAGCTCCCGTCTCACCTGAATGGTCAGGGCGACGTTCTAGCACGTCATAAAGAGACAGACCGACAGTCATAGGCATCTTTTTTAACTCCATTGTGCAAGCTGTTCTTGTAAAGACTCATGTGGATTGCTTTGTCCCTAGCTGCTGCCGGAGAATTGCCAAATACAGCAAGATAAACCCAGATTATTCTTGTGATGGTCTCTAGCAAATACCCATAAAAGAAAGCGTCCCTTGAAAGTGAAGTCTTCTAGTCGTATTTCGAGCCTGTCCCAGGGTGAAATCTCAGCCATCATCCAAATGGCTTGGGAGAATAGGACTACCTTCGAGACGATTCAGGAACGCATGGATTGCTCAGAGGCAGAGGTCATTCGTCTTATGCGCAACGAACTGCGCCCCAACACATTTCGTCTTTGGCGTCAACGCATGAGAGGACGAACGACCAAGCACCGGGCTCTGAGGAATCCAGAAATGAAATTTCATGACTGGTTGGTTGCAGACCATCGCAGAGCAAATTGTTAATTACTTTCGAAAGTAATACCCCAACTAAAGGGTCGCTTCAGCATGCTCCAACTGAGGATTGGGACCCTTACTGAATGTTCGCAGCAAGAGGCGCCCTCGGCTCTTGAACCTTGGCGGACTTGTTGAGACCGATCGCATTCATCAGTCACGAGACAAAAACAGTCGTTCGAAAATTAGGTGTTGGTGTGCCACTTTGTCTTTGCGAAACACTTTGTGACAGGTCTTGCTGTCATCCCGCATTGCCCCACATCACGCACTTAGCGATTGGGGTTAAAAGACTCGGGCAGCAAGTACCGCAGTCATTTTGATCTTTAGATCCCTGGCATACCGCTTGAACTTCTCGTCTTCAACCCAGTCGTAATCTTTGGTACATGTGCGCAACACGACCGCCATGTCAAAAGGTACAAGCCACAAAACAAGCCAGAAACTGTTGCGCTAAAGGGGCAGTGATGTCAAAACGGGCAATGAAAAATGTTTAAAAATTTGGAGGTATATCGGTCTGAGAACTGTGCTTTGTCGGTAACAGAGGTTGCTGCAACTGTATTGATTCCTGTTGTTTAGGAAAGCACATTTTTTCGCCATCCCACTTTTGGCCACACCAGCAGTACCCCTCAGCGTTGATGATACAAGTACCTGTGCCGCAGCAACGTTGATCGTTCATAGTCATCTTTGCAAACATGTATCTAAAGTAAAGTGTGCCATCAATTCAAAGGTTAAGCTGAAAACAGCTCATAAGTTCATCAGGCACTACGGGCACTTTATTTCGGATGAAACGACGAATAAAGGGTTCTGGTAAGTGTGGATATGTAGAACCGCTCCAGATTCCTCCGGTCGGGATGAAAATTTTCTGCCCAGACTGCTTCAGTAAAATCACCGCATCCTGTAGCTCATCGAATCTGACTTGAGCTAACAACCAATCATTTTGTCGATTCAGCTGCAAAAGCTGAGCAGAAAATGAGTGAGGCGGGCTGTACAGACGAATTGTTTTTAGAGTCTGCACATGTAGAGGTTCGGTAGGCATCACGATATCCACTTGATCGCACCGACGTGTCAGAAACGTGAGCTGCTGCGAAAAATAGCCTGCCACATCTACTGTTCGGCCATCAACTAGCAACAGCCAACTGTCATCAGATTTCTCCAGTTCAAGATGCAGAAACGGCAAAAAAAACACCATCACAGTCAAGACAATCAGTTGTGATCGATGTTTCACAGGTTGTACTTTTCAGCTATGGGGTTATAGAACGCAAGCACTTTCTTCCGATCTACTGAAGCGTAATGCCTTCGTGCTCAGCAACCATTTCCAATGCCCGCTCAAACATGGCTCTGGCAGTGCCCGAGACTGCACTCAACTGAGCATGAAGGTGAGCATCCTCATGGCTGTTATTCAAGCACTCTTGACTGTACTGCTCAAAATTGGCTAACTGAACGATCAGTTCAGCCACATGTCGAGGGCATTCACAAAGCACATTTGTGGAGATACCTGCAACCTTAGTGAGCGTTTCGTCAGAATATTGGCGAGCTGGAATCATTACCCCCTTTTGCACGAAATCGTTTGCTTGCCGCGCATCGAGCAGTAGCGATGCTTTGATAAGTTCTACAAAATCGCTGTCTGATATGGGCTCTCTTCGCACGATCATTCCTGCCATTTTCATAGCTTCAATAACTCGCTCCTGACCGTAGCTATAAAGGACGATGACTTGGGGAATGCTATGTTGAGCAACCAACTGGCGTATCGATGCGTGTGCAGCCAAGTGCAATGCATTAACACGAACCAAAAGAAGATCCGCTCGAACTTGCAAATGATCCTTAGCGGCCGAATCAAGATCCACCAACGTGTCGGTCACTTGGAAATCAACCCCTGCGACACTTCTCATCAGGGGTGCAGCCTGAAATCTGGCCGCTAGTGCCATTCCGACTACGACTACAGATACCGATCGCTGTGACTTTTCAGATGCGACTCTTCGGCCATCGGATAACCGCGTTTGATTTAGTAGAGCACTCAGCTCTGAAGCAGTAAGGGTAGCAACAGAGCTAATGGCATGACCACAGGATGTTAATTGCCTAAGCAAACTCGCGCGCAAAACATCTTCATCATCGTACAGACGATGGCTCCCACCGGTTTTTTCTGGCTTGAACGCAGCGTAACGCATCTCCCAAACGCGCAATGTTGGTACTGGAACCCCACTAAGGCTTGAGACCGCGCCTATTCTGTGTATGTAACCCGCTGACTTCTTCATATTTTGAGTAGATTTTGAGTGGATTTGAATGGATTTTTTTGTTAATTTACCATAAGAAAACACTTTTTTGATGTATGGTCACGGATCAAATCTACTCAATAATTTATCTATGTTCAACAAAAAAACTCTGCTCTGCATTGATTTACTGACAGCTATCGGGTCTGTACCTCGGGGTGCTGTAGTGACAAGTCTGGCTCTAGCAAAAAGGCTGACCATCTCCGTATCTCATGTGGAAAGCATCTTGCGGCTGCTCAGGGAAGCAGATCTTGTGACATCAATTCGTGGCCCCGGTGGCGGCTACTACATTAGCCGCCACCCTGATCTGATAAACGTTTGGGAGGTCATCAGTGCGATTGAGTGCAATGAGATCGAACAAAGCCCGTCGGCCGGTGCAAACATAGACATTTCATCCCTCGAGGATGCCCTTGCCAGAGAGGTTCAACGATTTCTTTCCAGCAAGACAATCGGCGAATTTATAAACACTGATTCGACCTGGCATGATCATGCTGCAACGGTGCGTCGTAACTTCGGTCTAGGCCCCAAACCAATTTCCTTGATGCCCGTTGCACCCAACTCTGTTTTCCAGCTTTCCTCCTTTTTACAGAACGTACTCGCGTAGGCTTTCAGGTCGTCTTTCGAGTGACCTTGGTTTCAAGAATTCATAGGTGATTGCTGTGAATCAATCTGTTTTATGGTTAGGCTCACTCAGATCTGAGCTCATGACACTGGTCATGCAAACAATGGTCTGTAAATATGAGGCAAATGACTTGAGCTCGCCTTCTCAATTTATCGACGTATTTGGGAAAGTCCATAAATATGACGTGGCAGTGTTTGATTTGACTGGCTTGGACAACTTTGCGCAAACAACAGTCATTACGAACTTGTCAAATATATTGAATCTTCCAATGATTTTGGTACTGCTACCAAAAGCTATCGAGTATCAAGCAGCGGCCTGGCTAAATGCTGGTGCAGATCGTTGTTTACCTGCAGAAATCAGTATCTCCGTTATTCGAGCCATGATCCGATCCATGCTGCACCGCTGCAGTGGACAGCCCGCCACTTACACCGAGCACGGATTGCTGCGTTTTGAACATGACACGAACACCCTTTTCTATGAAAACGCAAAAGTTGAGTTGACATACAAGGAGACTCTGCTGACAAGTCTATTGTTACGCAACGTGCACCGCTACATTGGGCGTGATCAGCTTTTCGATGTACTTTGTTCGGACAGCAAGAAATATTCTGATCCGGCATTAGTCTACTTGTACATCCATCGACTCAACAAAAAGCTTTGCCATTACGGCATCCACATTGGGCACAGCCGCGGAAACGGCTACCGAATTCTTTACGAGTTCTCGCACAATCGAGCAACAAAAACGTTTGATTGCTCATTCGGAACGCTATGGAAAAGTCAACATTCCTTTGATCTTGCACTGTTTTCGAAGACATGGTTGCGTACCTGAGAAAACCACTTCCAATTGTTTTTGTCTCTAGCTCATGCAATGAAAATTTCACTAGGTTCCAATGGCAGATCTTAGCTACTTATTTGAACCGAAGTTTTATAGCTTTCATCACAAATCATATACGGTAGTACATGACTTCTTTGAAACGATGTTGAGTGACGGCGTCTGTCACAAACCACTTCATATTAATATTAATACGAAACACAGTCCGGCAACCCAAGTGAGACAATTTTACACAGCACAATTTGAAAGCACAGCAAGGATGAGCACTATTCACATTATTCTATCCAGGATGACGATAAATTCAATAACCACCATGAAAATGGGCATCACGGATCTTGATAATTTAAAAGGAACAAAATATGAAAGTGAGGAAGATTGTCTTTTGCGAGAACAACGTGAGTTGGATGTAGCCGTCTCCATCGCTTCACAAAAAAACATTCTTTCAGCAATGGATGGCGAAATTAATAATATCGTTCGCACACAAAATCAATTTGTCGATACGCTTTAAAATCGAATTTAAACACAGTCACGCCAGAATAATTTAAAGCTAAAAATATTATTTTTTATTAAAGGCGGATTCAAGTACGAGGTGCAACAAAGATGAACCCGGTGATGGGTGGCTGAGGATGTCAAGGCATCATGGCCACTCAAACCGCCAAGTCCAAGTTGCCAGATGTACAAGCACCTCAGC
>Ga0172373_10004322_pt1 | contig 20140 bp, 35 predicted proteins | sample Lak10m_2_FD_114546 | JGI IMG/M metagenome (GOLD analysis project Ga0172373, IMG submission 114546) | Freshwater microbial communities from Kabuno Bay, South-Kivu, Congo - kab_092012_10m | ecosystem: Environmental > Aquatic > Freshwater > Lake | place: Democratic Republic of the Congo...
CACTTACCCTTTTCTTTAGCTAGTTCAAGACTAGACTTTAAAAGGTAATATTGAAAATGCTCCATCCACTCGTCTAGTATTGGAAGTGTTTTATCAGAAGTATATTTTAATTCATTTTTAGCAAGGTAAGCTGCTAAATTTGTAATACCTATTCCTAGACTGCGGCGTTTTTTTGCAAAATTTTCAGCAGCAATATTAAAGTAATCTTGAATTTCAATGATTTCATCAAGAAATCTTACGATAAGATCGCAGGTCTTTTCAAGATCCTGCCAATTTTTAATTTCTAGCATATTGACTGCCGAAAGAATACATATACCAATTTCACCTTCATTATCATGATAATCATTTAATGGTATAGTTGGGTGAATGACTTCTGTGCAGAGATTACTCATTGTTACTTTATCTAACCATGCCCCATGGTCATTTGCGTGATCAACATTAAGAATATAAATCCTACCAGTTTCTACTCTCTCTTTAATTATTAATGAAAATAATTTACGAGCAGAAATTTTCTTTTTAATTTTTAGCTTTTTATTTTCGCACTCTTTATATACTTTATCAAAGTTTTTTGTGCCCCAAGCTTCATATAGCTCTGGAACTTCAGATGTATTAAATAGAGTAATTTCTTCATCTTTTAAAACTCTATCGTAGAAAAGCTTGCTCATGCCTACTGTATAATCAAGTTTACGAACCCTATTATCATCTGTTCCAGCGTTATTTTTTAATACTATAATATCTTCGATCTCATAATGCCACCATTGAATATTGCAAGTAGCACTACCACCACGCAATCCATTTTGCTGCCATGCTTTTACGCTACTTTCATAGATCTTAAGAAACGGAATTAAACCAGTATGAACCACTTCTCCATTTTTTATTGGCGAACCAATAGCTCTAATTTTGGAAACATCTATACCAATACCGCATCTACTTGCTGTAGCCATACTAACAGCAGTAGCACTAGCGGTAATACTTTCACGAGAATCATCGACTCCAATTAAACAACAACTAGCATAGTTTTTACTTGGAGTTCTTACTCCTGCCATTACAGGGGTTGGTAGATTAATTTTATGTTTACTGATAGCATCGTAGAATTTACGAACATAATTCAGTCTTGTTTCTTTTGGGTAATTTATAAATGCATAAGCAGCAATTAATATATAAGCAAATTGTGGAGTTTCATAAATTTTGCCAGAAACTCTATCCTTAATTAGATACTTATCGCATAATTGTTTAATTCCAGCATATGTAAAACTATAATCTCTTTCATGATCAATAAATTCACCCATCTTATTTAGTTCATCTTCATCATATTTTTCTAAGATTATAGGATCATATATTTTATTTTTTAAGCCTTGATTAATAAATTCTAATAGCCTTGGTGCATGCTTGCCCTTCCAGACGTCTTTTCTCAATTGATAATTTAATAGTCTTCCAGCAACGAATTGATAATTTGGTTTTTCTACTGATATTAAATTAGCAGCAGATTCAATTAAAAGTTTATGGATTTCTTTTGTAGAGACTCCATCGGCCATATTAATCTTTGCATTTATTTCTATATCAGTCAGACTTACATTTGATAGATTTGCTATTGCCCAATTTATTACTCTATGAATTTTTTCAATATTAAACTTTTCTAAAAGACCATTTCTTTTTTTTACTTTTATATTCATTGGAGGATAGACCGTGAACCTAATATTACATTAGATTTACTGATGTAGAAAGGAAAAACTAAAGAGTTGTAAACAATTTTAACTATCTGTACTATTTGGGTGTATTTTATTATTTCTTTTTTTAGACCAATCTTCGTAATACTTTTTTCTTACTGGATCTTTTCCATAAATCTTTTTTCTTTTTTCTGATAGCTCTTTACTTCTGTCCCAAAGATCTCCTAAGTTCCCTTTTTTATTTTTTGTAAATTCAGTAAACTCTTTAGCGGATGCGGTAGCTTTTAATGTGCCTTGAGTATTAACTTCTGGAACGGTAAATAATCTTCTCCATTCAATCCCATCTTTGTCAATATAAACATGCTTATCATGAATAGATTGCACAATTTCTATTACTTGCTCAGTATCTGGATGAATATATGCGTATACAGGCATATTAAATATGAGATAAAATATTTGAGTATAGTTTTTCTGAAGAAAATTCTTTCTGCAGAGACAATCCGTTTTCATTTAAGCGGTTCGCTTCAACTTTTTCAATTGCAGTATCACAGGCAGAAAGAAAGTCATCCTCATTGAAATCGTATATATTCCCTTGATTAAATATTTGATTTTTTTGAAAGAATACATTATCGTAAACCTCAATCTTAGAATTTGGGTTAACTAGTACAGAATTAGATTCATTTGCCCAAGATTTATAACCATGAGCATTAAGCATGACTGCATGTTTGCCAAGAGCTACAGAATGAAATTCTGGTAGGCCCCAGCCTTCTCCGCCACTCATTCCGATAATAATATCTCCACTATTTAAGTAATCATTATAGATTTTATTTTGAGGCATGAATCCTAAGAAATTAATATTAAAATAACTTTTACCTTCTAATAAATTATTTAGAATCGCAGTCTGATCTTCTGGTTTTAAAAATGGATTAAATATAGAGCATTGCAATGAATACTTTTTATTATTTCCATATTTTTTTATCCAAGCTTTAATTATCTTTAAGTGATGCTTTCTTTTCTCCAATTTACCAGTAAGATTAAATACAATTCGATCATCTTGAAAATACTTCTTATTGATCTTTTTGAAATTATATTGATCAAAAGCTAGGGGTAAGTAATCCACATTTTTGCATCCAAATGTATTAAATAACGAGACAGTCTCCTTCGAGGAAAATAATACTTTTTTGTTATTTCTTACAATATTTAATTCAATTGGCGTTGGTGAATCTAGTTCATAGAAAGAAAGAAGGGTTTGCTCATTAGAGAAGCTTTCAAAAGATCCATTTAAATGCCATAACTTAAATAATGGTGAAGATCTGTTGAACTCTACAAGAGCCTTATTTAGGCCTTTGTTTAGGAAGTCTCCAAAATCTTTGTCTATACTCTCTTGTGTGCTAAGATCAATGTTATTCCCTATCGGGAATAAGATAACATCGTTCTTATTTTTAAAGACTTCTCTTAAGAAGAGAGTAGATAGTTGTCCAAAGCTAACAGAATTTACTGGCAAGTGGCAATTGACCGTCATAGGATGTCATCTTCTTCACTCTTTTCTATATGAGATACTGTTGATTTAGTTTTTTTAGAAGCAGACGCTGGGGCTTTAACTTCATTATTTGATTCTAAGCCAGAAGTAAGATCATTTTCAGATCCTAGGGGTTTAGAAATATAAATTCTATAGTCTGGAGCTTTTTCATTTGATTTGTTGTTGTTAGCGAAAACTACAACTTTGATCTCTTTTTCAAGACCAAGATCGTCTACTTTAACATATCCTGATAGGAATGACATTCCTGTTTTACTTTTCTTTTTCCACAGAGCGCCAAGCTCGGGTTTCTTTGATTTATTTTGTTGGGTATTATTCATATTTTATATATTACTCCTTTTGTTAAATTTTGTCAAAACAATTTTGACTATTTATTTTATTTTTTAAAAATTTAATAGTTTTATTGTGAAGGTTTATTGCTGTTTGCGTGCTAATATTAAGTTTTTTAGATATTTTACTCCACGACATTTTCTTTCTATTTTCGCCAGCGTATCTTAATTTAAATATTTTCTCTATCCTTTTATCTGATAAAGATTCTATTATAGAATATATGTATTGATTTAAATTCTTTGAAATTTCTGGATTTTTTACATGCTCTTTTTCAATCAAGAAATTTAATTTATCTTGGTCAAGAGCTAAATAATGGGAATTTTCATTTATAGAGTTTAGGCATTGGAATCTAATTTGATTATAAAGCCATGTAGAAAATTTTGATCTTTTATTAATATCGAAAGATAGGGCTGACTTGTAAACCATATAATCTTTTTCTTTTATAATATCATCTAAGCACACACCCGACGCTTGAAGCGGTGAAGAGTATTTTTTATATAAAGAATTACATAAACCAGAATGTCTCTCTATTAAGACTTTTAGGCTTTCCTCGTCATTGTATTTTTTTATATTGTCTATTAAATATATGTCTTCCGTTTCTGTAATCATAATTATTTATATTCTAAGTATTTTTCGTAAATGTTCTTTAAGTGTTTTTGCATCAGTTCGTATAAAAAGTTTACATCTTGACAGGTCTCCCACGAGATGCAATAATCTGCTACAGCTTTTAATTTATTATCATTAGATTTTTCTTCAATGTTGGCGGGAGGGATATAGGACCCATCGTCTAGTTTTCTGGAAATATGAATCAATATGCCATTATGAGCTTTTAACCACGAATATTCGTCTTCTTTATATTCAATATATCTAATATCAGTTATAATTGGTATAATTTTTTCTCTTTTCAACTCTTTGACCCTACTATCCACCAAAGATGTCCAATATTTACCATCACTTTGGGTTCTCCTACATTTTCCATACGCAACCATTAATGGTCTTATCATTTCTTTATCATGACCATCGCATTTATTTAAATCAAATTTAAATTTTTTTTCTACAAAATCAGCTAATTCTTTTTTTAGCTCATCTGCAAGCGCAAGCCTTTGAGTACTAATATTTTTTTCTTTTAAATACTTGTTTAATATAGAGTAGAAAGTGTCCTTACCAGCTCGAGCTACGCCAGTCAAGCCAATCATATTATTCGCCATAATCAATATCTCCCTCTCCGTTATATTTGGGCAAATTTTTATTCAAATTATGTGGTTGCTGAATTTTTTTAGCTGGTATAGCCGCTGGGGTAATAGTTGAAAATTCTATTGGTTTATTAAATATGCTATTGCTATAAGTCTTATAGATGACCGTGCTTTTTGTAACAGTATTAGTTTTTATAATTGCGATAGGCATAGGTTTAGGGAAGATAGTCTGGTTAATTGAGCCATTGGCTGGGTGCCTATAAGTTTCATATATTTGAATACCATTTGGAGTATTTACGTATTTAAATTCTTCGATAGGTCTATTAAATATACTATTACTATAGTTCAAGAAAACAGACCCCGCTCTTAATCCAGAGTCTGGCCTATATTGTTGACAAACCGATAAGCTAGGTAATAGCAAAGTTAAGAGCAAAAATTTATGGTTCATATTTATATACATTTATACCAAAAAGATTAAAAATGTCAAGGCTTCTTTTGTCCAAATTATATTCTTCTAAATATACCACTTCTTTTATACCATGGGCAGCGATTAAGCTTGCACAAGAAGAGCAGGGCAATAAAGTTGTAGCTATTAAATAAGGATCATCTCGCAATTTTAAAATAGATAAAGCATTTACTTCCGCATGAATCATATACATTCGCCTCTTCTCTCGATCTTGCCAAAACCCTTCGCCTGTTAAAAACTTTGACGGCAATCCATTATAGCCTACAGATAAAACTCTACCATTACTATTAATTATGCATGCTCCGACTTTTCTGAAGGGGTCTTCAGATCTTTGAGACCAAACTTTGGCAGTTTCAACAGCGCAATCTATAAAAGATTTTCTTTTAGACTCCATAGGTTTTTAAGTGCCACACTACAGCGATTATTAGACCAAGGACAAAACAGAATAAGTTGCATAAATCCATTTTTAAATTATATATTATATATATTTTTAAGTCAATACAATCTTGACATTGTTTTAAATGTTTTATAATATATATTTATGGCAGAAAACTTTAAAGAAGCTCTTGGGTACGATGACATATCTATATTACCAAATTTTTCTGACATAGTTTCTAGGAAAGAGATATCAACTGTATCAAAAATTTCAAAAAATAAATACATAGATATCCCAATTATATTGTCCCCAATGGACACGGTTTCTTCTGTAAAATCTTGTATTAAAATTAATACAATAGGTGGCGCAGGCGTCCTGCATAGGTTTATGTCAATAGAAGATCAAGCAGAAAAATCTAAAAAGATTAGAGAAGGCAGCAATTTTTGCATAAACGCTATTGGCCTTAAGGACAGTTTTAATAGGATGGAAGCTCTCTCCCCGTATACAGACATTTTCTTTTTGGATACAGCGAATGGATTGTCAATCCAAGTCGAGGATTTCTTAATAGCTTATAAACAGTCTAAATTTACTCAAGATATAATCGTAGGCAACACGCTAACAAAGCAGAGCGTTTACAGACTTGCGAATTTAAAAGCCGACGGATTTAGACATTTAATTGGTCCAGGAAGCATGTGCTTGACTCAAATGAAAACGGGTATAGGTTGCCCTAGCGTAACTGGTTTATATTACGCTTGGAAAGCTGTAAGGAATTGGCACTTGTCGAACCTAGATTATTTTAGGCATGAAACTCCAAAAGAAGAAAATAGGCCAAGTATTTTGGCTGATGGTGGGGTTAGATACCCTAAAGATTTAGTTAAAGCAATTCTATCTGGAGCAGATGCAGTTGTATGCGGCAGAATCTTCGCTGGCCTATACGATGTTGTTGATGAAGAGAATATAGTCGAAAAAGACGGCAAAAGATACGCTAAATACAGGGGTATGGCAAGTAAAGACGTCGTTGAAGATTACGAACTTTATGATGGCACAAAAAAGAATCTTTTTGTAGAGGGAGATAGGACTTTAATTCCATTAATAGAGAATACAACGATAGAGGATGTAGTTTATGACTTTGCAAACGGCTTAAGAAGCGCAATGAGTTACTTAGGGATTAGGACAGTAGAGGAATTAAGAGGGGGTTTTTGGAATAATAGGGTTAAAGCCGTAAAGATAACCAGCAACAGCTTATATGAAGGGTTTGCTCACGGAAAATAATCTTGATTATATATAAAATATATATATAATATAAAAATGCAACAAAAAATAAATATACTAAAAAAAATAATCGGAAGAGAATATGTTTTAATTAGATCGCACTATCCATTAGAAACAGAACTTGTGCGAATAAAGTCTATTATAGATTGGAAAACAGTTTTAGCCCTTACCCAGGGGGGCACTAAACAAGAACAAGTCTGTATTTTTGAATTAAGAAATCCAGATCACGAAATTTAAATTATGACTAATGAAGAAAAATTAAAAAAAATAGAAATTATTACTTCCACGGAATATGCTAGAGCCACAGATTTTAGCCCAATAGTCAGAATTTATGAAAAAATTTCAAGAAACTCTATTTGCCCATTCACAAGAAAAAAGTTTAAAAAGTGTTGCGGGAATACAGGGCAAGATTTTTGCGAAAAAGCCAGAGACTCGTTAAGGGAACATTTAACAAAAACCGCAGAACTAGAAGGATAAGACTATATGAGTTGTCCTTTTAAAGGGGTGGCTGATTATCATCGGAAGTATGTTGATGGCAAGGCTCCTTGGAGGGAAGAAATTAAGGGGAATAATTTAGATCTTTATACATTTATAAATCTTTCGCCTAAAGATGAAAATCCTTTCCCCCAAGACGTTTTGATAAACGAAATAGCGCTTCCTGTAAAAAGTTCGCCGTATAGAGGCTGGTATGAAAAGTCTCTTAAAACACATGATCATGCGAAATATTGCATGCCGATAGCAATGGCAAATAGTTTGGGATATATTTTAAGATCGCCAATTACATTTAGCGTATCGTGGAGTGGCGATGAAAAAGATGAAGTAATAGTAAATATTATAAATAAGAATAAAGAAGTTCACGCTGTTTCTACCCACTCTGTTTCTACCCACTCTGCTCCAGGAAGTTTTACTTTGCAGTATAGATTTGTCATGGGGACGAGCCAGGAATATTTCACTTATATAAAAGGAATAGCGAATATAAGGAGCAGATTTAATGTTATGGAAGCTTTGTTAGAATCTTGGTGGTTTGAAGGTACTTTTGGCGTTGTGTGTCTCTTGAATCAGCCCTGTGATTTTATAATAAAAGAAGGAGATCCAATCGCTTCCGTAATGCTTGTCCACAAAGATAGTATTAATTTCGCAGTAAATATAAAAAAATTTACAAACAAATCTTTTCCTAATCATAAAATTTGGGATTGGTGGCAAGAGGTTAAGGGCTATTTTTATGATGCAATCCAAGACAAAAAAGAAAAATTTAAAATATTAAATTTTTTTAAAAAGTATAAGAAAAAATTAATGTTTAATGAAGATCCCATCATAACGCCTTGGGGTAAGTATCAGCGAGCGCTTCATGATTTTGATTACGCCAGAGGACTTCACGCTTTAGAAAATATTAAGCCTAAAGAAAGAGCACATTTTACGCCTAAAGATCTTTTTAATAAAGAATACAAATTAGAATCAATAACAATTGATGACTATAATACTTGTGTAGAAAATGAAAAAGAAAACAAAGAAAGCTAAATTTAAATATTATGGACTCATTGGGGTCTCAGATAATTTTTTATACGGTGCATTTGAGGCATCAGATTTAGGCTTAAAAAAAGCCAAAGAGCATTTGCTAAAGATAGATTCAGATAATAAGTATTATAAAATCAAGAAGTTCTAGGGTCCGCTAAATCTGGATTATGTGGGGCTTTTGTGCCCCTTTTAAAATCTTTAGCAAAATCTCTGTATATTACTTTTAGCAGTTCTATTGGTTTCTCGACAAACTTTGGTGCGGAAGGAATTTGTTTAAGTTCTTCGGTAAGTTGCGCAGAAGGCAGAATAGAGCTTGATTTAACATTACTAATAGAGTTATAAGCAATGATAAGGCACACGGCTAAAGGATCAAAAACAATCACAATTAATATAATGAATATCCTTACGGCAGTTTCTATGTTTAAGTTAAACGCTTCTGCGACAAACTTAAATGTTCCAATTTCACCTTTTGTATTGTCGCTTTCTAGTTTGATTATCTCTTGAGATATATCTGAATTTTGTTTTTCTTGATTTTGAAGATCAGAACTAACAGTAGATATTTGAGTGAATAAAGAGTTGATATTTTGTTGAGAAGTTTCTACTATTTTATTTTTACTATCTAGTAATTTTTGATCTGTAACCTTCTCTGTTTTACCAGAAGAAAATAATCCGCCGCTAGTTGTTTTTGTTGTAGTTACATCTTGTTTAACAGCAGAGTCAAGAGAAGATTGATATGTTTTTTGTAATTCTATAAGATCTTTTAATTTATTTTTATTAAAATCTATTTGAGAGGCTACAAATGTTTGTTGATTTTTAAGACTATTTATCTTATTTAAATTTAAACTATATTGAGAAAAGTTTCTTTGAAATGCGTCAGAAAGAAAGCCAAATATTCCAAGACTAGTGATAGCCATTAGTAATATAACTGCGGTTAACATATAATTTTTAAGAATTTTATTTATATCTTTCCAGCATCTATATAAATAGCTTGCTGATATTAATTTGGCTAATTCAAGAGTCCCAGCCATAAGAGCTACGCTCCAAAAGCTGGCGGCAAAAAGAAGAGCTATTCCTTTAACAGAAAAGAAAGCAGCGCATCCAGCAAGAGCAAAAGCAGAGAATCCTAGTATATATTTAAACATATATAATTTACACTTGTATTATATTTATATTTTTAATATAATCCTATCTGTTGATGATAAATTCTGTAGATATTATTTTTGGCCTTGCATGGGGCGATGAGGGGAAAGGCAAAATAAGTAATGCTATTAGCAAAAATTATGATATAGTTTGTAGATGGAATGGTGGCCCTAACGCTGGACATACAGTATATATTAATAATAAAAAATACAAAACGCACAGCGTTCCATGTGGAATATTTCAAAATAAATTAAGCATTATTGGTCCAAATTGTGTTTTGAATTTAGATAAATTTTATAATGAAATAGACTATTTAGAGAATGAAGGCTTTGATACATCCCTAATAAGGGTTAGTCCTAAAACTCACATTATTACAGACGAACATATAAAATATGATCTACAAATACTAAAAGAAAAACTTGGAACTACTGGACAGGGAATTGCGCCAGCCTATAGCGATAAAATGTTAAGAATTGGTAAATTAGCGAAAGACTATATTGATAAAAAATATCTTTGGGACGGCGAACTTTATGGGAATATTCTTTGTGAGGGTGCCCAAAGTTTCTGGCTAGATATTAATTATGGTCACTATCCTTATGTTACGAGTAGTGAAACTCTACCATATTCGGCGTGTTCACTAGGGTTTCCCCCGAAAAAAATCAAAGAAATTATAGGGGTTGCAAAAATTTATGATACAAAAAGCGGAGTTGATCCATTGTTTCCAGAAAATTTATGGCAAGATACCGAATTAAATAGTCTAATAGAATTGGGCGGCGAATTTGGCACAACGACGAATAGGAAAAGACTAGCAAACTGGCTTAATCTTAATAAGCTTATAGAAGCCGTAAAAATATCTGGAACAACGAAAATCATATTAAACAAATGTGATATTTTGGAAAAATTAGGAATTTTTAAAGTTAGATTAGATAATTCTATTGAAGGGCCAAATTTTATTAAATTCAATAATATTTACGACATGAAAGAATTTTTATTTAATATTTTAAATAAACATTGTCAAGTAATTTTTTCAGGGAACCAAAGCTTAATATGAAAAAAACTTATGATTTTTACACGGAAGAGGAGCTTTCTGAGCTCGGGATAAAAAAACATGTTTTAGGCGATAAAGCTTTTAGAGAAGATATATCCCAAAAACCAAGCATACTTTCAAAGCAGTTTAAAAAAGATTTTATCAAAAGCCAAAAATATATTGGCGAAAGGCTGAGTCAGGATGTCAAGAAAGTAATATCTGAAGATAATATATTTATAATAATCTTAAGAGAAGGAGACCTATTTTTTGCTGGGATTAAAAATCAATATAAAAAATCTAAAATTCATAAAGTTGGCGTAAGAAGAGTAACATTTTCTGAAAAAGAGCTGTATTATTTAGATTTTAAATTTGAATCTTTTAAGGGTAAAAAAGTAACTGTAGTTGATTCTGTCTCTCAAACGGGCAAAACATATAAATTTGTTATAGATACATTTGATTTAACTAGCGCGGCAGAACTTAATATTCTATGTGGCATTACTAGTGTAGAATTTATAAGAAATATAACTTTAGAATATCCTGGCATAAATTTATATATTGGAGCGGTAGAAAAAAATTTAGAATTTAATAATATTATTCTAGATAATCCAGACGAAGAAGAGAAAGAAAGGCAGATAATATTAATGGGAGCGAAAGGATATAAATATGAGTACGAAAAGGAAGAAGAAGGCCAAAGAGTGCTATCTTTTAAAAGGATATATTAATATAAAAATATTTTTAATATATTTATTTTATTACTTAGGAGACTTAATAAGCAAAACTACGATGCAGTGGTTTAATGGTTTTGGATATAGAGTATATTCAAAATTTATGCTTTGGAGCTCAAATCTTGATACCGAAGATCAACTTTGGAAACCAGTTAAAAAGAGAAGAAAATGATAACATTAAAAGACATATCAAATTTAAAGCTTAGCAAGAAGCAAAGAAGAAAACTTCTTGCTAAAGGTAAACTAAGAGATCCTTTTGAAATATGGGTAGATCATCACAATCATAAACTGGAAATTATTAGAACTTGCAGCAGTCTTGTTGGCGCAATAGTATCGTCTTTAGTTTTATTAAAAGTATTTGGAATACTATGAATTGGGTAAAAATACTAAATTTTATTGATGGAATTTTTGAAGAAGGAGCTCTAAAGCCACAATATGGTAAATTATATAAAATAAAAAGTGAATCATTGCCATTTAGATATGTTTATGTTGCGGGAGATGATTTAAATAAAATTCACAGGTTCAAACATCATCAATTAAAAGAATATATATTTAATGATTTTAGTAAAGTGGAGAGGGAAGCAACACCAGAAGAAGTTAGATTATACAACTTAATCAAGGAGCATGTAAATGAAATTGGAGACAAAACCACTTACTCTTACCATAATTAATGGTGCAATTGGTGGCAAGAATGGCAACACTGGATCTTTAATTAAAAAGATCCGTAGAAAAATTAATAAAATTGATCCAAATATAAAGATTAAAATACTTCATCTTCATAAAGATTTCTTTTGGCCAAAAGTTAGACATATAATTAAAGAAAGCGATGCTTTAATTTTTTGCACAGGAACATATTGGGATAGCTGGGGTTCAAATATGCAACAGCTTTTTGAAAAAATGACAGAGATAGAAGGCAAGAAACATTTATTAGGCAAGCCAGCGGGAGTAATTGTTACGATGCATTCAGTAGGAGGAAAAGAGGTTGCATCACGAATGCAAGGAGTACTTTGCTCTATGGGTTGTGCACTTCCACCATTTTCTGCTTTTGCTTATAGCTATGCAGATCATGTCGCGCATCAATCAAGATATCTTGGGAAAAAATTATTAGATGATGTTTGGCATATTGAAGATTTACAGGCTTTTCTTTCTAATATTATTAAGTACGCTAAAGATGAAAAAGATTGGCAAGTATGGGATTATCTTGATACAGAAGCATATAATCCTACCTCGGTTTGGTTAAAATGAATTTATTCCCAAATAGCTCAACGGTAGAGCGCCTCGCTGTTAACGAGGGTGTTCTAGGTTCGAATCCTAGTTTGGGAGAATTCGGGGTGTAGCACAGCTTGGCTAGTGCGTCTGCTTTGGGAGCAGAAGGTCGCAGGTTCAAATCCTGCTACCCCGAAGTTAAAATTTGGAACGATGGCTGAGTGGTCTAAAGCAGAAACCTACTAAGTTTCCGATGGTTCTATATCATCCGTAGGTTCGAATCCTACTCGTTCCGATTATTTTGATATTATTACTTGACCATTTTGACAAAGAGTTTCTGGTCCAACTTGCCATCCATCTGTTGGAATATTATTTGAATCCGAAGAAGGCCTTTTAAAATACAACAATTGCTCATATGGGTCAATTATAAGCCAATGATTTCCCATATTAAAATATGCTTCGTCGCCATCGTAAATAATCATTATATCATTTCCATCATTAAACCAACTCTTTGATCCCAAACCAAATTGATCATTCCCACCTCGATAAAAAGGATAACTTGCAAAATCCCCATCAAATATACACGACGGGGGGTCGTTTTCGGGGTAACACAAAGCGTCACAGTTAGTAATGGTAAGATATATTTCATCGGGTAAACCAAATGTTCTTTTTTTACCAATTAATTTTCCAGTTCCACCACCTTTTATTATATTTTTTGGCATATTTATATTTTACACTATCTTATTTACTAAAGGAAAAATCTCAAATATATCTAGTGTAATCTATTATATGGACAACGAAGGCGAAGCTCTTGCCATATGTTCTGAGTTTGCTGAAGAATATGGAGTAGATATAGAAGACGGAAGAACTTTGGTAATTTATATGAAAAGTGAATATATAAACGAATTAAAAAATATGCTAGATAAAAAAGAGTATAAACTTAAATCATTTAAAGTTTATGGTAATGAAGCGCTAGTTAGTTTTATACCAAAATCTTGACAATATATTATATATATAGTATAATACTAAGGTTAGATGAAAATCGAAGCCTATACCCTTTGCGATGAAACATGTGATCTTCATAAAGATTGTGCATCTTTGGGTTTAGAAGAGGGTTATTCTATAATGCCACAGGCCTTAAAAAGGTCTTGGATGGACGAAAAAACGCTCGCGTTTTCCTACAAGTGTTTGCCTCTTAGGATCGGTAATGAACTAGGATGGCAAATAAATTGTCCAGCAGATATTCGCGTAAGATGGGAAGGCGAATATCTTCCAGACAGTCTTAAAATAGAATATAGACATAAAGCAGACGAGGATAAATACGGAAGAAGCATAGAGTCTCATTTTGGCCACGGCATAATAACATTTAATATACCTTATTTATTTAGAACTCCTAAAAAAAAATCTTTATATGTTCGCGGCCCGACAAATTGGTACAAGGAATATTGTCAATACCTAGACGCAGTTATTGAGACAGATTGGATAAACCAAAGGTTTAGTTACAACATAAAAATTAATAAAAAAAATGAGGAAATTTATTTTTACAAAGGAGAGCCTTTGTGTTCTTTTATACCTTTGGACTTATTTACAATTTCAAACACAACTTTAGTTTATAAAAATATAAAAGAAAATACTTTCTTAAATAAGAAATTTCATGAATTTGTAAAGCAAAGAGGGTTGTTGGACGGAAAAAACGATCTTCAATATCTCAGCGGAGGGTATAATTCGATATTTGATAAAAACAAAGAGATTGGATGTCCATACTTACATTTTAAAAATTTAAACTTAAAAACAACATCTGTTTTTAAGATTAATGAAAAAATTCAATTTCTTAAAGAAAAGTTAAAAGAACATTGTAGTTTTTATAAAAATATTCTATTAAGAATTGCATATAAATTTAAAAATCTTAAATAATATTTGATTTAAAGTAGTATGCGGCATATAATCATTTATGAATAAAATTAAATTAATAGTATTAGCAAGTTTATTAAATTTTGGATTAGTCTTCGCAGATTCCTCCTCCTTGGAGCAAGAATTTACAATCGGAGATGGTTTTCTAGCCACTGGCGATTTACTTGTAGTCAGGCCACTTGGCGTAGCTGGAACAGTTGGAGCATTTGGTATTTTTGCTGTTCTTGCCCCTTTCGCTGCGATGGCGGACGCAGTTCCAGAAACTTTTTCAACCATTGTAGAAAATCCTGGAAAATTTACATTTGATAGAGATCTTGGCGACTTTAAAAAGTAATATTTGCTAACAAGATTTTGCCAAATAAATGACAAGATTCTTAAACCCTATAATAAATAATGCAGATATTGATATAATAGATTATCTAAACTCAAACATTTGGGTTCGATTAGGTAATACTAAATATGGAGTCGGCGTTATTGCCATAAGAGATATTCCTAAAAATGTAGAAATAACAGATTATGATCTACCATCCCAACGCAGGGGCAATGCAAGTATTGAAAATCTTTATATAAAGATTTTTCTTGTAAATTATGAAAATTTTTTACAAAATTTCGATAGATTACATACAAATATTCAAACTCTCATAAAAGATAGATATATACTTCGTGACTCGAATGAAGGACATATTATGTCTCCAAATTCACATCAACTGTATAGGTTATATATAAATCATAGCGACAATCCAAATGTAAATAATGATTTAATTTCGACGCAAGATATTAAAGAAGGAGATGAAATAACATTTTCTTATAAAGATATCTTATCAAAAGATACAAGCGTTTTATCAAAAAATTATTATAATTATGTTTTTGGAACAGCGGAAAATTTTTGTATCCTATGATAGGATTACTATACTATCATAGGTTTAGGCTATTTGCTAAATAAAAAATGTCAAATATATCTAAGATTAGTATAATATACAATATGTTTAAGGCTATTATAATCAGTTTGTTGTTATCTGCTAGCCTAATTAAGGCAAATGATAGTTTTATTTACAATGGATTTTCACATAAAATTAAGGTATTAGTAATAAATGTACACGATGGGGATACAATTCTAGTTCAAGAAGAGAACAAAAATACTCATAAAGTTAGACTTTTAGGAATAGATGCTCCAGAACTTTCGCAGAATTATGGGGCTGAATCAAAACTAAGTTTATCAAGAGAGATTTATGGCCAAGAAGTAATAATATTATTTAATGGGCGAGATAAATTCAAAAGGATTCTTGGTAAAATAATTTTTAAAAATAAAGATATTAATTTATTACAAATAGAGAATGGATATTCTTGGCATTACGAAAATATCTTTAATCAACAATCTTCAGAAGACGATATGGCGTATAAGGAAGCTCAAGCACAAGCCAAGGACAAGAAGATCGGTCTTTGGGGTCAACGGGATATTATTCCTCCGTGGGAGTTCAGAAGAAAGTATAGATAGTAAATTTGCTAACAAGAAAATGCCAAATAAACAGTGATATTTGTGAACGAAAAAAAGCCAAATATATGAATGAAAAGGCCAAATAATGTTGGGGCAGGAAAAGGCGATTCGCCAAGAAATTGTTTCTCTCATAGTTTTAAAGAAAACTTTGATAGTATAAACTGGTCAGATGAAAAAGATAAATCGTTGATTAAAAAAGAATTAAAAAAACAAAATGGTTCATCCACATATATTTACAGATGACAGACTTTAAAAGAGCTTTAGAAAATCGTGCAAGTTCTTCTTATATAGCAGAATACTCTGCTCCAAAGATTGAACTTGCTGATCTTAATGGCTTGCAACAACTTAGACATTTAAACTTAAATAAAAAAATTCAAACAAGATTACAAGAGCTTCAAAATGAATACAATAGTCTTGTTGCTCTAAATGATTGGAATAATTTTGTTGATTCTTTTGAGTGCAGAATAGAGTGCGTGATAGGTCAAGAATATTATCTATATGAAACAGACGAAGGCAGAAGATTTCTTTCTATTATTCATCCAGATGATTTTACTTTTAAGTATAAGTGCTTGGGAATAGCCAAGTTAAACTCAAACGGATTTTTTGATAGAATAGAGTAATATATCTTGACTATTCTTGTATATTATTTTAATATGGTAGTATGAGTAGAAAAGGAGTTTGCTGTATTGTATTATCTCTAGCAGAGAAAGAAGAACCTATTAAGTTCAATACAATGACTTATGCTCGTTTCTCTGCGATGAACAGAAAAGAAGCGTTAGCTACTCTTTCTTCACGCATACTTAATAATATCCTTACCACATATCACTATATCAAGTATTGTGCTGACCATAATCACGCATATAGACTTTCATCAGACCTATTTCCTCTTATTACTTATGACAAAGCAGATGTTAAACTCGAATATTTACCAGATTATACTCGAATAATTAATTCATTTGATAGCATTAAGAAGCTAATTCAATCTACCAATGTTAGAATTTCTTGTCATCCTAGTGAATTTAATGTTCTTGCTAGTGATAATGACAATGCAGTAGATAAAACAATCAAAGAATTAAATCACTATGGTTGGTTTATGACGCAGATTGGTTGTCCTCTTAACTATGACGCACCTATGAATATGCACATACATAATGCAAAAGGCGATCTAAATGCTATTGTCAAAAAGTTTATGAGCAACTTTGATAGACTATCAGATGATGTAAAATCTAGATTAGTTATCGAGAATGATGACAAAGATACTTGTTGGTCGGTCAAGAAACTTATGAAGCATTTTCATTCTGTATCTAATATTCCTATTACTTTTGATTATCTTCATCACAAATGTCATCCAGATAATCTATCAGAGGAACAAGCATTTCATCTTGCAAGAATTACTTGGGGCAATCATATTCCCTTATTTCACTATTCAGAAAGTATTGTTGGGCATAAGAATCCACGCAAACACGCTGATTACGCTACTCGTTTGCCAGATACATACGGACATAATGTAGATGTAGATTTTGAATTAAAAATGAAGGAGAAATCTTTTGCCAATTTACCCTAAATGTCCTTGGAAAAAATTATTACATAATGTCGCTATTTCTGGTCGTAGAGCGAAGGCGATGACCTTTAAAAGAAAAGGAATCGAATTAGAGGTTAATATCTCAATAGAAGATTTAAAAGAAATATATGACAAACAAAATGGAAAATGTTTTTGGTTTAATATTCCTATTGATATTAATTCTGTTTTAGAAAAAGGGAATTTGTTATCTATGAGTGCCGATAGAATAGACAACAACAAAGGTTATACAAAAGATAATATTGTTATTTGTTGCAGACTCGCAAATTTAGGCAGACAAAATTGTGAATTTAATAAGTTTAAAGATATAATTAAATATATAAAAGAATACAAAAATGAATAAATATCTTATTATATCCGACATCCATCTTGGAGATAAAGACTCTAAACCAGAAATATTATTAAAAGTTTTAAAAAAATATAGAGCTAAAAATATTATTATAGCTGGCGATCTTTTTGACCATCATAATTTAAAAAGATTGAAAAAAAATCATTGGAAAGTATTATCACAATTAAGAAAATTAAGCAAGAAATCAAAAGTAGTTTATTTGATAGGCAATCATTGTTTTCTTAATTCAGAGTTTATGAGCATCTTATTAGGATTTGATTGTAGAGACGAATTAGAAATAGAATTAAACGGAGACAAGATTTTAATAGTTCACGGCGATATATTTGATATATATTTTACAAAGTATAGATGGATTAGCAATCTTATAATTAAACTATATTATCTTGCTAGAAAAACTATTATAGGAGAGATATTCTTTGATATTTTTAAACATCATACCAAAAACTTTGTAGAAAAAAGCGGTAAGATAAAATATAATGCTTTGAAATATATTAATGAAAATGGTTACGATAAAGTTATATATGGTCATAGCCATATTCCAGATCAAGATGATAAATGTATTAATACAGGAAGTTTTTGTGAAAAAAGAGTTTCTTTTGTTGTAATAGATAATAAGAATAAAATAAATTTAATAAAATATGATTAATCATAACGATCTTTTAAATATAGTCCAAAAATTACCAGAAGATTATAAACCTTTTGGCGAAGTAGAAAGATGGTCAAATCCAGAATTAAATTATCCAGATTGCTCTATGGGATGCAAATATTATTTACAATTAAAAGGAGAGCTAGGAAACGATTGGGGAGTATGCTCTAATAAGAATAGTCACAGATATGGATTATTAACTTTTGAGCATCAAGGATGCCAAAATTTTGTATTTGACAAAGAGGCTAATTTAGACTAAGATATAGTATATGGGCTTATTTAATTATGTTAAAGTAGAACAGGAGCTTCCTTTGGACGCTACTCTCCAAACGCTTAATCGTAACTGGCGTGATGAAGAATATCAAACAAAAGAACTAGAAGAAAATTTTTTAAATACTTTTATTCTCCGTGATAATAAGTTATTTGAAGAAAAAATAGAAGGTCATTACGAAGAACTTACAGCCGAAGAAAAGGCTAAAAATAAAGGAAACCGATTTGCTTTTATTTTAGATAGACGATTTGTTCAAGACAAAAAAGAACAAGTTTGGAGAGAAGATTATACTGGCACTTTTATCTTTGGTTGCGTTGTTTATGGAGACACTATTGATGGCACAGACTTTTATCCAGATTGGAGATGCGTTGTGGTTAATGGAATAGTTAAAGAACTAACTATTCTTAAAGATTATTCTAAATATCCATCTAAAGATAGAATCGAACAGCAAATGGAATGGGATAAGGAATTAGAAATTAAGAAGAATAAAATGAAATGCCCAATTTATAGATTTTATTTTAATTATTATGTTCAGCCTCTTGATAAATTTGGATGGTATGTTGGTAGAAAACTTTATTGTGTGACAAGATTCATCGAGTGGATTAGATTTCCTGTGATTAGAAAAGTTATCACTTTTTTAACTCCTAGATGAAAAAAAGAACTAAAAAAAGAACTAAAAATAGTTGCGTGATTACTAGGATTTGGCCTAGCGTAGAAGCTATGAAAAAAGATTTGTTTATAGATTTAGATAATAATAAAATCGTAAATTTAATTACGGGGAATAGAATAACGCCTTATGTTAGACAAACGAATAAAAAGAAAGTCAAAAGATACGCCATTTCTTTTTATAAAAATAAAAAACATTTTCCTTTAGCACTTCATCGTTTATTTTTTTATTGGCATTATGGATATTTGCCGTCTTTGGTAGATCATAAAGATAGAAATTCTGAAAATAATAATATAGAAAATTTGAGAGAGCTTAGTTATTCTGGAAATAATAGAAATCGAGACAAAAGGTCAAATGCCACATCTAAATATATAGGCGTTTGTTGGAATAAATCGAAAAAAAAATGGGAAACTTTTATTAGTATAAAAAACAAACAATATTTTTTAGGAGGGTTTGAAGATGAAGATGATGCTGGTCAAGCATATAATAATAAAGTAAGAGAGTTGGGTTTAGAAGAAGTATCGGTAATGAATGATACTCCTCAAGAAAGAGCAAGAAAAATCAATCTATTCAATGAAGAAAAAGAACCCACATATTCTTGAAGTTAAGGAAGAAAACGGCTATTTATATGTTGAGTTGCCTAACTCTCTTTTAAAAAAGGTTGGCTGGAAAACTGGTGATACGATTGATTGGCACGATAACAAAGATGGCACTTGGAGTTTATTGAAAGTCGCAACTCCTTCTAAATCAAAAAAAAACAAAATTTGA
>Ga0172373_10004324_pt1 | contig 20140 bp, 16 predicted proteins | sample Lak10m_2_FD_114546 | JGI IMG/M metagenome (GOLD analysis project Ga0172373, IMG submission 114546) | Freshwater microbial communities from Kabuno Bay, South-Kivu, Congo - kab_092012_10m | ecosystem: Environmental > Aquatic > Freshwater > Lake | place: Democratic Republic of the Congo...
CGACGGTTTCGGCGAAATTTTCCGCCGGCCATTGCTTGCCCCCCCAGTTGGCGGTGGGGCCGACCGCCAGGATCGGGGCGCCGTCGGGCAGCAGGGCGGCGGCCTTGTCGTCCTGCTCGGGCGAGGTCCACACCACCGGGGCCTGAGGGGTATCCAGGCCCAGCACGCCGGCCAGATGAACCAGCCGGTGCTGTTCCTCCCACGAGGATCGGATGATGCGGCGCTTCAGCGTCGGCAGCGCCCAGCCCAGCGCCGAACCGCGCAGATCGACCACCATGTGCCAGCGATGTCCGACCGTCGCTTTCCACAGATCCAGCCAATGGCCCGAGCGCTTGCGCTTGACCATCGGAATGACCCGCTCGACGAAGGGGGCGGCCTCGAACAAAGGCGCCGCCGGGGCACCGCAGGCGACCCAGAAGCGGGCCTGGGGATATTGCCGCGCCAGATGGGCCAGCAATCCGGTGGACAGCACCGCGTCACCGATGCGGCTGGCGGTGACGAACAGGATGCGCAAGGGCTACAGCCGCCAGATCCGGATGCCGTCCGGCATTTCCGCCTGGCGCCACATCCCCTTGATGTCGGCGACCAGGCCGTTGCGCGCCACCAGTGCCGAGAACGCCTCGGGACCGAAGCCGGCATAGCCGTCGTGGGGCACCGCGCCGACCACGCAATCATAGCCGGCGGCGCCGTCCAGGCCGGCCATCAGGGTGACGCCGTATTCGTGGCGGGCTTCCTCGGGATCGGCGAAGGGGTCGTGGATGTCGACGGTATGGCCGCGCTGTTCCAGGCCGCGGATGACGTCGATGACCTTGCTGTTGCGCAGGTCGGGGACGTTTTCCTTGAAGGTCAGGCCCAGCATCAGGATGCGCGATTTCGGCGCCAGCTGTTCCGAGATGCGTGCCGCCATCCACGGCCCCATGCCGTCGTTGATGCGCCGGCCCGACAGGATGATCTCGGGGTGGTGGCCGTTGTTCAGCGCGCAGGTGGCCAGATAGAACGGATCGACGCCGATGCAGTGGCCGCCCACCAAGCCGGGCTTGAAGTTCAGGAAGTTCCACTTGGTGGCCGACGCTTCCAGCACGTCGTGGATGGAAATGCCGAGCTTCTGGAAGATCATCGCCAGCTCGTTGACGAAGGCGATGTTGATGTCGCGCTGGGAATTCTCGATGACCTTGGCCGCTTCCGCCACCCGGATCGAGGCGGCGCGGAACACGCCGCCGCTGGTGACGGCGCCGTAGATGGCGGCCAGTTTCTCGGTGATCTCGGGGGTCTGGCCGGAAATCACCTTGGTGATGCGGTCGACGGTGTGTTCCTTGTCGCCGGGATTGATGCGTTCCGGGCTGTAGCCCAGGAAGAAGTCGGCGCCGCAGGTCAGGCCCGAGACCCTTTCCAGCTCGGGTCCGCAGATGTCTTCGGTGACGCCGGGATAGACGGTGCTTTCGAACACCACCACCGCGCCCTTCCGCATGGCCCGGCCGACGGTGCCGCAGGCCTTCAGCACCGGGGTCAGGTCGGGGCGGTTCTCCAGGTCCACCGGGGTCGGCACGGTGACGATATAGACGTCCTTGGCGGCGATTTCGGCGGCATCGGCGGTCAGGTGGATGGTGCTGGCGCGCAGGCGGTCGGGCTCGATCTCGCCGGTGCGGTCGTGGCCGCCCTTCAGTTCCCCGACCCGTGCGGTGGAAATGTCGAAGCCGATGGTGGGGAAGTGGCGGGCGATGCCCACCGCCAGCGGCAGGCCGACATAACCCAGGCCGACGACGACGACGGAAGTGGTGTTGTGCATGTTTCTATTCCCCTGCGCTACGCTGGGCCAGACGGAAGGGATGCGCCGGGTAGACCCCCAGGATGCGCACCTCGTGGCTGAAGAATTCCAGTTCCTCCAGGGCCAGCCGCAGCAGCCGCTGGGCCGGATGGCCCTCGACATCGACATAGAACTGGGCGGCGACGAATTCGCCGCCGACCAGATAGCTTTCCAGCTTGGTGATGTTCAGCCCGTTGGTGGCGAAGCCGCCCAGCGCCTTGTACAGCGCCGCCGGCCGGTTGCGCACCCGGAACACGAACGAGGTGACGTTGGGCTGGTTGGGGTTGGGCTCGACGGCGTCGCGGGCCAGCACCACGAAGCGGGTGGTGTTGTGCTCGGCGTCTTCGATGTTGGCCTTCAGCGACACCAGCCCATAGGTCTCGGCCGCCAGTTCCGAGGCGATGGCGGCGCGGGTGACGTCGCCAGACCGGGCGATGTCGTGGGCGGCGCCTGCGGTGTCGGCCCCGACCACCACGGTCAGGCCCAGGGCGCGGATCAGGTTGCGGCATTGTCCCAGCGCGTGGACGTGGCTTTCCACCGTGCGGATGGTTTCCAGCGTCGCCCCCGGCGGCGCCAGCAGGTGGTGGTTGATGCGCTCGAAATGCTCGCCGATGATGTGCAGGCCGGAATAGGGCATCAGGTGGTGGACGTCGGCGACGCGGCCGGCGACGGAATTGTCGATGGGAATCATCGCATAGCGGGCGCGGCCCTCGCGCACGGCGGCGAAGGCGTCCTCGAAGGTCATGCAGGGCAGCGGCACCATCGCCGGAAAGGCGCTGCGGCAGGCCATGTGCGAATAGGCCCCGGGCAGGCCCTGGAAGGCGATGGAACGCAAGGGGTCGGTCTGTTCGGTCATGATCCTGCGGCAATCAGGGCGCGGGCCCGCTCAAGGTCGGCGGGAGTATCGACACCCAGCGGAACGGTGTCAACCAAGGCGCAATCGATGCGCATGCCGTTTTCCAGGGCACGCAGCTGTTCCAGCTTCTCGCGCTTTTCCAGCACGCCCTGCGGCAGGGCGACGAAGCGGGCCAAGGCCTCGCGGCGATAGGCGTACAGGCCGATATGGTGATAATGCGGTCCCACCCCCGACGGCGCGGTGGCGCGGGTGAAATAAAGGGCGCGGGCGATGCGCGATCCGGGCGTAAAGCCGCACACCGCCTTGACCACGTTGGGATTGGTGCGTTCCTCTTCGATGGCGATTTCCGCCACCAGGGTGGAAATGTCCACGCCCGGCTGGCCCAGGGGCTCGAACACCGCGCGGATGATCGCCGGGTCCAGGGTCGGCAGGTCGCCCTGGACGTTGACCACCGCGTCGAACCGGCGGTCGGGGTCGATCTTTTCCAGCGCCTCCCACACCCGGTCGGATCCCGACGGATGGTCGGGGTCGGTCAGCACCGCCGTGCCGCCATGCGCGGCGACCGCATCGGCGATCTCGCGGTCGGCGGCGGCCACCACCACCGGACCGATGCCCGCCTGCACCGAACGGCGCCACACATGCACGATCATCGGCAGCCCGCAAATGTCGGCCAGCGGCTTGTCGGGCAGCCGGGTCGCCGGCAGGCGGGCGGGGATCAGGATGATTGGGTTCAGGCTGGACATCGGCGGGCTCCTGCTCGGGGTGGGCAAATCCTATACCGGGCGAAGGGGGCAAGAAATCCCCTTTCGGGTCTGGTGGCGCGGCGGATTTCACGACATTGTATCCGCCGTCAGCTTTCAGGATGATCCATGACCGCCTGTCCCGCCGAATTCGTCGCCCTGGCCGAAACCCTGGCCGACGCCGCCCGCCCGGTGATCCGCCGCTATTTCCGCACCCCGGTGGCGGTGGACAGCAAGGACGACGATTCGCCGGTGACCATCGCCGACCGCGAGGTCGAAACCGCCATGCGGGCGCTGATCAACCGTCATTTTCCCGACCACGGCATCCTGGGCGAGGAACATGGCCGCGAACGCTGCGACGCCGAATGGGTGTGGGTGCTGGACCCCATCGACGGCACCAAGGCCTTCATCACCGGCAAGCCCAGCTTCGGCACCCTGATCGCCCTGTGCCGCAACGGCGTGCCGGTGCTGGGCGTCATCGACCAGGCCATCCTGGGGGAACGCTGGCTGGGCGCCGCCGGCCGCCCCACCACCCTGAACGGCGCCCCGGCGCGGGTGCGGGCCTGCGACGACCTGGCCAAGGCCTATGCCTATACCACCGGGCCCGAGCATTTCGATTCCGCCACCCTGCCGGCCTGGAACCGCATCGCCGCCCGGGTGCGCCAGCCGCGCTACGGCTGCGATTGCTACGCCTATGCCCTGCTGGCGTCCGGCTTCGTCGATCTGGTGGTCGAAGCCGGGCTGAAGCCCTATGATTACTGCGCCCTGGTGCCGGTGATCGCCCAGGCCGGCGGCATCGTCACCGACTGGGACGGCAGGGCGCCGACCATCGCCTCGGACGGCCGCATCTGCGCCGCCGGCGATGTCCGTGCGCACGGACAGGCGCTGAAGGTGCTTGCCGGGGCATAAGCTTGGCGCCACACTCGGGGCCATGCGCACCCTTCCCGCCATCTTGTTCCTGCTGCTGATCAGCCTGCCCGCAATCGCCCAGCCGCGGCACGGGCTGGCCATGCACGGCGAGGTCAGGTACCCGCCGGGCTTCAGCCATTTCGACTACGTCAACCCCGCCGCCCCCAAAGGGGGCGAGCTGCGGCTGGCCGATCTGGACCCCTTCGATTCCTTCAATGCCCATATCGCCAAGGGGCAGGCACCCAATGGCATGGGGCTGCATATCGACGGGATGGACCTGACCATCGATACCCTGATGGTGCAGTCCGAGGACGAGCCCTTCTCGATGTACGGGCTGATCGCCGAAAGCGTCGAGACGCCACCCGACCGTTCGTGGGTCCAGTTCGTGCTGCGCCGCGAGGCCCGCTTCCATGACGGCCGCCCCATCACCCCCGACGACGTCATCTTCTCGCTGGACATCCTGCGCACCAAGGGGGCGCCGCTGTTCCGCTTCTATTACGCGGCGGTGGAGAGGGCGGAAAAGGTCGGCGAGCGCGGGGTGCGCTTCACCTTCAAGCCCGGCGACAACCGTGAGCTGCCGCTGATCCTGGGCGAGCTGCCGGTGCTGCCCAGGCATTACTGGCAGGGCCGCGCCTTCGACGAGACGACGCTGGAACCGCCGCTGGGCAGCGGCCCCTACCGGGTGGGCAAGTTCGAGGCCGGGCGTTTCGTCACCTTCGAACGGGTCGCGGATTACTGGGCCAGGGATCTGGCGGTGCGCAAGGGCCAGTTCAATTTCGACCGCATCCGCTATGACGTCTACCGCGACAGCACGGTGGCGCTGGAGGCCCTGAAGGCCGGCGAATACGACCTGCGGCTTGAGAACGAGGCCAAGAAATGGGCCAGTTCCTACCAGGACTGGGCGGCCCTGGCCGACGGCCGCGCCCGCAAGGAGACCTTCGCCCACGCCAAGCCGGCCGGCATGCAGGGCTTCGCCTTCAATCTGCGCCGGCCGCCGTTCCAGGATATCCGGGTGCGGGAAGCCCTGGGGCTGGCCTTCGATTTCGAATGGGCCAACCGCACCCTGTTTTCCGGGCAGTACACCCGCACGCGCTCTTATTTCGACAATTCCGAACTGGCCGCCCGCGGCCTGCCCGGCCCCGAGGAGCTGGCGGTGCTGGAGCCGTTGCGCGGCCAGGTGCCGGAAGAGGTCTTCACCCGCGAGTTCGCCGTGCCGGCCACCGCGGGCGACGGCAATGCCCGCCCCAATCTCAGAAAGGCGGTGGCGCTGCTGGAGGCGGCCGGCTGGCAGGTGGTGGACGGAAGGCTGGTGGACGGAAGGGGGCAGCCCTTCGTTTTCGAGATCCTGCTGAATTCGCCGGCCTTCGAGCGCATCGCCCTGCCCTGGACCCGCAATCTGAAGCGGCTGGGCGTCGAGGCGGTCGTGCGCACCGTGGATTCCACCCAATATGTCAACCGGGTGCGCGGCCACGATTTCGACGTCATCGTCGCCAGTTGGGGGGCGTCGCTGTCGCCGGGCAACGAACAGGCCAGCTATTGGACCAGCGCGGCGGCCGACCAGAAGGGGGCGCGCAACTTTCCCGGCATCCGCAATCCTGCGGTGGACCAACTGGTGGATCAGGTGATCGCCGCCCCCGACCGCGCCCGGCTGGTGGCGCGCACCCGGGCGCTGGACCGGGTTCTGCTGTGGAACCATTACGTGGTGCCGCAATGGCACATCGCCTATGATCGCGTCGCCTTCTGGGACAAGTTCGGCATGCCGGCCGCCATCCCCATGAAGGGCTGGCAACTGCACAGCTGGTGGATGAAGTAGATGCTTGCCTACGCCCTGCGCCGTCTGCTGCTGATCCCCGTCACCCTGTTCGGCATCCTGCTGGTCAACTTCGCCATCGCCCAGCTGGCCCCCGGCGGTCCGGTGGAGCAGGCCATCGCCCGGCTGGAAGGCCATGCCGGGGCGGCCTCGCATGTCGGCGGCGGCGGTGCCGACATCCAGGCGGCGGCCCTGTCGCGGGCCGGACAGACCGGCGCCTATCGCGGCGCCCAGGGACTGGACGCCAAATACATCGCCGAGATCGAGAAGCAGTTCGGCTTCGACAGACCGGCGCACGAACGCTTCGCGACGATGGTCGGCAATTACCTGCGCTTCGATTTCGGCAAAAGCTTCTACCGCGACGTGCCGGTGGTCGACCTGATGCTGGAAAAGATGCCGGTGTCGGTGTCGCTGGGCCTGTGGACCACCCTGATCATCTATCTGGTGTCGATCCCCCTGGGCATCGCCAAGGCGCGGCGCGACGGCAGCCCGTTCGACGTCGCCAGCTCGTGGGTGGTCATCGTCGGCTATGCCGTGCCGGGCTTCCTGTTCGCCATCCTGCTGATCGTGCTGTTCGCCGGCGGCCGCTATGTCCAGTGGTTCCCGCTGAAGGGACTGACCGGCCCCGACTGGGACAGCCTGTCCTGGTGGGGCAAGGTGGCGGATTATCTGTGGCACCTGACCCTGCCGGTCACGGCGATGGTGATCGGCGGCTTCGCCTCGCTGACCATGCTGACCAAGAATTCCTTCCTGGAAGAGATCAACAAGCTCTACGTCACCACCGCCCGCGCCAAGGGGCTGAGCGAGGGGCGGGTGCTGTACTTCCACGTCTTCCGCAACGCCATGCTGCTGGTCATCGCCGGCTTTCCCAGCGCCCTGGTGGGCATCCTGTTCGCGTCCTCGATCCTGATCGAGATCATCTTCTCGCTGGACGGGCTGGGGCTGCTGGGCTTCGAGGCGGTGAGCAACCGCGATTATCCGGTGATGTTCGGCACGCTTTACCTGTTCACCCTGCTGGGGCTGGTGCTCAATCTGGCGAGCGACCTGACCTATCACTGGGTCGACCCGCGCATCGATTTCGAGCGGAGGCAGGGATGAGCCCGCTGACCCGCCGCCGGCTGGCCGCCTTCCGCCGCAACCGCCGCGGCTGGTGGTCGGCGTGGCTGTTCCTGGCCGTGCTGGTCCTGTCCCTGGCCGCCGAACTGGTGGCCAACGACCGGCCGATCCTGGTGCGCTACGACGGCGCCTTCTATGTGCCGGTGCTGAAGGATTACCCGGAAACCGTCTTCGGCGGCGATTTCAAGACCTGGGCCGATTACCGCGACCCCTATGTCGCCGACAGGATCGCCGAGAAGGGGTGGGCCTTGTGGCCGCCGGTCCGCTATTCCTACGGCACCATCAATTATACCGAGATCCGCCCGCATCCCGCCCCGCCTGGCGGCGACAACCGGCTGGGCACCGACGACCAGGGCCGCGACGTCCTGGCGCGGCTGATCTACGGTCTCAGGCTGTCGCTGCTGTTCGGGCTGGCCCTGACCCTGGTCAGTTCGGCGATCGGCGTCGCCGTCGGGGCGGTGCAGGGCTATTTCGGCGGCCGCGTCGATCTGGTCGGCCAGCGGCTGCTGGAAATCTGGGGCGGCCTGCCGCACCTGCTGATCCTGATCATCGTTGCCTCGGTGATCCGCCCCGGCTTCTGGACCCTGCTGGCGGTGCTGCTGATGTTTTCCTGGACCAGTCTGGTCGGCGTGGTCAGGGCCGAATTCCTGCGCGCGCGCAATTTCGACTATGTCCGCGCCGCCCGGGCCCTGGGCATGGGCGACGGCCGCATCATGCTGCGCCACATGCTGCCCAACGCGGCGGTGGCGACCCTGACCTTCATGCCGTTCATCCTGAACGGTTCCATCGTGTCGCTGACCGCGCTGGACTTCCTGGGGCTGGGCCTGCCGCCCGGTTCGCCGTCGCTGGGCGAATTGCTGGCCCAGGGCAAGTCCAACCTGCACGCCCCCTGGCTGGGGGTGACCGGCTTCGTGGTGGTGGCCTTCATCCTGTCGCTGCTGGTCTTCGTCGGGGAAGCGGTGCGCGACGCCTTCGACCCCAGGAAGACGACATGAGCGGCTCCCCCTTGCTGACGGTATCCGATCTGGCCGTTTCGTTCGGACAGGGCGCCGACGAAGTCCGGGCGGTGGCCGGGATCGGCTTTTCGCTCGACCGCGGCGAGACCCTGGCCCTGGTCGGCGAATCCGGATCGGGCAAGTCGGTGACGGCGCTGTCGATCCTGCAATTGCTGCCCTATCCGCGGGCGCGCCATCCCCGGGGCAGCATCCGTCTGGACGGGGCCGAGCTGCTGGGGGCGCCCGAGCCGGTGCTGCGCCGGGTGCGCGGCAACCGCGTGGCGATGGTGTTCCAGGAACCGATGACCAGCCTGAACCCGCTGCATTCCATCGAAGCGCAGGTGGGCGAGGTCCTGCAGATCCACAAGGGCATGCGCGGCGCGGCCCTGCGGGACCGGGTGGTCGAACTGCTGACCCTGGTCGGTCTGCCCGACCCGCGCCGCCGGCTGGCGGCGCTGCCGCACGAACTGTCGGGCGGCCAGCGCCAGCGGGTGATGATCGCGATGGCCCTGGCCTGCGAGCCCGACATCCTGATCGCCGACGAGCCGACCACCGCCCTGGACGTCACCATTCAGGCGCAGATCCTGGCCCTGCTGAAGGAACTGCAGGCCCGCCTGTGCATGGCGCTGCTGTTCATCACCCATGATCTGGGCATCGTGCGGCGCATGGCCGACCGGGTCTGCGTGATGAAGGACGGCGAGATCGTCGAAACCGGGCCGGTGGAAACGGTGTTCGCCAGCCCCCGGCATCCCTATACCGTCCGGCTGCTGGCCGCCCAGCCCAAGGGCCGTCCGCCGGCCCGCGCCGACGACGGCCCGGTGGTGATGGACGCCCACGACATCCGCGTCCACTTTCCCATCAAGGCCGGCCTGTGGCGGCGCACCGTCGACCATGTCCGCGCCGTCGACGGAGTGTCGCTGACCCTGCGCAAGGGTCGCACCATCGGTGTCGTCGGCGAGTCCGGCTCGGGCAAGACCACGCTGGGGCTGGCGTTGCTGCGGCTGCTGGAATCGCAAGGCCGCATCCTGCTGGACGGCACCGACCTGCAGGGCCTGTCGGCGGCGGCGCTGCGGCCCCGGCGCCGCCACATGCAGATGGTGTTCCAGGACCCTTACGGATCGCTCAGCCCGCGTCTGTCGGTGGGGCAGATCGTCGGCGAAGGGCTGGAGGTGCACGGCATCGGCGCCGACGCCGCCGAACGCCGCGCCCTGATCGCCGCCGCCCTGACCGAGGTCGGCCTGGACCCCGCCACCCAGGACCGCTATCCCCACGAATTCTCGGGCGGGCAGCGCCAGCGCATCGCCATCGCCCGCGCCCTGGTGCTGAAACCCCGCCTGATGGTGCTGGACGAACCGACCAGCGCCCTGGACGTTTCGGTGCAGGCGCAGGTGGTCGACCTGCTGCGCGACCTGCAGACCCGCCATGCCATCGCCTATCTGTTCATCAGCCACGATCTCAGGGTGGTGCGCGCCCTGGCCGACGAGGTGATGGTGATGAAGGACGGACGGGTGGTTGAAGCCGGTCCCGCCGATCAGGTGTTCCAGGCTCCGCGCACCGCCTATACCCGTGCCCTGATGGCCGCCGCCTTCGACCTGCGGGTGGAATAATACCAACGGCCATAAGCTTTGACTTATGGTCGTTGGCAGCCGCCATTGCGGCGGCGGCCAAGGGCACGGAGGTGCCCGCCCGGCGAGGGAGCATACAACGGTCAATGAAATTGGCCGTTGGAATAAGGCAGGAACTCAAGACGGGTCCGGCCGCCGCGTCGACCGTTCGACCAGATAGGCGATGGAGCGATAGGGGATGCCGGTCTTGCCGGCCAGCCCGATCTCGCAGGTGCGGTTGGCGGAAAAGCCTTCCCGGCAGCCGGGGGCGGTTTCCAGGCGGCGCAGGGCGTGGCGGTTCAGTTCCGGCACGGCGAAGCCGCGGTCGCCGCCGAAGCCGCAGCAGGTGACGGCGTCGGCCGGCACCACGTCGTCGGCGCAGGCGCGGGCCACCGCCAGCAGCTTGTCCTCCAGCCCCTGTTTGCGGATCGAGCAGGGGACGTGCAGCATCACCGGCCCGGACTGGCGGACCGGATCCAGGCGCGGCAGGATGCGGTCGTGCAGGACCTCCACCACGTCCAGAACGGTCAGCCCGGCATCCTTGATCGTCTTCAGCCGTCTGGCGCAGGCCGAGGCGTCGATCACTACCGGGTGGCGGCCGTTGGCGCTGGCGGCGGCCAGGGCGGCCAGCATCCGGGCGGAGGCGGCGTCGGCGCCGTCGGCCAGACCGCGGCTGTCGAAGGGCAGGCCGCAGCACAGCGAGTCCACGGACTCGGGGATCACCACGGCGAAACCCGCCCGTTCCATCAGGCGGATCAGCGTGCCGGGCAGATCGTCGGCGATTTCGTCCAGGGCGGCGGTTCCCATCGCGCGGCTGGCGCAGGACGGGACATAGACCAGGGTGCCGGCATCGGCGCCCGGTCCGGCCGGCGGCCTGGGGGACGGCGCCCGGGCGGCGCGGGGCCAGTGGCGGCGGACCGCGGACATCGCCCCCAGCCCCAGCCGGGCGGCGGTCAGGGTGGCGGGAAAGAAGCGGGCGGCCAGCCGGCCCAGGCTTTTTTCCGCCGCGCCGGCACGGCGGCCGCGCAGCACCTTGATCAGCTCGCCGGTCTCGATGCCGACCGGACAGGCGGTGGCGCACAAGCCGCAGCCGGCACAGGTGTCCAGGCCCATGTACCCGTACAGCCGGTCCAGCGGGGCGGCATCCTCGCCGGCGGCGCGGGCGCGGACGATTTCGCGCCAGCCGGTGATGCGCTGGCGCGGCGACAGCGTCAGGCCGTGCGACGGGCACAGCCTTTCGCAGAATCCGCATTCGATGCAGGTGTCGACCAGCGGGTCGGCCGGCGGCAGCGGCTTCAGGTCGGCCAGATGGACATGGGGGTCGTCGTTCAGCACCACGCCGGGATTGAGCAGGCTGCCGGGGTCCAGCAGCCGCTTGATCCGCCACATCAGGGCGTGGGCCTGCTCGCCCCATTCCAGGGCGACGAAGGGGGCCATGTTGCGGCCGGTTCCGTGTTCGGCCTTCAGCGAGCCCTGGTATTTTCCCGTCACCAGCCGGGCGACGTCGTCCATGAAGGCGGCGTAGCGGTCGATCTCGGCGGCATGGCCGAAATCCTGGGTGAACACGAAATGCAGGTTGCCGTCCAGGGCGTGGCCGAAGATGATCGCTTCGTCATAGCCGTGCCGGCGGCACAGGGACTGCAGGTCCAGGGTGGCCTGGGCCAGATCGGCGATGGGGAAGGCGACGTCCTCGATGATCACCGTGGTGCCGACCTTGCGCACCGCGCCCACCGCCGGAAACAGGCCCTTGCGGATTTTCCACAATCTGGCGCCTTCGGCGGGGTCGCTGCTGAAGGCGAACGGCGCCTCCAGGCGGAAGCCGGCCAGCGATCCGGCGATGGCGGCGATGTTGGCCGCCAGGTCGCCGGCCGACCCGGCGCGGGTTTCCACCAGCAGGGCGGCGGCGTCGGGACCCAGCCGGTCCAGCCCCTGGGGCATGCCGGGCTTGTCCTGGACGGCGCGCAGGGCCGGGCGGTCCATCAGTTCCACCGCCGCCACCGGCTGGCGTTTCAGTTCCATCACGGCGCGGCAGGCCTCGCCGATGTCGGGGAACAGCATCAGGGCGCTGGCCTTGTCGGCATGGTCGGGGACGGTGCGATAGGTGATTTCGGCGATGAAGCCCAGGGTCCCTTCCGAACCGATCATCAGATGCAGCAGGATGTCCAGCGGATCGTCGAAATCCACCAGGGCGTTCAGGCTGTAGCCGGTGGTGTTCTTGATGGCGAACTTGCGGCGGATGCGGTCGGCCAGGGCGGCATCGGCCCGGGTGGCGGCGGCCAGTCCGGCCAGTTCGTCCAGCAGGGCGGCATGGCTGTGGCGGAAGGCGGCGACGCTGGCCGGGTCGGCGCTGTCGACCAGGGTGCCGTCGGCCAGGATCAGCCGCATGGATTGCAGGGTCTGATAGGAATTGTCGGCGGTGCCGCAGCACATGCCGCTGGCATTGTTGGCGGCGATGCCGCCGATGCGGGCGGAATCGATGCTGGCCGGGTCGGGCCCGATCTTGCGGGCGAAGGCGGCCAGCCGGCGGTTGGCCTCGGCGCCGATGACGCCCGGCTGCAAGGAGATGCGCAGACCGCCGTCCAGCACGCGGACATGGTTCCAGCCGTCGCCCAGCAGCAGCAGGACCGACCGGGTGACGGCCTGTCCGGACAGGCTGGTGCCGGCGGCGCGGAAGGTGACGGGAGCCCGGTGGCGGGCGCAGCAATCCAGGATGCGGCGGACCTCGTCCTCTGTTTCGGCCTTGACCACCACCCTGGGGACCAGCCGGTAGAAGCTGGCGTCGGTGCCATAGGCCAGCCGGCGCAGCGGATCGGTGATCAGGCGGTCGGCGGGAACGATGGCGGCAAGATCGCCGGTCAGGTCGGTCATGGCGGCCTCAGAGGTCGGTCAGCACCAGGACGACCAGCTCTTTCGGGCCGTGGACGCCATAGGCCAGGGTCTGTTCGATATCGGCGGTCTTGGACGGTCCGGAAATCAGCAGCAGGTTGGTCGGCAGCCCGGCGGCCCAGTTCTGCTCGGCCATCAGGGCGGACAGGTTGTCCGCCAGGGTGCCGAGGCGCAGCAGCGCCACGTGCAGCGGCGGCAGCAGGCTGAGCAGGCGCGGCTCGGCGGCGTCGGGCCACAGGACCAGCGTGCCGGTCTCGGCGATGCCGGCGCGGGCGCGGGTGATGCCGGCCTGGATGTCGTGGACCAGCCGGTCCTTCATCGCCTCGACCGGGCGGTCATAGGCCACCACCTCCGGCCCGCGGCCGGCCCAGGCGGCATCCAGGCCCAGATCCGGCGCCGCCATCGCCGTGGTCACGCCGCGTTCGGCCAGCAAGGTGCGCAGCCGCTCGGTCCAGGTGGCGGAGGTGACTTCGATCACCTCGCCATGCACCGCTTCCAGCATGGCGCGAAAGCGCGCCAGCCGGTCCGGCCCATAGGCCGGGGGCGTCCAGTCGGGGCGGTCCGGCACCGCACCGCGCCGGGCGGCGCGCAGGCGGGCCAGGATGTTGGCGCGGGCCTCACTCATTGCCGTAACCTTTCTCGCGGGCCAGTTCGTGCAGGGTCTTCGGGGCGAAGACCGGGCGGCTGCGCACCCGCATCCAGGTGGACAGGGGCGGCAGCGCCGCCGCCGGGATCAGGTTGCCCAGCCGCGACAGCGCCCAGGTGCCCAGCCGGTGCAGCAGCGGCACCGAATGCATCAGCGCCCAGCCCTTCCAGGTCAGGCTTTCCAGGCTTTTGCGCATCGAACCGGCCCCCTTGACCGCGGCGCTGCCGCTGGGATCGATCGATTCGGCGCGCAGCCGCACCAGGATGTCGGCGATGGGAATGCGGACCGGGCAGACCTCGACGCAGGCATTGCACAGGGTCGAGGCGTGCGGCTGGTCGCCAGCGCAATCAAGCCCTTCCAGCTGCGGGGTCAGGATCTTGCCGATGGGGCCGGGATAGACGAACTTGTAGGTGTGGCCGCCGACGCGGGAATAGACCGGGCAATGGTTCATGCAGGCGCCGCAGCGGATGCAGCGCAGGGTGTCGCGCAATTCCGGGTCGGCATGCACCCGCGAGCGCCCGGAATCCAGCAGCACCACATGGACCGCCTTCGGCCCGTCCCGTTCGCCGTCGCGGCGGGGGTGGCTGATCATGTTGACATAGGTGGTGATGGGCTGGCCGGTGGCCGAACGCGGCAGCAGCGCCAGCAGGGCCGGCAGGTCGTCCAGCCGTTCCGCCAGCTTCTCGATGCCCATGACCGCGATGTGCAGCGGCGGCAGGGTGGTGGACAGGCGGCCGTTGCCTTCGTTTTCCACCAGCACCAGGGTGCCGGTCTCGGCGACGGCGAAATTGACTCCGGAAATCCCGGCATCGGCTTCGGCGAAGCGGCCGCGCAGGGCGCGGCGGGCGGCGGCGGTCAGTTCGTCGACATCCTCGGTATAGCCCAGCCCCTCGATGTTTTCGGCGAACAGGGCGGCGATCTCGGCCTTGTTCTTGTGGATGCAGGGCATGACGATGTGGCTGGGGGCCTCGCCGGCCAGCTGGATGATGTATTCCCCCAGGTCGGACTCGATGGCGGCGATGCCGTGCGCCTCAAGGTGATGGTTCAGTTCCATCTCCTCGGACACCATCGACTTGCCCTTGATCACCGTGCGGGCGCCGGCCTGACGCAGGATGTCCAGCACGATGGCGTTGGCCTGGGCGGTGGTTTCGGCCCAATGGACGCGGATGCCGTTGGCGGTCAGCCTGGCCTCCAGCTGCTCCAGCAGTTCGGGCAGGCGGGCGACGACGCGGGCCTTGGCGGCGGCGCCGCGGGCGCGCAGGGCGTCCCAGGCGTCGCGGTCCTGGAACTGCAGGGCGCGCTTGGCCATCAGCCCGTCCATCGCCCGGCGGAAATTGCGCCGCAGCGTCGGGTCGTTCAGCGCCTTGGGGGCGCGGGCGGTGAAGTCACCCATCGATGCGCTCCAGCAGGAATTCGGCGATGTGCTGACCGCCCATCGGGCTGCCGGACCGGGCCATCGCCCCGGTGATGTTCATCAGGCAGCCGCAATCGCCGGAAACGACGCGGGCGGTCCCGGTTTCTTCGAGGGCGGCGACCTTATCGGCGACCATCGCCGCCGAGATTTCCGGCTGCCGCACCGAGAAGGTGCCGCCGAAGCCGCAGCATTCCTTCTCGCGCGGGTTTTCCACCAGGGTGACGTTGGCCAACTGGCGCAGCAGCGCCTTGGGCTGGTCGACCACCCCCATCTCGCGCATGGAATGGCACGATCCGTGCCACGTCACCGCCAGCGGCGGTCCGCGGTCGTCCAGCCGGACATCCAGCACGTTGACCAGGAAGTCGGTCAGTTCGAAGACCCGGGCGGCGAAGGCCCGGGCCTGGCCATGCTGGGGGCGGCCGTCGAACAGGTCGGGGTAATGGGTCTTCATCATGCCGGCGCACGACCCCGACGGCACCACGATGGGCCAGTCCTCGGGGAAGGCCCGCATCTGGCGCAGGGCCACGGCGCGGGCTTCGTCGAAATAGCCGGAATTGCGGGCCGGCTGGCCGCAGCAGCTTTGTTCCGGGGGAAAGACGACGCGGACGCCCTGGCGTTTCAGCAGTTCCATGCCCGCCAGCCCGGCGCCGGGATAGAACAGGTCGATGACGCAGGTGCCGAAGAAATAGACGGTCCGGGGGCGGTCGGCGGGCATGGTTCGGTCCTTGGCTTCGACGCGTGGACCGGCATTGTGCCACGCTTCCGGGCCAGAGTGGTAGTACCACTTTGGCCCGCAAACCCCGTCCCGGCCGTCAGACCTGGGCCAGCGATCGTCCCAACTGGTCCAGCAGGTCCAGCACCTCGTGCGAGGCGTCGTTCAGCTTCTCGATTTCGTCCATCGCCTCGACGAGGCGGCCTTCGGCGTGCAGGCGCAATGCGGCCTTGCCGTGGGCGTGGAAACTCTGGTGCGGTTCCTGCAGCCTGGTGAAGGCCGGATGGTTGCGGATGGCGGGATCGGTCACGGTGTCGTACCACCGGCCCAGGCGGCAGCCACGATGGTCGGCCAGGGTGTCGGCGGTGATGTCGCTGTGGTCCAGGATGCGTTCGATGACGCTGCGCTTGAAGCGGACGTGATCGTTCTTGGCGATGGTGATCAAGGTGTCGGCGGTGCCCAGGGTCGAGAAATCCTCGACCCGGCGGTCCAGGACGGCGGCGGCCTTGCTCATGGCGTCCAGGACCATGTTGATTTCGTCGGAATTCTTGTTGGACAGGTCGGCGATGCGGGCGGTGCCGGCCGAGACTTCGGTGGCGGCCGAGGATTGCTGGGCCAGGACGGCGGCGATGTCGCGCATGTGGCCGGTCACGCCGTCGATGCGGCCGGCGATGGCGTCCAGGCTGCCGGTCACGGTGTCGACGGCCTGACGGCCTTCCTCGACGGCGCCGGTGCTCTGGCGCATGGCGGCGGTGGCGGCGTCCATGTCGGCCTTCAGGGTGGCGATGCGGCTGCGGATGTCCTCGGTGGCCCGGGACGTCTGGCTGGCCAGCCCCTTGACCTCGCCGGCGACCACGGCGAAGCCCTTGCCGGCTTCGCCGGCGCGGGCCGCCTCGATGGTGGCGTTCAGGGCCAGCAGGTTGGTCTGGGCGGCGATGGCTTCGATCTGGTTGACGATTTCGCCGATCTGCACCGAGGCGTGGGCCAGATCCTCGATGCGGCGGCCGACGTCGGAAACGGCCACCAGCAGGGCATCGGTGGCCGAACGCGCCGTGCCGGCGGCGTCGACGCCGGAGCGGGCGGCGGTTTCGGCATCGCCGGCCTCGTGGGCGGCGACCTCGGAATTGTCGGCGATGGTGCTGACCGAGGCCACCAGTTCCTCGATGGCCGCGGCGATGCCCTGGCTTTCGCGGGCGGCGGTGCGGACGTCGACCATCATCTTGGCCAGTACCACGGCGGCTTCGTTGCTCTGGATGGCGGCCTCGACGACGCCTTCCAGCTGGTTGCGCATGCTGCGGTTCAATGCCCGGTGGTTTTCCTCCATGTCGGCCATCATCCGGCCCTGTTCGTCCTTCAGGCGGGCCAGTTCGCCGGCTTCGTCGCGGACCACCGCCAGGGCTTCGCGCATGCGGGCGATCTCGTGGCCATAGGTGCCGCTTTTCAGTTCGAAGGAAAAGTCGTGGCGGCTGATGCGGGCCATCGCGTCGGTCATTTCCAGGATCGGGCCGGTGATGCCGCGGGAAATGAAGACCGCCAGCACCGCGGCCAGCACCAGGGTGCCCAGGACCAGCATCAGGATGGTCCGGCTGGCGGCGGATTGCTGGGTGGCGTAATGCTGGGCGTCCATCACCAGTTCCACCACCCCCAGCGGCTGGCCGCTGTAGTCGGGGATGGCGTGGGCCAGCACGGCCAGCCGCACGCCGCCGGTCTCGACGTCCTTGATCACCGGGGTTCCGGCCAGGGCCTGGGCCAGCTCGGCGGGGGTCAGGCGGCTGGTGTCGCCCAGGGTTCCCGCCAGGTTCTTGAAGCTTTCCCCGGTCTTGACGTGCAGCGCCAGGTCGACGTCGTGCGCCTTCTTGAACTGGTCGAAGAAGGGCTGGCCGAAGGACATGCCGAATTCCACCGAGCCGACATGGGCGCCGCCCGCCAGCAGCGGCACCACGCCGCGCACGCCCAGTCCGCCGACGCCGTATTCCAGGCCGCGGGTCACCGATTTGGTGGTGTTGGTCCGCACCACCGTCTGGCGGAAGCCGGACAGGTCGTCGCCGAACTTCTTCGGCATGTGGGCGCGCAGGAACGACGTCGCCGGCGGCAGATGGAACTGGAACTGCTCCATGCCGTAGGCCTTGGCGATCTGCTGATAGGCCGGCACCCATTGCCGGGCCAGGGCGTCGCGGTCGCCGGCGGCGACGGCTTCGCCGGTTCCGGGAACGGCGGCGACCAGGGCGGCCAGGGCCTCCGCCTGCCGCGACGAGGCGGCCACGGCATCGACCAGCTGTTCGAAGCGGCTCAGCAGCTCACGCTCTTCCGCCTTGCGGACCAGGGATTCGCTGTGCCGGCTGACGGCGACGCCGATGATCAGAGCGGTCACCAGGGAAACAGCCACCAGCCACAAACCGAAACGCGCCGCGATCCCGAACTTCATCCTGTCTCACTCCCCCGGCAGATCCCGGCAAGATTATATGGCCCATAGTATTAGGGAAACAACAGGGTGCCGCGGAATCAGGCCGTTGTCCCATGCTTTCCGACGATGGCTGCCAAGCCCTCGCGGTAGCTCGGATAGGCCAGGGCGACGCCCAGTTCCGTCTTCATGCGGCCGTTCCTGACCCGCTTGTTGTCGGCATAGAAGCTGAGCGCCATCGGCGACAAGGTGGCGCGGGCCTCTTCCCAGGGGATTTCCGGCGGCGGCGCGACGCCCAGCAGGGCGCAGGCATGGGCGATCACCTCTTGCGGCGGGGCGGGGTCGTCGTCGCACAGATTGTAGGCGGTGCCGGGATGCGGCCGGTCCATCGAGGCCATGACGGCCGCCGCGATATCCTCGACGTGGATGCGGCTGAACACTTGGCCGGGCTTGACGATGCGCCGCGCCTTGCCGGACCGGACGCTGTCGACGGCCGAGCGGCCGGGGCCGTAGATGCCGGCCAGACGGAAGATGTGCACCGGCAGGCCGCTGGCCCGCCATGCCGCTTCGGCGGCGACGCGGCGGCGCGACCTTTCCAGGCTGGGGTCCAGCGGACTGTCCTCGTCGACCCAGCCGCCGCCGCAATCGCCATAGACCCCGGTGGTCGACAGATAGCCCGCCCAGTGCGGCCGCAAGGCCCGCAGGGCGTCGCCCATGACGTCCAGCACCGGGTCGCCGACGGCGTCGGGCGGGACCGACGACAGCACGTGGGTGACGCCGTCCAGCGCCGCCGCCGGCAGCGGGTGGTCGCGGTCGAAGGGGTGGCAGGTCACGCCCGGCAGATCAAAGAGGTCGCCGGACCGCGAGGTTCCGGCAACCTCCCAGCCGGCTTGCTGCAGCCGGCGGGCGATGATGCGGCCGGAAAAGCCCAGGCCGAACAGGAAGAAACGCCGCTGCATCGTTCCTCACTTGCGTTGTCGCGGTGTCTGGCCACACTAATACCAGCCCGTCATTCCGGCCAGGATTTCCATGAAGCGCCTTCTGCCCGCCCTTGTCGCCGCCGTTGCCCTGTCGCTGCCGGCCGCCGCCCAGACCATCGACGGGCCGCAGGAATACCGGACCTGTCTGGTTCTGGCCAAGACCAAGCCGGAACAGGGCTGGGAAGAGGCGCTGGCCTGGCAGTCGCTGGGCGGCGGCGAGGCGGCGCGCCATTGCGCCGCGGTGGCGCTGATCGGTCTGGGCAAGTACGGCGAGGCCGCCGCCCGCCTGGAGACCCTGGCCAACGAGAGCGTGCGCGAAGACGGCGTGCGCGCCCAGATGCTGGCCCAGGCCGGTCAGGCCTGGATGCTGGCCGGCAAGCTGCCGCGCGCCGATTCGGCGCAGCGCGCCGCCCTGGTCCTGGCCCCCAGCGATCCCGACATCCTGCTGGACCATGCCGTCCTGCTGGCCCAGGTCCATCATTACGCCGAGGCGATCGACCTGCTGAGCGGCCTGCTGCGCCGCCAGCCCAACCGGGTCGAGGCCCTGGTGCTGCGGGCCAGCGCCTTCCGCTATCAGGACAACCTGCCGGGGGCTGCCGACGATGTCGAGCAGGCCCTGAAACTGGACCCGGACTATCCCGATGCCCTGCTGGAACGCGGCATGATCCGCCGTCTGCGCGGCGATGACGCCGCCGCCCGCGACGACTGGCGCCGCGCCGTCGAGTTGGCCCCCGACAGCGATGCCGCCGAAACGGCCCGGCGCAACCTGGAAAAACTGGACGTCAAGGTGAAGTGATGGACCCTCGCCCCGCCTTTGAAATAGCCGCCGGAACCTTCGTCACCGTCGAAGCCGCAGGGGGCCGGAGCCTGTGCCTGAAGGCCGAACGCATCGGCAAGGAACACGTCAATCATTTCCTGGTGCCGCTGGAGCCGCTGGACGAGCCGACCGCCCTGTCGCTGCGCTATATCGATCCGGAACTGGCGCTGGTTCCGGTGGACGGCGTCGGCCTGACCTTCGCCGACGGTCCGGCCCGCACCGAGCCGGACGTCGGCGATATCTTCGCCAACCGGCTGGGACTGTTCCTCAAGATCCGCGACGATGCCCATTCGCAGCGGCTGTTCGCCTATGTCGACGTCCGCAGCGGGCTGATCCGCGCCCGCATGGAACGCGGCATCGAACGGCTGCTGCGCTGGCGGGTCCAGCGGTTCTGACGCCGGACCCGGGAGATCGCTTCCGGATCTGCTATCCTGCGCCCATTGCGGGCGC
>Ga0172373_10004329_pt1 | contig 20125 bp, 22 predicted proteins | sample Lak10m_2_FD_114546 | JGI IMG/M metagenome (GOLD analysis project Ga0172373, IMG submission 114546) | Freshwater microbial communities from Kabuno Bay, South-Kivu, Congo - kab_092012_10m | ecosystem: Environmental > Aquatic > Freshwater > Lake | place: Democratic Republic of the Congo...
ATTCGTTAGGAAGTGCGTCATCAAGACTTTTTTAATCAACATTAAAAATGCCAACCGATCTGACAAGGCACGGTGGAAAAAAGATGTGAAGCAACTGCTTAAAAATAATATGGCTTCCCTCCTCTTCTCTTGATGTTATTGGTAATAGTAAATATTTTTACATGATGAATCTAAAAATAGACAACAACATTGAGGTAATTGAACCGGAAGTAAAAATTGAAGTTAAACAAGAAATCTTAGAGGAAAAACAGGTAATCGTTCATTGTTCGATTAATTGCGCTCCTGGCATGTTAGTCCGAATATGGAAGTCTACTTACCTTCTTACCGAGGAAGGGCAGCGTATTCCGTTACTATTTTGGGATGGCATATCCTTATTTCCAGAGTGGACACCAATTTTTCATAAAGGAAACTTTCAATTTACATTAATTTTTGCTGGTCTGTCTTCTGATTGTAAAGTCTTTTCACTGATTGAAGAAATTAACCAGCCTGGTGGGTTCTATGTAGGAAATATTCGTAGAAATAAAACAGATGTTTACCGTGTGGAAATTTAGTTTGCGCTAATTAATCCTTCTAATTTGATCCAAGTTTAGCTAATCTGGTAAAAATTATCTTAATTATCTTTTGGGTCAACTGTTCCGGTAAATTCACATTCAGCGCGATTTGCGTCAATGCCGCCAAAAGTGATCTTTAGTACACTTGGTAAAAAACGATCCAATTGACGAAGAGCCTCAAAAAAATTATCGGTTATTACACGTGTATCTATGGAATTCTCGCCTACTAAAAAATAAGTTTTATAGCGTAAATCACCTTCAGCATGATTTAATTGAAAGTTCCCAAGGTAAGAAATTGAATCTGCAAAATCGAAAAATTTACTTACCTCTGGTCGCCTATTTTCTGGAATTTTTATCGGAGAATAGGCATAAATTTCAACAAGCTCTATTTTTTTATTTAATCTAAGATAAACATCGGAATTTCCAGATTGCAGCACGACTCCAGTTTGAATGATTAAACGTTCATCATCGTCAAGATTAATCCTGTAGGTGTATTTGATACTTTCTAAAAAATTAATCAATTGCTCCTTAATTGGAATCTTATCAGTATTATTTAATCTTTCCATGTCTTTAATTTTAGCTATGGCAGGCTTTTCAATCCATATGCCAAACTAAATCAAAGGACTAAAAATCAGACAATTTGACATTATTTTTCTCACTAACTCAACATGAATATTCGGAAAAAGAAGAATGAATAATTAGGAATTTGTTTTAATCTGTAATTATCAACCTACTTTGGAATTTACTAGTAAGTGTGCTAAAAGTTAAAATGTATTCTCCCTCTTGTAAGGTATCAACTTCGATTTCATAAGCTCCATCGATATTTTCAGGATTAATTTCTTTTACTTTTTTACCTTTTAAATTAAAGATTTCAACTATTATCGATTCATTTGAAAGTTTACCCGGAGTTCCCATTATTACCAATGTGCCTTTTTTTGAGGAACTTGGAATTATGACAATGTCTTCAATCGGTGTTTCGATCGATTTTGAAGAATTGAAAACATGATGCAATGTTACCTGTTCAAGCATTACACCACCTGAAATAAATAAAGAAATAAGAAGAGAGATCATGAGTTTTTTTTTGCAAAAGAACAGATTAAACTCAAGTAAACTAACACTTTAGGATTATTTAACAAATACAATCTCTTTTCATTCGTGTAACTAAATTCACATTTAAAATTACATAGTAAAAATCATTATGTCTTTCAGCAGCTCTTTATTTTTCGCTTTATGTTATGGAGTACTTTTGATTGGTACTTTTTTACTGTTCTTTAACTGATTATTGTCTATTTATACGAAAAATCATTACGGAATTCCCTCCTACGTTTGATTTCCCTTGTGCTGTGACAATTAACAACTTTCCATCAGGAGAAATATCCATTCCAACAGGATAAGAATCTGCTGATATTTCCGCTACAACCTTCATTGTTTTTGTGTTGACCGCAACCACCTTTGACACAGTGTTTACAGCAGCAAAAACATAATTCCCATCAGGTGAAACAGTAATAGTTCTAGCTCCAGTTCCAACATAAACATCATCCCATTTTTCATATCTTAAGGATGCTCCCGGATTTTCAATTCTGAATTTCGTTAATTCACGCCAAGAAACGCGCTGCACATATCCCGGCTTGTTAGCGCTTAGAAACAAATTTTCCCCACTAATTACAAGGTGTCGTAAATTTGATTGCATTCCGGTAACATTTCCTAAACTATTAAAATCTCGGGTATCAAAAATAGCCATACCACCTCCTCCTCCCATTTTTCCAACGTACAAAAATTTCCCATCTGGACTGAACGTAGTGCCCCTCAGACAAAATCCACAATCTGCATCTCGATCAACCTTATCTGCATTACTAAAATTCATTTCCAATTGTTTATCGACCACACAATGCTTAATATAGTTAAACTTAAATGGATCCTTGGAGGAAATATCAATTATTCCAACAGAATTATCCCCCCAATGTGTAACGGCTATAAATTTATTATCAGGAGAGCAGGCAATCATTTTTGGTAAAGGTCCAGTTGGCATAACACGAACGATTTCATCTTTTTCCGTATCTATAATTGCCAATGCGGAAGGACATTGCGCATTAAGATCATAACTTCTTCTGTAATAAGTTACCCAAAGGTATTTTCCATTGTGAGAAAGACAACTTTCAACGGGCTTGCCTAAAAAATGATTCTTATTTCTAATTTCCTCTCCAAAGTATGGGTATCCGAAAATAGATGTTTCATTATTCAAGAAAAGACGATCTTCATTTTTTCATCAAATTGATGACGAATAACTTTAATCTTTTGGAAGGTACTAGCATCAAAAACCCCAGTTTCGTGTCCTTCCAAAGAGTGAACATAAAATTTTGCCCCATTTTCCGTGAATACTACTGACTTCGGTGAATTAAAAACTGTTTCATAGGCATCGTTAACATTTTCGGTGCATTGAGAATAACTCTGTTTCCGAGCAATTAATTCGAGTGAAATTTCACCAGTACCCGTTGATTTTGTTCCAATTGAAACTTGCTTAACTTCTTGCGTAAAGGAATAAAAAGAAGCCAAACAAAATAAAAAACTAACTAACTTCATCTTCCTATTTTTATATTTCGTAATGGGTAAGCACTTTTACATGAGCTTTTAGTAATATATGCTCTTTTCTCCTCAGGCGAAATTGTTAGCACGTGCAATGAACATGGACGTTGATTCGAATCCGACAATATCCAATAATTCGCAACTTTTAAATCAAAAATTTTACCCTTATATTGAACAAAAGATGTGTTTTCATGAGAAAAAGAAAGAAATGAACTTGGTTTACCGTTTAAATGCTCAATAAATCGATGACTCTCAGAAATTGACGGAAGTAGATTTTTTTTATTTTTATGGAGTACTAAAGCTGCGTGGAAATTAACGAAAATATCTGTTTTTTCATTTAAAGTTATAACTTGATAAAGAGGCTTATGCTGCAATGATAATGACTCCCATTCTGAAGGGGTATTAACTCTTATTAATCCCAAAGAATTTAGGTCATTTACAGCTAATTTAGGTACAACAATTTCAGTATTCCCGGTTTTTATGGTCTCATTATTATTTAAGCCTTGTATCCGTATTATTTAATTGTTGATGATTACAGGAAACAATTAGTGCGAGTAAAAAATAAAAAATAACGCGCAGAGTTAGAGTCATCTTATCAATGATCGGTAACAAAATGATCATTTTGGTCAACCTCACGCACACCTCTAGCAATGCGATTTGTTTCAACTTGATGACGAATAGTTGTAAATACCTTCTCGTAATTTTCGATTCCATTTAAATGAAATTGATGATCCGAATGGTCACTTGTAGTAAGTTGAACTGAACCAATACCCACAATTCTCTCAATTAAACTACGTTTCATCTGCAAGTCTTTCACGCGATACAATTCTAAATTAGTTGTTTTTCTTGAAAAAATACCTTCCGTTTTTTCAATTCGCTGGTTCGTAATTTTAAATTTCGTAGTTTTTAAAAGTATGTAATGGTAAAATGTAAAACCAATGCAAAAAATTAATGCCAACATCGTCAAATAAAATAGAAAATTCCACTCATTGGCATAACATTTTATCGCAGCATAACTAAATAAAATAATACCACTTCCACCTAGTGAGTACCAACCCGACTTCACCCAGTTGGACATCGTAATTTCAAATATTTTCTTTTCTTCCTCTAGCATGAATTTTATTTCAAATGTATAAAAAGAATATGAGTAAATTTAAGAAGTCAAAAACTTTTCATTACTTAGCTAACTATAAGTTTACATGCTCCGTTTTTTGCTCAATTGTTGTCTTTTGTTCCTAATTTTTGCCTGTGGCAACAATGAAGATACTTTTGTGTCGAAAGTTAATGATACTGATAAAAAAGTGCAAATCGGCTCTCCAAAAGTTGATTCCGCAGCATTAACAGAAGCTCTACCTGCAGTATCGGTTAAAGGTAAAAAAGGAAAGTTGTTAATGTCGTGTATTGGCAACTACCAACTTACTGCAATTGAAGCAAGTGTCGGGGCCAACGGAATGTTTGATTATATAAAAGAGGACGGGGTTTGGAACGCGACTGGTTCAGCTATATCAGATGGAATGCGAGAATCCTACACGATCAATCTTGATAAAAAATCAATTGCAGAATTAAACGGCTTAACTATTGAAATTGATAATAATTTGAATGTTCGTGTGTTCCTAAATGAAGAATCTTTAATCGAAATTCCTTACGACGAATTTCAACTAAGGTTTGAATTAAAAAATAATGGGAAAGACTATATTCCTTTACCTGAAAAATTGGAAAAATCTACAACTTTTTCTGGTTTTTATCTTTATCTAATGGCTTCAGATAGAATTACAAATCGTAACATGAAGAAACTAGACTTATTAGATTTAAACACCGATGTTGCCCTTTTGCGTTACAATCAAAAAGAAGTACAATTTGAGCTAAATTTATTCCAAGGTGAGTGCTGTGACAATTCTCTATATATTTTTAAAAAATAAGATTAGTCAATAATTATTTCTACTCGGCGATTTTTTGCTTTGTTCAACTCGTTAGTGTTTAAAGCCAGGGGCTTGTGCTCTCCTTTACCGGAAGTTTCGATGTAGTCAAATCCTTTGTTCTTCAACCAATTTTCAACTGTGGAAACACGCTGTATAGATAAGTTTTGATTGTAGGAATCGGCACCAACATTATCAGTATGTCCTATCAATGTGATTTTTTGACCATGTTGATGGTCTCGAATAATTTGCTTCAACGTTGTTTCTGCCTCTAGGTTTAGACTAGACTTATCAAAATCAAAATTTACAACATAGCTAGCTTTTTTCTTTTCAATAAGTTCTATTTTTCCAGGATGTTCTATGATTTCTTCAACAATTGGTTTGGGCTCTTCTGTTATCGCTGTTCTTGGTTTCATTTCTGTGGAAAGTTCACTAAGGTCTGCATAATAAATATCTAAATTTCTTATCAAAAAAGCGGCATTTCCATTTTTGGTAATTACAAATCCTTGATCGTCAGCATCCGTATTAAATGGTTCACCCAGGTTTAAAATTTCGCCTAATTTACCATCGGCGATAGTTGTTTTAAAAATATCTAAACCTCCAAATCCACCATGTCCATCAGAGGAAAAATATATTGTACTGTTATCTGCTGCAATAAACACTGCTCTCTCATCACCTGAGGTCGATACCCCCATTATTTTAGGATAAGACCAAACACCCTCTTTCTTTGTGGAATAATATAAATCCATTTGTCCGTAATAATCTGGACCACAAGCTACGATAAATAAATTACCATCAGCTGAAATTGCCATTCCATCTGTACCAAAACCTGAATACAATTGATACATATCTCTAAAAAATTTTGCTATTCCACCACCTAAACCTACAGGATCCTTACATGACCCTTTGTCAATTTTAGCTTGAAAATAAGGCCCATTCATATTAATCCATGTATTATTCCAACTCTGAAAATAAATTGTGTTTCCGTCCGCTGAAAGCGAGGGTTCATCCTCTCCACTTGTGGTATTGAGTTCACGCATGAATGTCGGCGAATTCCACTTATTCTGTGAATTTAAAGAACTCATATATAAATCTCCATCACCCCCAATTTTATTAATTTTTGATGGACGTGTGCTCATAAAATAAAGCGAATTTCCATCTGGAGAAACACTTAAATTACATTCTCTGTACGGAGAATTCAAAACGTTAACGGGCTCTATATTTACAGATTGACGATGCGTCAAAATTTTTGCTACTTGGCCAAAAATTGGAAAGTGCAAATAAATAAGTGCGATAAAAGGAAAGTTCTTCATATGGTTAGTTTTGTTGACCTTACATAATTTATGCCTAATGTTTCGTTACAAAAAAAATGAATTCACGTTTTGTTAAATAAGTGTTAATGCCTTAAAATCTTCAGTCGATGGCATAGCATTTGAAAAAACACCTGTATAATTTAAAATTAAAGGTCATGAAATTATTAACCAACGATCAAAACTTCAAAAGTTTCCTAAGAAAACAGGATATGTGGAAAGTAATTGGAATTGGTAGTCAATGGGTGTCAATTGAACAAATGCGAAATACAATTTCCAACACTAATTACATCTGTGAATTCATCATCGCAAACTGTGATTTAAAAGGTCATAGAATTCAACCAGATGCACAACCTTCCGTTTTAAAATATCAGTTATCAAATTACCTTAAGGACCTAGATGGTTTGCAATTATTCTATTTATATGAAGCATTAATGGACATTGATGCTGTTATTAATGACTTGTTGAATTTAAACGAAGCAGATCGTTTAGAGTTTTTAGCAAACGTTACGGGAAAAGGACAATGGTACCTCCACGTGTTAGATGAAGAAATTTGCGGAAATTAAATTGTATGTTATTATTTCATAAAATTTACTCGTTAGGAATTTTGCACGTGTACAAATGCTATATTTGTTAAAATTAATATTATGAGTACTACTTGGATTATTGTTATTGTTGTTGCCGTTATTGTGATATGGGTTGTCGTTATTTACAACGGATTGGTTAGATTTAGACAAAATCGTGAAAATGCATTTGCAGATATTGACGTCCAATTAAAACAACGACACGATCTAGTTCCTCAACTAATAGGTGCTGTGAAAGGATATATGGAACATGAAAGAGGCACTTTAGAAGCTGTAACCAATGCTAGACAACGTGCCATGGGAGCTTCGAGTATCAACGATAAAATTTCTGCTGAAAAGGAATTGTCGCATGCGTTATCAGGATTAAGTATTCAAGTTGAGGCATATCCAGATTTAAAAGCAAATGCTAACTTCATGAATCTTCAAACAGAATTGGCCGACATAGAAAACAAATTAGCTGCTGTAAGAAGATTCTTTAATTCAGCGACGAAAGAACTTAATATTGCTGTTCAAAAGTTTCCAAATGTGATTTTTGCAGGAATGTTCGGTTTTAAATCTGAAGCAATGTTTGACCTAGGCGAAACAAATCGTCAAACAATGGATAAAGCTCCTGAGGTTAAATTCTAGTATTTCATATGTCTGAATACGTTGGTCTGCAAGAGCAGATAAATCAAAACAATACACGGTCAATACTGCTTTTATTAGCTTTTCCAGCATTGGTATTAGGTGCGTTTTATGCCGTAGTTGCTTTTGGGTCACGAAATGTTAATGGAGGATTCGATTCACATCTAGCTAGTGAGTCATTTATTTCAGGTCTACCTATGGTAATCATAGCCGTTGGTATTTGGTTTCTGATTGCATATTTATCCCATAGCGCTATGATAAACCTTTCAACAGGTGCTCATACCTTGGATAGAAAAGACCACATGCGTGTATACAACCTTACGGAGAACTTATGCATGAGCGTTGGTATGAAAATGCCTAAGCTTCAAATAATAGAATCCGACGCCTTAAATGCTTTTGCGAGCGGCATAACTGAAAAGACCTATACAGTAACGCTGACTAGAGGGATTATCAATACGTTAAATGACCAAGAATTAGAAGGTGTAATCGCTCACGAACTAATGCATATAAGAAATAGAGATGTACGATTACTTATAATCAGTATCATATTCGTGGGGATATTCTCATTTCTAATTCAAATAGCGTTCAGAAGTTTGTTATACGGAGCAATGTCTGGTGGGAATCGTCGTAAAGATGGAAAAGATAGTGGAGCAGGTCTAATGTTAGTTATTTTGGTTGTATCTATCGTGGCTTACATACTCAGTTTATTGTTTAAATTTGCGTTAAGTAGGAAACGAGAATATATGGCAGATGCAGGAGCTGCTCAAATGACAAGGAATCCTCTGGCGCTTGCCTCTGCACTTAGAAAAATATCTGGTAATGCTGAAGTTGAAGCGGTAAAAAGTGAAGATATTCAAGAAATGTTCATTGAAAATCCACCGGGAAGTTCCGCAGGATTTATGGGATCTATGGGAGCATTATTTTCGACCCATCCTCCAATCGAAAATAGAATTAAAGTATTGGAGCAATTTTAATTTGTTAGCTGTTATCTAACTATTTATTCCACTAAAATGAAACAGTCATTTCTTATTATAATTTGCGTGCTTATTAAAGCAACAACGTTCGGACAAAAAACAGAAAAAATTGCCTTTTATAATGTTGAGAATTATTTTGATACCATAGATGGCCCTAACGATGACGCAGAATTTCTTCCTACCGCTGCTTCCAATTGGAACACCGCTAAATACAAAGAAAAAATCAATCATATCCAACAGGTAATCCGTGATTTAAATTACCCAATAGCAGTTGGTATGTGTGAGATAGAGAACAAACAGGTATTAGAGGATTTAACAAAAAACAAAAAATTCAAACGGTATAAAATTTCACATTACGATAGTGAGGATCCAAGAGGCATTGACGTTGGTTTGCTTTATAATAGTTCAAAATTAAAGTTGATTTCCAATGGTACCATTCGTTTTGTACTGCCAGGTGAAGCAAAACCTAATACCCGCGATATTTTATGGAGTAAGTTTGTATGTAAAAAAGACACTCTTTTTATCCTTGTTAATCACTGGCCAAGCCGAAGATCAGGGACAGCAGAATCTGAACCAAAGAGAATGTGTGCTGCTCAGCATGCAACAGCTTTTATCGACTCATTACTTAGCGCCAATAAATCTTCAAAAATCGTCTTTATGGGCGATTTGAACGATTATCCAGAAGATAAAGCTCCACAGCAAATTTCTCTTAGACTTTCTCCTCAGATAACAGAAAAATCAGGAAGTTTCGGGGGTACTCATCAATACAAAGGAGAATGGGATGTCCTGGATCACATTTTCGTATCGAACGGAATGAAAAACGGCAAACTGAAAATAATTGAAAATTCTGGAAAAATTAATGAATTCCCCTATCTTATTGAAGTATTCAAAGGAAACAAGCAACCGTTCAGAACATATGTGGGAACTAAATACCTTGGCGGTTATTCAGATCACCTTCCTGTATCGATAGATATTTCAGTTCCCTGATTTAATTTAGCTTTCCCGAAATTATAGGGAAGGCGTTCCTTATAAAGAAACCGCTTTTGGGTAGATTCAAAAGGTCGATAAATGTAGTAAACCTCATTGTTGTATACTTTTATTTGATCGATATATTTAAAGTTTAATTTAACTTTTTCATTGATTTCACCCGTTTCAACATTTAGGTGCCCAAGGTAACTTATTCCGGCTTTTTCATAGACTGCATAGATAGCACCTGTGGCATAATCCTGAATTAATTTTCTTTTAAATCCTGTTTTTGATCGTTGGTAATGATGAAAAATCGGAATGCTTTTGATGTTATTTCCATCAGCATCAAATATCTCCAATAAATCTTTTGGGTAATTCACCACAAAAACACTATCGTTTCTCTCAAACAAAGGAGCATATACTTCTTCCCAATAAATGGATTGTGTGAAGAAATTAGCACCCACCCAAATTTCCGCATCAATTCCGGTTTCTATTTCCTTATTTTTTGCCCATAATTTGGTTCTTACATCCATCCATTTATATTCAGATCGGTATAGCGACATCATCAAATCATCCTTTACATTCGTAACCAACCTGTAGGTTGAATCTTGTTTATCAATAGCATAATATTCGAAAGCAGGATAAACTGAATTGAAATTTGAAACATAGACTTTAGAAATTGTCGTATCTATTAATGGAGCTAAATACTTTATGTAATATGTTAAGGGAACTTGTGCTGTTTGCAACGCGTTATCTTGAATTTGAATTCCATGGACCATTTCGTCACCAATTGCATGAACATTACCCCGATAATCTCTGATTAACTTTCTAACCGGGAATTTTGATGTAAATTGGGAAAGAACTTCCTGATCATTAGCAAAAACTAATTCATTGGCATTCTCTCGAGATTTTGGATACATTATCAAAATTAACTTGCCATCCTTAACTATTTCAAAATCAAGAATACTCAACTTATCAGAACTATGCACGGTATCTGCTTTCCCGGGTGCACTTAATCGAATTTCTTTCAACTCTTTTTGCTTCATAGATTGAAGGAAAGTGTTAATACGAATTGTGTCCTCTGTTGAGTTTTGAATCAAAAATGAAATTTCTTTATTGACACTTTGGTAAATTGGGTGAGAAAAATGTAATTTTTTAATACTTTCTATAGGAAACGTCTGAGATATTGAATCTCTTTTTTGTTTATTAATTCGTTGTATTAGAAATTGTCCTCTACCATTTGTATAACAAGTTGTTAATGAGTCACCCGTTTTGGAAATTAGTTTTATGGCTACATTTTGAACAGGATCTCCTGTTTTGGAATCTTTTACTTCAACCTTAATTATCTGTGCAAAAACTAAGGCATTAAAAAACAACAAATACAAGGCGAGAATATGACGCATAAACTAGAGATGCTAATGGTCACCTTTATCCATAAATCAGACCAATAAATTCCAACCTAATTCATCTTCCACTTCACCTGCTTTTAGTGCATCCATGTAGGATTTGATTTTATTAGAAATCGTCCGTGTTTCCAAAGGAGGCAATGTTAGCATTTCATCACGGTAACCAATAACGGCTATTTGAGCGATTGTCGCTGCAGTACCTGCACCAAAGGCGTCTTCCAAGGTGCCGTTTCTTGCAGCATTTATTATTTCTTCTACAGAAACCTTTCTCTCCTCAACAGGAATTCCCCATTTTTTAGCAACTTCAATTACAGATCTTTTGGTAATTCCGCGTAGGATCGTATCTGAATCCTCTGAAGGAGTGATGAGTGTTCCACCAATTTGAAACATTACATTCATGGTTCCTGATTCTTCTATGTACTTATGCTCTACTGCATCGGTCCATATTAACTGATGAAATCCAGCGAGTTGACATTGCTTGGCAGGGTATAGAGATGCTCCATAATTACCTGCTGCTTTAGCCCTACCTACTCCACCTTTTGCGGCTCGTGTATAGTGTTCTTCAATCTTTACCCTCACTGGTTCGCTGTAATAAGCTCCTACAGGAGATGTAATAACCATGAACTTATATGTTTCAGCTGGTTTAATTCCTACAAATTGATCTGTAGCAAATAAAAATGGTCTGATGTATAATGAATAACCCGGTTTATCTGTTACCCAATTCTGATCGATGGCAACCAATTGGCGAATGGCTTCAAGAAAAATCTCCGATGGTACCTCAGGCATGCACATACGTTGAGCAGACTCTGCAAATCTCTTCGCATTCATATCCGGTCTGAAAATAGAAACTCTTCCATCCTTATTTCTGTATGCTTTCAAACCTTCAAAAATTGATTGCCCGTAATGTATTGCTGACATTGCAGGATGCATTGGAATCGGTTCAAAAGGAACAATATTTCCTTGTTTCCATTCTCCATCGGCATATTCCATTATGAACATATGATCAGAAAAGCTTTTTCCAAATGCTAAATTTTCCCAATCTAACTGATGAATGCGTGATTCTTCAACTTTTTTAACCGTAAAGGAGAGCGTTGACGTTGACATTACTTGTTGTTTGATTCATGCGAATATACGTTTTTATCCTGAGTTTGTAGGATTTATTTTATACACAATCACCATTATCTTATCTTTGTTTCGAAACAATTGCCTTGAATTCAAGTAGAGAAATACTAAAAAAATATTGGGGTTACTCCTCCTTTCGTCCTCAACAAGAGGAGATTGTAGACGATGTCATCAACGGGCATGATGTACTTGCGTTACTACCTACTGGCGGTGGAAAATCTATTTGTTTTCAAGTACCTGGACTCGCAAGAGAAGGGATAACCTTGGTAATATCACCCTTGATTGCGTTAATGCAGGACCAAGTGCAAAACCTTCAGAAAATTGGTATTAGAGCGATTGCAATAACTTCAGCAATGAGTCAGCGAGAAATCGATATCAGTTTGGACAATGTGAAATTTGGTGGCTACGACTTTCTCTACACATCCCCTGAGCGACTTAAAAACGCCCTGTTTCTCACTAGATTTAAGCAAATGCAAGTCGGACTCATTGTCATCGATGAAGCTCATTGTATCTCGGAATGGGGACATGATTTTAGACCTTCGTATTTCGCTATACATGAATTGAGAAAAATCAAGCCCAATGTACCAATGATGGCCTTGACTGCAACTGCAACATTAAAAGTTCAAGAGGATATTATTGAAAAATTGACCTTAAAAAATGTCCGAAAACACGAAGCTTCCTTTACGCGAAAAAACTTAAGTTACAACGTACAAAATACAACAAATAAGTTGGAGTTTATACTTTCCTTTTGTAAGCAAAATAAGGATGTAGGAATTGTTTATTGTCAAACACGTAGAAGCGTAAAGGAAGTTGCAAAAAAGCTTCTCGCCAATCAACTTTCTTGTGGTATTTATCATGGAGGAATGAGTAGCGAGGAAAGATCATTGATGCTGAATCATTGGCTAACAGAAAAAACGAAAATCATGGTTGCAACAAATGCTTTTGGCATGGGTATAGATAAACCAAACGTGCGTTTCGTGTTGCACTATGAAGTTCCAACGACACTTGAAGCATATTTTCAAGAAGCTGGAAGAGCAGGTAGAGACGGTGTTTCCTCTAAAGCAATAGCACTGATTAACGGATTAGAAAAGAATGAGTTTTTGGCTCAATTGGCAGCTAAATTTCCTGAGAAAGATAGAGTTCTGCATAGCTATGTCGCAATATGTAACTATTTAAAAATTGCTATTGGATCTGGCCTTAACGAAACTTACCCCATCGATCTTAAAGAAATATGCCACACTTATCAACTCGATTTTTCGGAAGTTTACAATTCAATTAAACTTTTGGAGACTGCCGGATATTTTAGTTTTAGCGAAGGATTTCATTCTCCCACAAAAGTTTTGGTCACTATTGATCATCTTCAAGTGTATAATTTCCAAATTCAACATCCAAAATTTCAAGAATTACTGAGTGTTTTGACAAGAACAAACAGTTCAATATTTGAAAATTTTCAAGATATCAGAGAGGAAGAATTAGGAAAAAGGTTAAAAAAAAATATCCAAGAAGTTAAAACTCAACTTGAATCCCTTGTTCGATTTGGTGTTGTTGAAGTTAAATGGCGAACAGATTTACCAATGCTAACCTTTTTAAGAGAACGTTGCACTGATCGAGATTTCTCGTTGCCTTATAACATTTACAAAGAACGAAAAGTACAAGCTGAAGAAAGAAGTAATGCCATGATCAACTTTTTAGAAAATCATGAATGTCGATCTAAAATGGTATTAAATTATTTTGGTCAAGAAAGCGATGCGTGTGGTATTTGCGATATTTGCAGAAGTACTTCTGAAGTTTTTTCTAAAGAAAAAATCGTTGCATTTTTGGAAAATGAAAAATCAATTTTTGAAATTTCTGACTATTTTCAGTTAGATGAAACAACAGTAAATTCCATTGTGCGTGAACTCGTCAAAGAGGAATTGATTAGATACACTGGCTACGGATATAAATCTCTTTAATTATCTTATGTTTCAAGTCAGTTTCTATAAGTTTCCATTTGTTTTTCTTACCTCTTATTTTTGTTTTGGCTTATGTTTGGCGACCTATTCATTTGATTGGGAATTGGCCATTATTTTTAGTTTAAGCACACTTGTTTTATTACTTTTTGATTGGAATTTCAGGTCGGTACTGGGAGATAAATTATCAAATTTTATTATCCCCGGATTACTTTTCTCGATGGGTTATTGGAGTATTTATCTTTCAGACCTAACACAATATCCTGTAGAAAGAATAACAAACGAACCTGTTACTATTGAGTTCAGCATCAAAGAAATAACAAATAACCCTTCCCAATCTCATACAAAAGGCATTGGTATATTACATCAAGTTAAATCAGGTTCTGAAATTGTGAAAACTAATGACCAATTCTTGTTCTACATTGATTCTTCTACCAATTATAAAGAAGGTGATCGACTTGTCGCCACTACTCGGCTTACATCAATTGAAAACAAAGGAAATCCTGGTGAGTTTGATCAAGAAAACTATTGGAAAAATCAGGGTGTAAGACTTACCACTTTTATAAGTAACCAAGATGTTAAGTGGGTTGATTACAAAGCACCAAACCTACTTGATAAATGGTTGGTTGACCTTCATGGACACTTAAGTTCCGTTTTATCTGAAAATCTTTCCGGACAAGAACTCGCCTTAGCTCAAGCTCTTATTTTGGGAGATAAATCCCTATTAAACAAAGAAACCAAATCATCGTTTTCATCGACCGGAGCTATGCATGTTTTAGCGGTTTCAGGTATGCATATCGCTTTGATACTTCAACTTTTATTATTTCTAAGTTCATTTTTTTACCGAATTATATCAAAACATCAAGCGACACTCATTATCGTTGGATTGCTTTGGATTTATGCGCTTTTAACGGGATTTTCTCCAAGTGTAATTCGCGCAGTATTTACATTCACCATGCTCGCATTAGCCCAGCTCTCAGGGAATCAATTTAAACCCATTAATATATTGTTTTTTACTGCATTGGTGTTATTAGTGATAGAACCTCATTTCTTTTTTGACATTGGGTTTCAATTAAGTTACCTTGCCATGATTGGTATTTACCTCACTTATGAGCCTATTTGCAAGTGGTTTAAACCAAAAAATAAACCACTCGATTTCTTTTGGAAAGGAACAGCCATCGGATTTTCTGCCCAGGTTATGACCATACCATTAATGCTCTATTACTTTCATCAATTTCCTAATTACTTTATTTTGAGCAACCTAGTATTACTTGTTCTTTCCGGTATTATTCTAGGTGCTGGGTTAAGCTTATTTGTTACTTGGAAAATTCCATTTCTCAATCAACTCAACGTTGGAGTGTTGTTTATTTCGCTATGGCTGAGCCTTATTTCTTTAGCATGGATTGAGGATTTACCTGGAGCTGTAGCCTATGGTTTTGCATTTCCATTTATTCTCGTTCCCATCATGACTATTAGCCTATATTTTATGATCACCTTGCTTCCATTCAGTAAAATTTGGCTGGTTACACTGGTGTTTTTCACATTATCATTAAGCTGGATAGTTTTATTGAGATGGAATAATTTATCATCAGATCATCTTGTTTTATTTAATCATTCTAAGCTTACTTTTGCGTTAAAAGAAAACGATAAAATACATTGTTTTATTGATGGTGATTCACTTGATATGAGAAAAGCTTCCTTTATTTTGGATGCGTATAATAAAGAATTTCCGGGACAAATTGAATGGCACAGCATTAAGGGATTAAACGGTATGATTTGCCAAGGAAAAGATACCTTAAGATGGGAATCGGAAAAAGGTGAAAAAACCATCAAATGGAAACACCACAGGATTCGTATTCATTATTCAACGACTCAAAAAAATGAAGACGCAGATCACTACATGCCTTGGATTGAACATCCCAAGAGTTTGAAAAATGGAGCTTTCTTTTATTATTGAGGTAATTTAGCGAAAAGATAAAATGCTAAACCGGTAAGAACTAAAGAGGCCAAGACATTGATGATCACAAACATGTAATTTCCACTTTGCAGAAGTTGCACATTCTCCATTGAAAAGGTACTAAAGGTGGAAAATCCACCACAGATTCCAATTGCGAAAAACGGCCAATACCATTCGTATTTCCCATACTTTGCGCTCATCCAAAAAATTAATCCCAAACACACTGAAGCCAAAACATTCGCAAACAAGGTAGTCAATGGGAAATTCCCAAATTTTAATATGGAAATTTTTCCAATTCCGAATCGCAAAAGACTTCCGATGCCTCCACCAAGAAATACCCAGAACCACGTCATGAACTACGCCATTTAGAAAGTGTAAATTTATTCACAAAAAAAGCAATACTAAAACCTAAAAATGCACCGCATAAAATATCACTAAGGTAATGAACACCAAGATAAATCCTGCTATACATTACAAAGATTGCCATAACTATTAACATGGTGTTCACCCACATTTTATCCTCTTGAAATAATGGAAATGTCAAGGTAACCAATACCATCATATTTGCCGCATGTGAGGATACAAATCCGTATTTCCCACCAAAATACTGATCCCCATTCGATGAAGTGTAAAAATGCAGCTGATGCTTTAACTCAGCATGATGAGAAGGTCTGTATCGCTGAAAAACTTCTTTAAACGCATGAACACTAAGTTGATCTACAACCAAAATTGTTAAAGCAGCGATTATAAGAAATTGAAACGCAAATTTGGTTGAATAACGTTTACTTATCAAATAAAGCAGAAAAAAATAAAAGGGAATGAGCGCATATTTATCACTTAATAACCACATAATTTCATCGAGAAAAGGATGGTTAAGTCCATTAATAAACAGGACAATTTCTTGGTCAATTTTTTCAAGCCATTCCATCTGAATTGAGATGTTTCCAGATTAAATCTTTCAATTCAACCAGACCCATTTGAGCTACTGAGGAAATGAAAACGTAAGGTATTTTTGGAATTTCTTTTTTTAAAGATTGAATGAGCTCTTCATCGAGCATATCCGATTTGGTAATGGCTAAAACGCGTTCTTTATGTAAAAGTTCAGGATTATAGAGTTTTAATTCGTTTAACAAGATTTTATATTCCTTTGCAATATTGTCTGCATCAGCGGGAATCATAAAGAGTAACAAAGAATTACGTTCAATATGTCGTAAAAAGCGCAACCCAAGTCCTTTACCTGCGTGAGCTCCTTCAATAATCCCGGGAATATCCGCCATAACGAATGAACGATGATCACGGTAGGAAACCATTCCCAAATTTGGTCTTAGGGTAGTAAACGGATAATCTCCAATTTCAGGTTTCGCGGCAGAAATAACAGATAACAAAGTACTTTTACCAGCATTTGGGAATCCTACTAAACCAACATCTGCAAGTAATTTAAGTTCGAGGATTTTCCATCCTTCTTCTCCTGATTCTCCTGGCTGAGCATATCGCGGTGTCTGATTTGTTGCCGATTTAAAATGATTATTACCTAGGCCTCCTCTCCCTCCTCTTTGAATAATTTTTTCTTCACCGTCTTCCGTAATTTCAAAAAGTAGCTCCCCAGTTTCTCCATCCTTTGCGAGTGTTCCAAGTGGAACTTCGATGTAAGTATCATCACCCTGTGAACCCGTTTTTAAATTACCACTTCCATGTGCTCCGTGGCCCGCTTTAATGTGCTTTTGAAATTTCAAGTGAAGGAGTGTCCACAATTGTTTATTTCCACGAATAATAACATGACCTCCCCTACCTCCATCTCCACCATCTGGACCTCCTTTTGGAATGTATTTTTCTCTTCGAAAGTGAGTAGAGCCACCTCCACCATTTCCGGATGTACAATGGATTTTTACATAATCGACAAAATTGTCTGAGGCCATAAATAGTTTATCCTTTCTTTTTAGTTTCTCGCATCGATAGCTGAGAAAAGTCTTGAGGTGATATCATCGATAGAACCTATTCCGTCAATGGATATGAATTTACCTTGTTGCAAATAATAATCTTTAACAGGAGCTGTTTCGTTATTGTAAACTCGAATTCTATTTTCAATAATGGCAGGATCAGCGTCATCGGCTCTTCCGCTAACTTCTGCACGTTTCAACAAACGTGTTTTCAGCTCTTCTTCTTCTACGTCTAGAGCTAACATCAAGGTAATCGCTGTGTTTTGAGTACTTAAGAACTCATCCAAAGCTTTCGCCTGTGCATTGGTGCGTGGAAATCCATCAAAAATAAATCCTTTAGGATTTGAATATTTCAAAACCTCCGAACGTAGCATGTCGATTGTTACAGAATCAGGGACCAATTGACCTTTATCCATGTAACTTTTGGCCAATTTACCTAATTCAGTTTCTCCTTTAATGTTTGAACGAAAAATATCACCTGTGGAAAGATGCACTAAATCATATTTTTCTATTAAACGCTCGGATTGAGTTCCTTTTCCCGCTCCTGGAGGTCCAAATAACACAACATTTAACATATTATTCTGGTATTAATTGATAAATTTCTTTTAAGTTCCGACCTAACTCATTGTAATCAAGTCCATATCCCACTACAAATTTATTAGGAATATCGAAACCAACATATTTTGGTCTATGCTTTCCTAAGAATGCCTCCGGCTTGTACAATAGTGTACAAATCTCAATGCTCTCTGGATGTTTCTGATTTAGTAAAAATATTACTTTATCAATTGTTAGTCCCGTATCGACAATGTCTTCAACTATAACGACATGTTTATTTTTTAAATTTGCAGTAAGCCCAATAAGCTCGTCTACTTTTCCCGTGCTTTCGGTTCCAACATAAGAACTAACTTTGACAAAGGAAACCTCAACTGGGCCATTAAAATCTTTGGCTAAATCAGAGGCAAACATAAATGCACCGTTTAGAATACAAAGTAGCACTAATTCTTTTTGATTATAATCTTGACTTAACGAAATAGCTAGTTCTTTTACTCGATCAAGAATAATTTCTTCTTCTAGGTATAGAGAGAACTTTTTATCGTGAAGAGCTACTTGTTTTTCCATTTAGAGTGACAAAGGTACGATTTTCCAAAATTTAATCAAAAGAGCTTTCGTAAATTGAGGTATACATCTCTTTTGACGTATATTTGTTTCATGAAAGATAAGTGGTACGGTGAAGGAAAAAAACTAGGCGTATTAGGCGGTGGACAATTAGGTAGAATGATGATTCAATCTGCTATTAGTTACGACATTCATATTCATTGTCTAGACCCAGATCCACTTGCCCCTTGCGCTTCCATTGCCCATTCATTCACGTGTGGAAGTTTAAATGACTTCGACACGGTAATGAAATTCGGTTCAGATAAAGACATCCTTACAGTTGAAATAGAAAATGTGAATATTGAAGCACTGAAATTATTGCAATCTCAAGGAAAAAAAGTTTACCCTCAACCTGAAATTTTAGAGATCATAAAAGACAAAGGACTACAAAAACAATTCTACCTAGATAACGAATTGCCCACTGCTCCATTCCAATATGTTTCTTCACTTGCTGATACAAAAGGAATAGACCTTCCCTTTGTCCATAAATTACGAACGGGCGGCTATGATGGAAAAGGCGTAAACGTTATCCGTAAAGCAGAAGATTTGGACACTTCTTTCGATGCGCCGTCCATTGCTGAAAAACTAATTCCATTCAAAAAAGAACTTTCATCCATTGTAGCGAGAAATGAGAATGGAGAGATCGCTGTTTTTCCTTTAGTCGAGTGTGAATTTGACCCAGAGGCTAATTTGGTCTCGTTTTTATTTTCTCCAGCGAATGTAAGCGCGAAAATTGAGCAGGAAGCAGTTAACATTTCCAAAAATGTCATAGAAAAATTGGGAATGGTAGGTTTGCTAGCCGTGGAATTCTTTTTAACGGAGGAGGACACTTTGCTGATTAATGAAATTGCACCACGCCCGCACAATTCCGGACATCATACGATTGAATGTTGTTTAGTTAGTCAATTTGAGCAACACCTTCGAGCCATTTTAAATCTTCCATTGGGAGATACATCTCAAACAAGAGCAGGTGCTATGCTAAATCTGGTAGGTGAAAAAGGTTTCAATGGTCCAGTTCGATACGATGGATTAGAAGCCATAATCAAAATACCGGGTGTTTATCCTCATTTGTATGGGAAACAACTCACTAA
>Ga0172373_10004331_pt1 | contig 20124 bp, 17 predicted proteins | sample Lak10m_2_FD_114546 | JGI IMG/M metagenome (GOLD analysis project Ga0172373, IMG submission 114546) | Freshwater microbial communities from Kabuno Bay, South-Kivu, Congo - kab_092012_10m | ecosystem: Environmental > Aquatic > Freshwater > Lake | place: Democratic Republic of the Congo...
GCAATAATATATTTGTACTTATTGGTAATAAAACTGAGGTCCAAGAGGTAACACCATAATCACAACAAACTTTAACAGTATATCTATTGTATTGTGGAGTTGGTGTTGGTGTTGGTGTTGGACCACAGGGTACTACTAATTCACAGGCTGTGCAATCTCCGTCAAAAGTGCTCGAATAGTAGATTGTTTCCGCTCCTGCCGTCTGAACACCTAACAAATAACATTGTCCATTTGTTGCCAAAATTACACTGTTCAAGGGGATTGAATTTGGAACCAAAATGACCTCACTTTGGTCGGTACAACAATTTGAGGCTCTTCTTAATATCCACCCACACGAATTACAGATTGTTTCACACGAACACCCATTATCTCCCGATAATGTAATCTGATAACAACAATCATATAAAGGTAAAAAATCTGTTATTTCAAAAGAATATGGTAAATCTGAAACAGTGACTCCTGTGACAAATTCGTTTGGATTCACACAATCATTGATATAAATATCATAATTATTTACCCCGATTATTCCATTATTTAATCCTACAGTGGTTAGTGGCATTTTTATAATTCGTTATTTATTTATTCACAACAATCCGCATTTGTGTTATCGATCACCAAAAATGCAAGACCCAAATCAGTTGCTGCGTTAACAGTTTCAGGATTGATACAATCAGTTATTGTTACCGCGTTTTGAACTCCTTCGTATATAGTAGTAGTACCTATTGTTTCATCACACAACAAGTATTTGATACTGACCTGATCAGGACATGATGTTTTTCCTGGTTGTACAACTTCAGGAGCAGGACACTGATAATATGCGGTTAGACCCGAAAAACAAGTACAATTTTGTTCTGATGAAGGTGTTATAGAGGGAGTTACGGTTCTTGTTGGGGTAACTGTTCTTGTTGGTGTTTTGGTTGGAGTAACTGTTCTTGTTGGTGTGTTTGTTGGTGTCAAGGTTGGTGTTTGAGTGTTGGTTGGAGTCGGACTGTTGGTGCAAGAATCAACAACACTTTCACAAACACAACCTGTATTTGCAGATACGGAATACTCATAACAACAAACGTTACCAATGAAAGGGTTCAATTCTATTGCCAAAGGAAACTCAGAATAAATAAAATTTCCAACAATGACAGGACTTCCTCCATCACAATTACTAACATAAACGTCATAGTTTGTGGCTCCTGGTAATTGATCAAATAGTGTTATTTCAATTAGTGGCATTTGATTTTTTTTTAAATTTTAACAATTAACGTATGTTGAATCACAGTATTGTACATTATTACCATCATAATGGAACACATTTATTCTATCGTTGACCGTAATCCAATCGATTTTGTACGCATTTAAATCCTCAGGATCCGATAGATAAATATAAAAAACATATCTAGTGAATCTTCTTACATGCCCCCACCTCCAAGTACCCAAATTTCTTGTTTCCCAATCCAAAATATTCGGACAAGTAATTGCACTATACTGTGGATACAGCAGGGTTGGGTCATCATAGTCGGCAGGTACTGTTTGAAAAGCATCTGTGAAAACTGACCACCAACTAGATTTTGTCACACCTGATTGTGGTAACGATAATATGTACTTGGGGGCTGTTACGGGGACACTAAATTGAGCACCTACGTTAGATGACCAACTTAAGGAGTTCCCTAAACCAGCATTACTTGGATATGAAACAGCTGAGTTGTGGGCGTTAATAACATGTACCTGCGCAAAACTTTTACAACATGAACTATTAGGTAATTCATTTGTAATGGCACTAAAACTCAAAGTAAAACTATAATAATTGCTGGCGGTTATACCTGAAGTCAGTTCAAAGTTTTTATGTAATTCAAATGTGACATATTGTATACCCGAATCACCACATAATTGATCGGGGTTTGAGGGTCGAATCACTCTGAAAAGAAAATTTTCATAATATCCTATTTGTGTAGGATCATTTCCACCAAAGAACATTTGAGTTTGGTAATGATTCAAATATGCATAGTGTCTATAAAAATCATCGTAAGACTCGAAAGTCATATAAATTGTTGATGAATTTGTATTTGGAAAGTATGTTTTTTGGAAAGTAATTTCATTTGTTGTGATAGGGAAGCAATTCCCCCATGTGGTGGTAATACCCAACGATGATGGTGTTGGTTGGGGTATTGGTGTGAATGCACAATTGGCGGAAACGCCATCAGGTCCAAAACTAAGTCCACCAAACAGGGGATCATTGGTTGTGATTCCACCAACACCATTCAATTGAAGTGTATAACCGGTGAATGGAGGATTTTGATTGAAAAACATGCTAGCCGAATCAGATCCCCCACCTCTAAAATAATCTAACATTGTTTGACCGGCGGTAGGGTCAGAGCACTCTGCTAAGAATAAACTACCTCCGGCACCCGCACAAGGATTTAAAGAATCCAATAGTCCAAAAGACATCTCAGAGGCATCAACTTTTGGTGGTTCTGTGATGTAACAAGGGAAACAATCAAATTCGCTTAAACACTCCCATTTGAAGACCCAATTAGTATCTATATTTTCTTGATTTGGGATTACTTCAAAAATAATTTTATCAGTCTCGTAATTGATATTGGTAAATCCTGTTAGAGGTATCACACCGATAAAAGAACTATTAGGGAATGTGTGGACAACATAGGGTAACGGGGTGTTAATCCAATCATATTGAACACCAGGACTAGAATCAAGTTTCCACCATTGTAAGATAAATTTTTGATTATAATTACTACCAGAATAGATAATTTTAATTTGGTCACTCACATTGAAGGCTTGAAAAGCAAACGCTAAATATTTCATACCATCTTCCATATCCAATGAAGTTGTAAGTACGGGTGGAATGGTGTTTAAATTACTCGATAAACCTGAATATGAAATCTGATTACTATATTTATTATCAAATGGTCCATCACATTTGAACGATTCTACAGTAACTGTTATCGAGGGTAAGCAATCCGCAAGAGATGCAAATACAGTATTATAGTCATCAACATCTGACTCAAAAGAAGAAAAAATAGTACCGTCAATTATAATTTGATCAATTACAGGTTGGTAAGTGCCAGGTAAGGTTATGGGAGAACTGTTACCAACTAAAGGATGTGTGAAATTATAATCAAAATAATCACCAAAACCAGAGGTGAAGGCAACGTTTCCTTCGGAATCATACCATGAAATTACATAATCACTTATTGTCCCTTCACAAGTATTGGAAATTAAATTTCCGGCAACAATCTGGCCAACAGTCAGTTCTTGATATGTGTCAAATGAAAATTCACAAGACGCACAGAGATCCGATGATAGTAAATCTAAATATGTGCAAATTTCACCCGTAGAATCAACAATATAAATTTGTGTAGTACCTTCAGGCAAATTATCAATTATATACGGACAATTATCTCCGGTAATTTCAGAAACAGAAAGATTGGTGATAAACGCCGTTGTAAAATTATCGACATCGGAAAATATATTTACAGTGTCTGTATTCTGTAATTGTCCATCATTTGTTAAACATAACTGTGCAAAAGGCATTTCTTCGTAATTTTATTTAGTTTTATTCTGGCCAATCGTAAATCCATCCATCGATGTCGGAATCGAAACAACCTGGAACAGGAGACGTTGTTGGGGTAATCGTAGGTGTTGGTGTTGGTGATTGTGGAGGAGGTGTCAAACATGGACTGACAAAACAATCTAAATCAACATCGGAACAATCAATAAACTGTGATCCACAATATACACCACAAGATGGTGTTATAGATGGAGTTGTCGTTGGTGTTTTTGTTACTGTTCGTGTTGGTGTAATTGTTGGAGTTCTTGTCGCAGTTCGAGTTGGTGTTGGTGAATTCTGAGGACATGATGGACATGGTGCTGATAAACAAGAAATTGTATCATACGTTCCAAAATATCCATCTGTTCCTGTTCCTCCTGGTGCAAATGCGAAATAACACTGTCCATTAACTTGTACGACAGCACCTAAAGTGGCCCAACCACCAACTTGTGCTGCATCCCAAGGAATTAAAGCATTCAATTGGGGTAAGGTATTACAACAATGTTTAAATATGTATTTTTTAGTTGGCGGTGTATTATTTTGGAAAACAACCGAAGCGTATCTATCAACAGAAAACTCAGGTCCATTTGATTGAAAATCTGAAATTTTAGTGTATGTTGGATCTATTTCTGCAAAAGATTTGAAGGGGAGTGTAGTTCTTGTACTACCAGTTGTTGATCCACCTAGAATTGGTAAAATTTGATATATGGTGAATTCAGTTCCACCAGTAGTTCTGAGGGTGTTTTTGAATTGGTAATAGACGGTTTCCCCTAAGGATTTCGATGAAGAAAGTGTATAAGTTGCGACCGTAGAACCAGATTCAAATTCTTGAGATAGATATAAATTTAAGGGTAATGGACTGGTTGTTGGTGTGATTGTAGGTGTCGGTGTTGGAGTTGGACTTATAAAAACGATTGATCCTGTACATTGTGTTTGAGTTGTTGGTTCTACAACTAAATACTCAAAACATGTGGGGGACCCCGTTAAAACTTGATTAATATTGAAATAATAAGGGAATCCACTATAAGGAATAGTATCTACCACTGAACCCCAACTACCCGATCCACAGTTGCGAATATAAATTTGAAAACTATAGGACGAACCAGTCAAATTGGTAAAATCTATAGATATTTGTCCTTGTGTTGATGCCATTTTGGAATTTTATTATAAATAGAATAAATTTATTAAAAACTATATATTTTATCTGCTCGGTGAAGGTGTTGGACTTGAGGAGACGGCCACAGGTGTTTTTGTTGCCTCGGGTGTTCTAGTAACAGTTCTTGTTGGTGTCTTAGTTGGGGTTCTTGTCGGCGTTCTTGTTATTGTAGTAGTTTGTGTTGGAGTTTGAGTATTTGTAATTGTTGGTGTGGATGTTTGAGTTGATGTTAAAGTTGGTGTGGATGTCTTTGTTGGTGTTACCGTTGGTGTTACAAATTCGATAGAAGATTCACATTCGATGAAATATGGTGTGGTGGCAACAGAACAATCAATTACAAAATCACTCGAACTACCCACACATTCGATAAAATAAGGTCTTGTACTAACTGAACACTGCAATTCTAAAATTGTAGTAATTGATTCACATTCCAAATAATAATTTGTTGATGTACTCTCACAGGTTAAGAAAAATTCTTCAGCAGTTGCTGAACAATTTAGGGTATAAACCGGTGATGGTGAAGGTGTTATTGTACTCGTTATTGTGGGTGTCTGAGTATTTGTTGGTGTAAGTGTCCGAGTAGGGGTTTGTGTGGGAGTTCTTGTTGGTGTTGCCGATGGTGGTATGTAACAGGAGCAGAATCTTTGTTCTGTACATTCACCAAAAAAGTCAGCACCATACCTCAATCCAATAAATGTCGCACCAACTACGGGAAATCTTAATGGTTTATAACAAGTATTTTCATAAACAACACCACCACCTGAATCTACCCAATCGAATGAAGTGACTTGGACTTCTATAAAATCAGGACCTGAATCACTTCTGTCACAACATTTTTCAAAAAAAGCAAATCCGGTTATTGGTGTATAATCCTCAAAAGTTACTTTAGTGTATTTGTTGAAGGAAGTGTTTACACGAGTGGATTCTACATTTATAAAAGATGTTGAACCTTTTTCTAAATTAGAATAGTCAAGTTCTCTTAATGTAACTTCTGTTTTACCTGTAATTGATCCTGCAAATATTGTAACACCTGTAGAAATGATGACCTGTTCTTCGGTTATTTTGTTATAAAGAACGTTATCAAAACTTATTATTATGTTTTGATCTGATATTGAAGATGCTGTGAAAATATAAATTACTTTTGTAGATCCTGATCCATATTCGGATCCAAAATCAACAACTAATTCAGGTAAAGGGCTTGGTGAAGGTGTGACTGTATTAGTAGGTGTGAGTGTGGCAGTTTGTGTTACAGTCTGTGTTGGTGTTTTTGTGTTTGTGGGTGTTGTTGTAAGAGTTGTAGTTACCGTGTTAGTAGGTGTTATAGTGGGTGTAAGTGTATTCGTTGGAGTTTGTGTTGTCGTGGGTGTTGGTGTGACATTTATGGGTGCAGGTACGGTCGAAATCGGATCTGTAATCTTTAGATTGATATCGACAGTCAAAGGACCACCTATTAAAATTGTATATGTATATCCACTTGACCCACCAGGACCACTACAAGGATTTGCTAAGAAATCAGAATCTGTTTTATAAATTTCACTTCCATCTTCATTTCTGATTTGTAAAAACAAAGTTTTAAAAATTGGAACTGTCAAAATCCCGAAAGAAACTTCATCATTACATAATGGAATCAAAGATGTTGCACCCAATTGAGTCCAAGTTTGACCTGTTGGATAAGGCTCGTCGTCGTTTAAATAAAATCCATCATATATACTGTACCAAACTGTTCCTGAAACTGACGATAAAGAATTATCAATAGATGATTTAATATTAAAATAAGAAGGTTCAGGAGATGGAGTTGGCGTTTTGGTGTTTGTAGGTGTGAGTGTATTCGTAGGTGTCGAAGTGATAGTCGCTGTTATTGTCGGAGTAATTGATTTAGTTGGTGTTGGAGAAAGTCCCGAAGTTACACTTGGTGTTGGTGTCTGTGTGTTTGTAGGTGTTACAGTATTTGTTGGAGTTTTGGTAGAAGTTTGTGTTGGTGTTTTGGTATTTGTAGGAGTGGTGGTAGGAGTCTGTGTTGGTGTTTTGGTTATGGTTGGTGTAACAGTCGGAGTTTTTGTTATAGTTGGTGTAACTGTTCTGGTTGGTGTATTTGTCGGTGTGGATGTCCTTGTAGGTATGGGTGTTTTGGAAGGGAAAGGAGTTTGGGTGAGGGTAGGTGTTGCGGTCGGTGTTCTACTCAGTAGTATTGTCGGAATATTTTCTTGAATACAACATTCAACAGTGTTAGTATTGAAGATCGAATCAAGAACTATAATATTGATTTTTTCGGTAATTGGTATAACCTCTAATCCTTTACTATCTGTAATAAAAAACTCACCGATAAATTCTCCAACAGAACTCAGAGATTTTCCACTAAACTTATAGGTGATGAATAATTTACCACTTTCATTAGTTATTGTACATAAACTTTTTCCAACCTTTAAAATATTAGTAGATTTATCTACCATAGAAAAATAAATGGTAGACCCTGTAATAATATCATTTGAGATATTATAAAGGTTTCTACCATCCAATAAAAGTTCTATTCTTAGAACCGGTAATGTAGAGTTTTTTCTAACGTAAAAATTTATCATAATATATTATAAATATACTATGATTCTTTTCTCAATTTTCCGTCGTAATGATCAAATCTATTATGTTCAACAGGAGTAATTAACAAAATTCCTGGTTCAATACTTCCTGAAAAAGTTTGTTGAAAAATGTGAGACATCCATGTTTGTTCGTGAGGATGTGCCCAAGTTGTGTCTAAAAACATTTTTCTATTACCTTCTTTTGTAACGACTTGTGGCCAATTACTATAGTATATTTCTCCATTAGCATATGGAATTCCTTTGTATGATTTTATACTTTTGAATTTGGTTCTTGGCGCATTAGGGTCAAATCCCTGTGTTGGAAGTTTGTTATAATCAGGCCAAACTTTAGTCCGAACGTCTTGAGGTACATTATACCAAGACCATTGTGTAGAGTTATCACCATAAAATTCTGTAAAATTGAGTTTCAAAAAATCATATCCTTCATTTTTGATAATATCTAAAGAATTCAAGTATAAATTATTTACATATCTGATAAAACCATTTTTACATACTGAATTATCTCCTTCATATAAGAACATATCATCTTCGAAAAAATACATAAAATCCATATCGAGTTTGTCGAAATGTTCTGCAATGTATTGTCTTCCACCACAAATACCTAAATTTTCAGGAAAACGTAATTCTTCAAATTCGAATTCTTCACAAAGTTCGGTGTATTTTATATCGGTAGATCTATCCGTTGAATTATTCAATAAATATTTTTTTGGTTTCTCTATAAAGTTAGGGTCGTACTCATAAAAAGAATGTATTAATGTTTCGAATTGTTCAGGACTATTGAATGTTATAACATATAGAGCTGTTTTAGAAACATTCAGTTGGTTGTTTTTACTTTTAGATAATGTTTCATTCATAGATTTAAGATTTGAGTTCTTCAAATCTTCGAAAAATTTACTTAATAATCCATTCGATTCGATCGAAAAATAATCAAATAATTGTGAATATTTGTAAATCATTATTGAAAACACACTTTCTTCAGTTCCCATCAAACCTCTATTGAGGGATTCGTCGGTTAAAGAATAGTAAATATTCATTGCTTCGGGTATGCTATTTTTGGGTCCTCCAAAAAATCCACCTCTTGCAACCTTAGTTACTTTTTTTCCAGCCATCTCACAGATTTCATCAAACTTGAACCCGTGTATTTCCCCATCGGCTTCATAGGGAAAACAAACAAAAGAAAACTTATTTATGTATTTTTCAATCTTATTCAAAACATTATCGTGTGAAAAATAACCATGATGAACCGTGTTTGTTATTCCAGCATCCAACCAAAACATATATTTAGAATCGAACCTATCTAAAATTTTCGCATCGTTTAATAAAAACATTTTTTGCATAACCAAGGGATTATACATTTCGAGTCTTGCTTGTGTTGATTCTGACAACCAAGTTTTTTGATTTCTCCAATTTTCATCATTTCTGATTTTTTGAATTTTCTCATAAAAGTTACCTTTGAACCAATCAATATTCCGTTCAATAAACTGTACATTATCGTGTGTGGAATTTGACTCCACAAACTCACGTAAAGTATGGTCGCCAAAAATTATAATATTTTGAGGAATTTTCAAAAATTCTTTTAATTTATTTAAATAGTGTTCATAACTTCTTGACCAACCTTCACCCAAACCATCCCTACCAATATCCCACAGCCCTGTTACTATTGTTACTTTACTCATTTTATTATCTTTCTAAATATTTTAATTTATACCATTTGTCAGCATTGTCACTCTCACTATCTTTTCTGTACCACCAACAACCACCTCTTTCATTAGGAAGATGACCAACAACGGGAAACGATTCCACTCTCGGTGAGAAATCCTCGTCACTTTCATGATTCACCACAATTTTATGGATTTCGTGTTTTCCTAAATAAGCGGAAATAATTATATCATCACTCCATGATTCATTTATAAATTCAGTTTCGAAATCATCATCAAAAAAATTTCTCAAATACGAAACTGTTTTGTATCCTTCCAATATTTTAACTCTTACATCTTTCGGAACCGTAGTACAAAAATGACATGAACCATCAATTGCGGTAATTCCAGCAAAACCTATAGCTGAATTAGGATACAATTCACGTTTCAATAAATGGTATTCAATGAATCCATCCATATATTGTAAATCATCATCTACTGTAATAATAACAGAATCATCATTTTTTTCTAATCTTTTTATAGTCGGTAAAATCTTGGTTAGTGATCCAAAGTCTTCGGTCCTATATATTTTTAATTTCGGGTCTCTTATGTTCAAGATCCATTCAGGGATCTCATAAAATTCATCTGTTTTTTTATTATAGAAAGGAAGATTTAAATGAATTTCATAGTTCGGATAAGACATATTCATTAAAAAATCTAATGATTTTTTTAATCCACCGTTGCTGTGTATTGAATTTAACCTATTAGGTACTGTTGTTAAAGTAACAATAACTTTTTTCATTTTTATATAGTTTTGTGTTTTAAGAATCCTGTTTGTCTTCCATTGAAAAGTAGAAAATAACCTTCATCAATCAGTAATGGAGATAATAATTTGTCCTTTCCTCCTTCGTCTGTTATATAATCGGTATCGTCAATAACAATAATATGAGTTTCTGATAATTTTGGTTTTGCTGCTAAATAAGCATTAAGATGATTTTGAGCGTAATTCGCCGTCCCAACATCCCAACCATCAAGATATAACACATCAATTGTTTCTTGAAATTCATTTAAAAACTCAATACCATCTTTTGGGATTTCAATATGTAAGTTTTTTGGCATTTCTTTACCTAAATTACTATATGACCATGAAACTCCATTTTTACAATTTTCATCAATATCCACTGTATATACTTCGAATCCAGCTTCCACCCAAAAAAAGTTAGCATGACCATCACAACAACAAGGAGGTGCAACATAATCATGAAATTTTTCATCATAATAATCAATACATTTTTTTGTTACTGCAAACCTTGTTGATCCTATCTCAACGAAGTTTTTCAACCCCAAAAGTTTAGCAATTTGAATTGTTTTTTTTATGTAAGGGGCGGGTTTGGATCTATGATTGTCATAATCATCTCCTGATAAATTATGATGTGTCCAAAATTTTTTATTAACCTTAAACTCGTGAATTAATTTGTTAATTTCTTTTTTTATCATTATTTTAATATGTTTAAATCGAGAACATTATCTATGATTTTTATATTTGATTCTACAGTTCCGTTCTCCAAAAACCATTTATATCCGTTTTCTGAAATAAAATTTAGTAGATCTTCATTTTGAGATATTTCGTTAAACTTTTGAATTATTATATCTATTTGAATGTCGGGGTCCGGATCATGATCATAAGATATATAATGAACTCCATCAATTAAAGGGTTATGAAATTTTTGATTTAACTTTTCTCTAAATAGTACAGATCTCGAACCAAGAATTTCAATGTCTCTGTTACAGACTTCAGCAGCACCATTGAACGAAATACAAACTTTATTATTTGTTAATTCATTTATATAGTCTTCGAAACTTATGATTTCGTTTGTTATTGTAATTTTGTTTTTTTTCGATAATAATTTTCTTTTTCCGTATAAATAACCTCTAAAATGAAGATTATTATTTTTCTTCGAACTTATGGGAATTGAATTTAAATGATAAAAATCCATTTTCTTATTATAAGATAGATAACTAATTGGTATTACATCCAAACTATTTTTTACCCCTGAAGAGGTAAAAACACCCATACAATTTTCGATGTCCCAACCATGTGGTTCATAAAAAAAAGATTCTGCATTATCCCAATAAGAAATCAACACATACTTACTTGTTTCCAAATTTTTTATAAATAGAACGTGTGGAGAATTGTATTTATTTGGATCTCTATTACCTATCGAATTAGTATGTTCTATATATAATTCATGTCCTCGTTCTTCAAGTAATTTAACATAACCTTCAAAAACGTGTAATACCGACCAATCATGGTGGGGTGATTCATAAACCACATTAAGTTTCATCGCACTTCAAATTTTTTAAGTTATCTTTCCAGCTAATATTTATTAATTTTTGATTCTTATTATGTGAAAGAGAATAATAGAGGAATGTGGATTGCCAACCAATCGATGAATGATGGTAAATTGTATCAAATTCCGAAAGAATAATCATTTCACATATATTATTAATTAATCTCTCTAATAAGATTTTTCTATTTATAGTTCTATTATAATAATGATAACTGTGATCATTTGGAAACAGATCTAAGTGATTAAAATTATAAATTACAGTATTATCTAATTTATTTAGATTATTCAAAAAAAATTGGTTGTTTGATGAGATATAAAATTTTTCTGTTGAATCTTTTATTATTTCAATAATCGAGTTTGTATGATTGTTAAATTCATCATCGACGTTAAAAACAAAATCATTGTGTCTAACTTGAATACACTTTTTAATATCTAAAATTTTTAGTTTGAAGGAGTCAACTTTTTCGTAAATTTGAGGTGAAAACTTTGGTAAGACATTGGGTAAAACTTTCTGATTATATAATGTATGGATATCATAGTGAGGTTTATCAGGTAGATTTAAAGTTGTGTCTGTTAAAAATATATCCCACCAATGTTGTCCAGGATCAGTGACATTACACGCAGCAAAAAAGTAGTATTCGTTATATTTTTTATCTTTTATTGAGTGTTGAATGGATGATATTTTATCAAAAACTTGAAATGAATTAACGTCAAAGATTTCTTCAAAATCGACATAGTTTATGTATTTGTTATCTACTCCGTGATTACTAGCGAAAACTAGCTCACAACTATATCCCATTTTTTTACATTCCGTTGCAAAATTCAATAGTTCTGTCGCACCACAATATAAATTCCCTAATCCGTTATTGAATGTTAGTTGGATCAAGACTTTCATGGTTAATAGAAAACATGGTTATAAGGTTGTCCATAATTGTCCGCAGGAAAAACTTCACCCACAAAGTGGTGGTTAACTGGTTGAATTGGAAATGTTTTTTGAAAATAAGAACAATGTATTAATATTGAATCTTTGTAATGTGGAACTACTAATTGTCTCAAGAAATTTTGATCTGATCCATAATTATCATTCACAGAAGATTCTAATATTAAATTTTTCATAGAAAATTTTCGATCATTTTTCACACCCCAAATTCCTCCATTGTGTCGCTGTGGTTTGCGTTGTCTCTTATCGAGTGAAACAATTTTTCTGATTTTTCAAATAAATCCACACAAACCTTTTCACGATAACATAACCTTGAGTCGGCATCTCTTGAAATAAAAATTTGAACATCTTCGTCGTCGTAAGGTAAAAATCTCCATGTCATGGGTGGTAAGATATTTGATAGTTGTTCATCAATAATAACGACCTCAGTTTTTTCAAAACTCATCAACTTTTTTATATAGTCGGGTTGTAATTTAGAAGAACAATATATTCTCACTATCCAATCGGGATAGATTTGGGGACGTAATTCCAAATTACACAACATACCATTTAGGTATTTTAGATCATCACCGAATAAAGAAAAACTTATTATTTTTTTCATGATTATAAATTTCCTGTTATTCTTTCACCCCACCCCTTACTCTCTGAGTGTGGCCATACAACCCAATACGCTGGTTTTTCTTCAGCATTGAAGGTTCTCCAAACCTTACAATACCCGTCAGGATCTCTGAAGAAACCTTGGATTTCATTTTTATCAGCATCTTTCCTGAAGATAGTCTCATCTTTGTGATCATGGAAAGCAACAACCCAAAAATCATAGTCCTTTTCGGGTACTTGATCATAACCAACATCAATACAATGTTTGAATTGACTTGTAAATGAATTCAACCAATCCTCTTCGGTTGCATAGTCATTTGGATTTGGTGGATATCCTTTGTCTAAAGTATATTTTTGAACCGATCTTTTACTGAAAAGAAGACCTGAATATCTTTCATATTCTCTGAGTGTCCTAACATTTCCAAATCCGAAATCCTCAAAATGAATTTGTTCTTCACCGTCCATACCAAATAATTGTCTATTTTTTTGGTGACAACGATTATTCTTTTCGACCCACTTTTTATCGTCGTCCCATTGTTTTGTTCTTCCTTTTCTAGTGTATTCGTGATAAATTACCACTTTGTGTGGGTGGAATAGATCATATCCATGTGTATAAGCTCTTGCTGCTATGCTAATCTCTTCTCCGTGGAAGTAATATTCAGGATCATGTTGAACTTCTTTTGAAAATTTACCTAATGTAAAGCAAAAATGTGCAGAATAAAACCGAGCTGGTACGGGTTTTGTTAATTCTTGCCAACCAGGAATTGTTTCAGGTAAGAAAAATACAGCACCTTCGGGGATGAATCTATCAAACGCCATTCTCCAAGGTTCTCTTGCTCTTCCTGCGGGATCATTATCAGGATCAAAAGAACTAACGTATCCCGTCAATAATGGTTTTTCATATCCATCTTCTTGAAGTTGATCAATCATATCGATCAAAGTTGAGTCCCAACCCTTTTCAAATCTCATGTGTGAGTCAATTTGAAGTGTATAGGTTTCATTTCTATAGAGTTGTTGTATCAAGTGTCTAGCCCAACAAGCTCCGTTTGAATCGGTATAAGGAATGTCCAAGATTCTAAATCGATCGTCATTTCTGAACTCTTCCAATTTATCAAATCCATCTTCATCACTGTATTGTCTTGCAATACCAAACCTGAGTTTTTCGGGTCTATCGGCATTTGCGATCATGTCTCGCACTGTTTTTTCTAATTCTGGGTCCCTATAAGACGCAATTTGAACAAATATGGTCACTTTGTTTTGATTTGAATTTTATTTTTACTCAAATCATAAAACAAGAAAATGATAGGTAAAGATTAATTATCACTTAATCCAACTTGCCAATATTTTTTCCCTCCTTGAGTGATTGAGTTTTGTGATGATTGTCCTGAAACATAAACAACTTCCCTGTTGTTTCTATCTGAAAAATTAACTGTCTGACCTGTGTAAGCACTAATTTCAAGTTCTTCTGCAACTTTGTCAATTCTACAGGCGTAACCAACGGTAAATCTTAAAAAATTACCACCAATACCAGGGTATGATCCGCCCGTACCTGCAAAACATAACCCAATTATTTTATAAGTACCATTTATATTTGCAACTAAAGCAGAACCAGAATCTCCCGCATAAATGGGGTCGTAACAAGTATTTCCTGGTGTTATAGTTGACGCTGATGCAATATAGGAAATTACATTAGAAAATATCGAGTCTTCTTCAGAATTTTGCAACTCATTACTTAATGAAATTGTCGCATATCCGTTGAAAAATAGTTTACTCGCACCCTCCCCCTTTATTCCCGTTGTTTTACCAACACTATAAAAGTTCCAATTATTGAAAATTAAATTATCAATTTCGGATGTGGTTGCAAATGGTAAAGGATAAGTAAATCCAGTAAAACCAAATTGTTTAAAACTCTCACTATCCGAAAAATAAGCAGGGTCCAACGTCAAAAGAGCACCATCCACATAATTCAATCCGGTCCCTGATTTCAACATAGGAACATATCTTTTTACTCCACCTACAACACGATCGCTATTAGGTGAACTACCATTTGGTTGTGCAACAACTTGACCATTTGCACTTCTCATCACAAGAGATGAATTCCATTGGTCAACTCTAAATGCGTCTTGAATTATCACATGATTATTCGTAACACCAACAATTGATCCATCATTACTATCCACAGCCATAAAACCCAAAGTTCCCGACACATAACTATAACCAATTCCACCTGGTACATTGAAGACAGGATTACTAATTTGAATTCCACCTACAAGTGGAATGTTTCTACCCGTTTGAGGTTGTGGTCTTGTTTCTGTACTACAAAGATCTGGTGTCCAATAATAAAAATCACATGGACAATTTTGCAAAGCGGTAAATTTATTTGTTCCTTCTATAACATCAGTTTTGATTTCTGAATCATCAAATTTCACCATTTTTGGAACTAATTCACTCGAACTTAAGTTTTCAAGTGGTTTTTTTTCATTCACAATATAAGTGAAACCCCACTCATCAGTCATAATCCCGTCAACAATTTTACGGGTATATAATATACCTGTACAATTATTTGGTTTTGTTTGGTACAACTCAACAATTTTATCATTTATTTCTTTCGCTGTCATAATAAAGGAAATCTTAAGAAAACAGTGTTGATACCTGCAGGAGGTGGTGATGGAGATGGTGTTGGACTAGAACCAGGTGTCTTAGTGATTGAGGGGGTAATTGTTGGGGTAGAGGTACTACTTGGTGTATTTGTAATTGTAGGTGTTTGTGTTTTGGTAACCGTTGGAGTGATTGTGGGTGTTGTGGTGGTGGTTGGTGTTTGTGTTTGAGTTTTTGTGGGTGTAATTGTTTGAGTAGTTGTAGGGGTTGGGGTGTTTGTTGGTGTTTCTGTTGGTGATAATCCTGGTGTAATAGTAACACTAGGTGTGACTGATATACTTGGAGTTACGGTTGGAGTAATTGTTGGTGTAACTGTCTCTGTTGGAGTAATTGTTGGTGTAACTGTCTCTGTTGGAGTAATTGTTGGTGTAACTGTCTCTGTTGGCGTAATTGTTGGTGTGACTGTCTCTGTTGGAGTAATTGTTGGTGTGACTGTCTCTGTTGGAGTAATTGTTGGTGTGACTGTCTCTGTTGGAGTAATTGTTGGAGTTGGGGTTAGTGTTCTAGTAACTGTTGGGGTTGGAGTTGGAGTTCTACTTGGTAGGGGTTCAAAACTTCCACAATTTAGACAAAAATAATCGAATAAATCATAGATTGGTGATAAAATTCTATTATTGTGTTGTATTTGTCCCCCATCTAAGGGTTCGGCATAGAATCTGAATTCAGAAATACCACCATCAAAAGTTCCACCAAAGTATTTTTCTAAAAGAATTCCTGTTTCCAGTTGTGAAAGTGATGTTCCCGAAAGAACAGAATCAGGGAAAAGTTCAGGATCCTGTTGGAGTGTTGTTCCTGTGCAAGATTCAAACGTCAAATTTTCTCTTAATCCTTGAGTTCCACCACCCCAAGACATAGAATAACTAACTCCGACCTGTTTTTCTTTTTCAGTATCGAGAGGTCGAGGTATAATTTCTTCGAAGTTTTCAACAATCATGAACAAATATCCGTTTAAATAAACCTTCAAGGTTCCAAGTCGTTTGTCCCTCGAATCGATAAAATCTCGATTCATAACAACTCTTTGAACAGGATATTCCACCTCTTCATCATGAGTATATGGGGGTCTTATTAAACTCAAAGTGTCATTCCTTTCCGTTGCTGGATAAATTAACGAACTCATCTCACCAATCCCCCCTTCGTAAAGTAAATCACAACCCTCATAAAAAGTATATCGTTTGAAACTCACATCGACTTGTAACCACTTTTCTGTATCCAAGAAATCAACATAATTCGTACTTCCGGAGCAAACATCGTAAATTCCAATGTTTGAATAGATGTTATTTACAGAATAACCTGTGATGTAGTATTCTTTTGTTTCACAAGTTGCAGTAGTTTCACAAGCTCCCGTTATGGTGATTGTTCTGATATTAATTTTCGGGTTTTTAGGGTCGCCAGATAATCTAATCGCAAATGAATTTGATAACACATCTATGGTTGGATTCTTCGGTGGAATTGCAACAACTTTGTGCTCACAAGCGTTTCCACAGACGGTACAGTCAGTTCCTTGGTATGTGTCCCCTGAAATTGGATATATATTGTAACAGTCGGATGTATATCCTGTTTGGGAACATGAACAAGTTTTTAAACAGGTTAAATCTTCAGTTACCCTTGTATAAGCAGTATAACTTTCGGGATGACCTGTAGCGTAATGGTAAAATTTATCCTCAGCCCTTGTTCCCAAATAAAAGAAAATACCGGCATTATTGGGATATACTTCATTTAAGGTCGTTTCACCCGCACTTGGGGAGTATTCATTCCAAATTCTTGGTTTGATCAGGGTTTCCATGGTCCAACCGAGTTCATATCTTTCGGGTAAAACCTCCCAGTCGTATTGGAACAATTTGTAGAATCCTTGATAAAAACCACCATATAATTCGTGATAATATCCAATCGAAGGATCTATTTTGGAGACGATGTTATATACTGTACTATCCGAAATTCCTGAAAATCTAATGTTTGGTGACCTTACATTCGATGTGACGGATATTAGTTTAAGTCTTCTATCATAACCCAAACGATCAAATTTATTTAAATCGGGTAAGAGACCTCTTGTATAGAACAATGTTGCCCCTGACATTTCTTCAGTCAATCCATTATCAATACCCGTCAAACCGATATCACAAATACCACTCAAAGAATAACATTCAGGTAATTGTAAATCATCAAATGGATAAAACTTATTAGAAACCAAGGTATTTTCTGAGTCGAAATCACCATAATTTAGGATGGGTTGGCTCGAACATTGGCTAGTGTTTAATTCAATATTAACAGGTAAAACCAATCCATCACTCACACCAATAAGATCTGTAGAGAAAACAGTCTCCTGATCATACTCAATTTCATCATTGGATAGATAAAAATCATAATACTGCGAAGTATCCAATCTGACTTTAATTGCGTTGTTGGAATGATTTCTAATATTTTGAATTCCCACGGATCGTTTTTTTAAAATAAATACATCTAACCTTGTATTTATAGTAAAAACTTAATGAAACTTAAGGGTTACAAACGTAAGGAAACAGCGGTAAAAAAGTCCGAAGAGTTGGGTTGTGAGGGTATTCACAAACACGGGGACATCTTTATGCCTTGTAAAACTCACAAACAATATTTGTCAAAATTAAATAAGACTGAAAAGGGTGAGTTGGGTGAGTTAGTTGATTTCGACGGAACTATGAATAGTTCTAAAATTCCGTTTGGTCTTAATCCAAAACTCCATCCAAGAAAAACGATGGACCAAACCATTCCAAGTGCAAGGATAACAAATGACCCACTATCTAGAGGATTCAGAGCGTTCGGTGCATATTTTTCACCAACATTAAAAGAAGTAAATTTTGAAGATGCGTTTGGATATGAAGAAACAAAATTTATGGACGCAGAAGAAACAATTAAGTATTTGGAAGATAAATTAGGAATGGACGTAGATGACGCGGTAGATAGAGCAGAACAGTTTGGAAAAAAAGAATCTATGGATAAAAAATCACCATATAAAAAAGATAAAAACTTTGTCATGAGAGGTGTTCTGAAAGAAAGAGAAATTCAAGAAGAACAGAGACAAAGGGCTATAAAAATGGTTGAAGATATTTTGGTTCAAAAATCAGCAAAAGATCATGATTTAAACGATAGAGAATCCAAAACTTCAAAAATACTTCAAAGAAATATTAAGTCTTTGAAAAAGATGGCAGAAAAAGAAGGTTTGTCAGTTTCCGAACTTTTAAAACTTGTTAAAAATCTATGAATAAATCCCTCTACGGAAAACAAATAAGAGTTCCGAATGAACTTCTACATCTCCTAAAAGAGAAACAAAAGTTGGGTGCGGGGAAGTCAAAAGAAGAGTTATCACAAACCCAAGGTTGGAAAAGAAATTTGGATTTGGTAAATAGAAAAATGATTACTTTCCAAAATTTGGAAAGATGGCAAAATTGGTTTAAAACAAATCCCAAGGAAGGTATGTCATATGAACTTCATGGTGGGAAACCGATGGAGAGGTGGGTTGTTCAAACTTTGCAAAACATGAGAGACCAAGATGGTAAAAATAAAAAGGTTCAAGATGTAACAAAACCAGAAACTGATTTGAAACCTGAAAGTCCGTTGATGGGTGGAGAACCAAATCAAAGTAAATCAGATCAATTTGGTCCTGCCAAAATTAACGAAGAAATAAATAAAATAAAAAAATTAATAAATTATGGAAGCTAACGATAGATTAGATTTCGCCCAACCCAACAATGAGTTGAGTAAAATTGCTGAGTCTCAAAGAGGAATTTTATTTCCAAGAAATGACTTTTCTCCAAGATCACAGAGTTATTCTTCGGTCCATCCTGATGCAATTGCCGATGGTGACTCGATTGGTAGAGGTACTGGTCTTTATTTAGATGTTTATAATGTTCAGGCAGGTACTTCTTTGGATACAGCCGAAAGAATTAGTAACATCAAGATCAACAAATATAACAAAGACAAAGGTTATACAATTCCTGAATAATGAAACTTCTTAAGGAATTAAGAAAATTAATACTCCATGAAGTTGCGTCTCAACAAGACCTCACAAATGCCATACGCAATAAAAATGTGATCATAATCAACTATGATGGTGATCAACCCGGTGGTAAAGGTTTGAGGGAATTGGAACCTGTGTGTTTGGGTCTATCGAAAAAAGGTAATTTAGTATTGAGAGCGTGGGAAAGAGAAGGTGCATCACATACCTCAACAATAGGAAAACAACCTCTACCAGGATGGAGATTATTTATTGTTCCCAAAACATTTTCTTTTAACTTAACAGGTGATAAATTTACAGAGGCTCGTCCAGGATATAACCCAAATGGTGATAAATCCATGATAAAGGTCTATATAAATGCAAAATTCTAAATAAGATGTCAGATATGAATTCTTTGATGCAGAAGTTAGCTGTTTCAAAACAAATAATGAATAGACACGACGATATGGTCAGAGGTCAAGTTCGTGAAAACACAAGGGTTAATATCCCACAAGAATATCAAGAACCAATCTATAACATACCTTCACAACCACAACAAGTTTCAGCACCAGTTTTGAACGAACAAAAAATTATGAGTTCGAATTTGCCCGAGGAAATCAAAAGATTGATGATTGAAAATCCAATCGCAAAACCCGACTCCTACAGCGCAA